>CEWI01140432.1_pt1 | contig 45175 bp, 45 predicted proteins | sample 531271 | NCBI WGS metagenome assembly CEWI01 (sample SAMEA2622499, study PRJEB7988) | marine metagenome | biome: marine biome (ENVO:00000447); feature: mesopelagic zone (ENVO:00000213); material: "saline water (ENVO:00002010), including plankton (ENVO:xxxxxxxx)" | depth 350 m | reverse complement strand
GCAACGCCTCAGGCACTAGTTATGCCAACACCTCAGCCTACTGCAACACCTCAAGCAATAATTATGCCAACACCTCAGCCTACTGCAACGCCCCAAGCACTAATTTCTAGTGATATTCAAAACTTATATAACGAAGCAAGAAAAAAAGTGGTAAGAATAAGTTTTAATACTGCAACTGGAAAAAGTGAAGGAAGTGGTTGGATAATTGAAGAAGGTTGGGTAATAACAAATGAACATGTTGTAGGAGCACAAAGATTTGTAACTATTGAAATTCCACAAGAAAACAGAACAGAATATAAACGAATTACTGGAGAAGTAAAAGGGGTTGATACCAAGAGAGATTTGGCTGCGATAAAAATTAATTATTCTCAAGAACCAATCGCAACAAGGGAGGTAACTATTGATGATATTGGAGAACAGGTAGTTACGCTTGGATACTCGGCAGGTAATGCAGGAGTTCCATCTACACATTCGGGGGTAATTACTTACGTAAAAGAATCTATTGATGTAGATACAGACACCCTTACACCTTTCTGGGGTCAAAATCTAAATGGTAAAATTTCTGTAATAGTTTTTGACGCAGACGCCGATCCAGGAGATTCAGGTGGACCATTAATAGATAGTCAAGGAAATGCAATTGGAATAGTTTATGGAAAATTAAATACTACAAATGGAGTAGAAGTAACTGGGCAACAATTCGCGACGAATATTCTTTCAGTAAGAGAAGTATGGGAAGATTTAAAAAAAGGGATTAATACTTCAAACAAATAGTCTATTTAGAATACTTTTCCAAATATTGGAATAGTTCACTAGTTGGATCTAATATTATAGTTGACCCAGGTAAAGATGCTTCATATGCTTCTAATGATCTAACAAATCCATAAAATTCAGGATCCGCAGATAAAGCATCTGCTAGTGCATCAATAGCCAATTTCTCTCCTTCACCTCTTAATACTGCTGCTTCTCCTCGAGCTGACTCAAGAGTTATTTCAACTAATCTATCAACTTCAGCTCTGACTTCTTTGTCTCTTTGTTCCCCTTCAGCCTTAAATGCACTCGCTTTTCTAAATCTTTCTGCAACCATTCTTTCAAAAATTGAACTTTCTACTGAATCTGGAAAATCTGCTCTTTTAATTCTTACATCTATAATTTCAACACCCCATTTATCTTGGAGAGGAATAAGATATTTTATTTCATTAGTATCTGCCAAAACTCCTGATAATAAAGAAACTTTTTCTTCTTCAGAAATTAAAGTAAAACGAGCACCATTCTCAGGCTTTATATATATCAATAATTGTGAGTTGGAAAGTCCACCTTCATAAGTACTAGCCTCTGTTTCAGAAATTTCAAACAAATTTGAATTATTAGTAATATAACCCATTATTATTTCCCTTTTTTCTGATATGATTTCATCCTGTGTATCTAATGCTATTTCTTCTCGTAAGTTAGAAGCAACGATACTGCCAATTCGTGAATCTGCAGTTGTTTCATCAGTTAATGTTTTAAAAAATAGTAAAGGGTTTAATATTTTATATCTTGCATATGCATCAACTCTTATTCTTTTTTTATCACTAGTCAATAACGATTCCGGTGGAACATCTACTCGCTGTAAACGTTTATCAAACTTATTTACTGAATCAATATATGGAACTTTTAATTTTAAACCAGGATTTACGTAAGAGGATCGGAATTCTCCAAATCTAGTCACAATTGCTACTTCTGTTTCATTTATTTGGAAAAGGGCTTGAAATAAAGTAAATAAAGCAATAATTGCTAAAACAATGAATGGTGTAAATTTTTTATTCATATAACAACTCCTTAAGGACCACTTGTAGAACTTGTTTGAATTTGTGTGGTGTTAGCATCTATATCAAGTAAAGGTAAAATTTTAGAATCATTTATAATGTACTTATTTAATGAAGGAAAGACTCGTTCTATCATTTCAAGATATAATCTCTGTCTAGTTACTTCTGGAGAGTTATTATAACCTTCAAGAAGTTTTTTAAATCCTTCTGCTTCACCTGTAGCTTTTGCAATTCTTCCCTGTTTAAAAGCTTGTGCAGCCTCTGTTATTTTTGCTGCCTCACCTAATGCTTTTGGGATTTCAGCTTCTTTATAAGCATCTGCTAAATTGATTATCCTATCTCGTTCTTCTCTAGCTCTAGTCACATCATCAAATGCGTCTTGAACTGCTAATGGAGGATTAACATTTTGTAATCTTACGGCTATTATTTCTATACCAGTTTTATAATATTCATTTATATCTCTCATTATTATCAAAACATTATCTTGAACTTCACCTTTTTGTGTGGTCAATACATCATCAATATTCCTTCTACCTACAACTTGACGTAATGCTGTTTCCGTTATGTCCCTTAAAGTAACTCCATCGGGAGCACCATTTGGAATCTGTCTATCTGGTTCACCAGGATCATCTACTAAAAATAAATAATTTTTAAGATTGGAAATTCTATATTGAATTACTGCTTGTACATCTACTATATTTTCATCTCCTGTAATCATGAGAGATTCATCAGGAACGTCTTTTGTACCTTCATTTCCGAATGACCTAAAGCCCAATTCTAATTGTCGAGTAGCGGTTGTAACTACTACATCTCTTTGCCCTATAGGGGAAGGCCACCACCAATGTAATCCACTTGTTTGAATTGATTGAAATTTTCCAAACATTCTCAACGCTGCCTGTTGATCAGGACCAACGGTGTAGACTCCTGTGCCTAACCAAATTACTGCAATAACAATAATTATTAGTGCAATAATAGAAGAGTTTCCTGCTGGGAGTTTTGAAATAAAAGGGATGTTTTTCTTTATATTCTCAAAAAATTCTTGAAAAGAAATATCGTATTCATCTTTTCTAGAACCTGATGGAGGTCTATAAACTTTAGAAATCTCTAATGTTCTTTTTATAAAATTCATAACTTATATTATAACTTATTTTTTTTGTAGTTTATTTTCATAAAATTCATTGAATACTTCTATATTATCAATACTTTTGATATCATGGATTAATTCTCCATATGAAGAATAGTTTTTTCTTAACTCTATCAAGTAGTCATCTATTTCAGACAAAGACCCAGGAGATAAAGCATAATTACCATTGAATGCAAAATATGCCTGATTTATTTTTCTTATATTATAACCCAATTGGTTTATTTCTTTGGTTCTATTAAACATATATTCTTCTGCTTCAAAAACTAAACCTTTAGCTAATAGATCATCAACTTTAATTCTTGTTTCCCTCATAAAATTAAAAAATCTTTTGTCCTGATTAACTTTTTCATATTTATCTGATAATAAATTTTTTGAAACTTCAGAGGCAAACAAATCTGCTAAACTTTCATTCAAAGTGACCATTTCCCTTCCTGAGAAATATGAACGACCCAAAGGGAAAAAAAATAAATAATGATGTAACCATTCATGTGCAACAGTTTTAGTAAGATGAGAATAACTATTATGTCTCTGAACAATACTAGGATATGACGCGAATCCTCCTGTATTCAAAATCAAGGCAGAGTACTCTTTATTAGAAATTTTTTCTTCTATGTCTAAAATAATTTCTAGCGACAAGTCGGGTTTAAGTAGAATTGCTTTTTCTAATATTATTTCATCTCTTGGAGATAATATTAATACTTTCGGAGATTCATGAATAATAAAGCTTACAGGAGGGAATAAGATTTCCTTTTTCAAGTTCTGTTTAACTTCATTTGAAATGATTTCTTCAACAAATTTTTCTATTTCATAAGATCTGATTCCAGAATCTTCCCGATCCAAATATATAATAACATCAGATTCATTTATCGAATGAGCTTTAAATATGTTTAATAACTTTAAACTTAAAGATTTCAATTCCCATTTCATTATATTAAATTTATGTTCAGCTACTAACTCTTCTAAATAGGTAGGTTTATAGGAATGATTAAAATTAATAAAAAATATTAAAATAAATATACATAGTGAGAGTGTGATTTTATGATACAAAATTTTTTATTTTATTTTTTTTAATTCTTCTATTAGTTCTTCCAAAAAATCATTACAATCTGCTATAACCCCAAATTTAGCGTATTTAAATATTGGTGCAGATTCATCAATATTTACAGATATGATATTTTGCGAATTTAAACATCCTGCCAAATGTTGACTAGCTCCTGAAATTCCAAAAGTAAGATAAAGATGTGGACTTATCGATTTACCAGTTAATCCTACTAAATTTCCAGGAGGAATCCATCCTGATTCAACTGCTGCCTTTGAAGCTCCTACTGCCCCTTTGAATAATCCTGCTAAATTTGTTATTTTGTCAAAATTTTCTTTGCTTCCCATTCCCCTACCACCAGAAACTACTATATCTGCTTCTCCTAATTGCAATCCCTCAGGGGTCATTTTATTAGTTTCAACAATATTATAATTTGTTTTGGTAGATTTTGATAATGATATGTTATTAATTGATCTTATTGGTCTTTTTAGATCTATTTCTTCAAATGAATTTTTCCTTATTTTTATCACTACAGTACTCTTTTTGCGGACATTATAAACAGCTTCAGCTGATTCACCATGTATGGGCCTTATTAGTTTTATTTCTTCATCGGTTTGTGAAACTACTTTTTTTACATCAGGTATGTAAGGAAATTTATTTCTAAAAGCTAACATTGGTGCAATAAAATTACCATAATCATCTTTTTGAAATAACAAGAAATCAGGATTTTCTTCTTTTATGAATAGGTTAATAGTTTCAGCTATATCATTATAATTATGCTCATTATTTTTCAGGTCATTGTAAAAAATATTGTTCCCAGGCAATCTAGATATGATTTCTTTCGGACCGCCAAATGCAAGAATAGTTATATCTGAAGTATTAGATAATTGTTCTATAAAACCAAATACTTCCAAATTAGAATGATCAAATGATTCATAATCATTATTAATAATTATCAATATTTTCAAATTAAAATATTCCTTCTTTCTTTAAAATTCTTAATAAATTTACAGCTTTTTCTTTATTATTTTCTCCTTTGATATATTCGATTTGGTTATAGTTTTCTGGAAAATAAATTTTCTCTATTTCGATTTGATTTATCAAATCATCATTAGAATTTAAATCTAAATCAGAAAGCTTAATTTTTTCTAACTTGGTTTTAGAGGCATCCATTATTCCTTTCAAAGTTGGAAATCGTGGATCCCCAGCTTGACTACCAACAGTTAAAACTAACGGTAACCTTGCGCTTAAAACTTGAAAGCCATCTGTAATGATTTTTTCTATTATAAATTCGTCGTTTTTAGGTTTTATATCTCTTACTATATTTATAATAGGGATTTGCAATATTTCAGAAATACCAAAAGGAACTGAAGCCATATCAAAATCCGAAGCATGTCTGCCACAAAAAATTACATCGTAGGGACCAGTTTTATTAATCATTTTAGAAAGAATATTTGCAGTTGTATAAACATCTATATGGTCTAATTTTTCAGATTCACATATTACCAATTTATCAGCCCCCATCGCTATTGGTTTTTTTATCACTTCACTAGTAAAATTGTTTCCTGTCGAAATGATAGTAATTTCGCAATCATTAAAATTTTCAGAAAATTTTAATGCCAATTCAACTGCATTTAAATCAAATGTGTTAACAGTGGAGGAAATGTTTTCTGTAGGAATAATTTTTAATTTTTCTTTATCTATAGATAATTTATCAGGAGGTGTGTCAGAATCAGGAACTTCTTTTATACATACACAAATTTTCATATTTTATTTTCAACATTTAAAATATAATCAGACTTAAATTTCATACTATATTAATAATTTCATGAAAACACTAAAAAAAGCATTAGATGATTTGAAATTACCTTCGAATAAAAAGGTATTTAATCAATATGAAATTTATATCAATGAAATAATAAGAGCTTCTACAAATTTTAATCTTTCTGGTGCTAAATTCTGGAGTAAAATAAGAGACGATTTGATTATTAAATCTTTAAGATATTGTAGTGTTATTAATAGTTTAAAGAATTTTAAATTAAATAGTGAAAATCTTCAAGTTTTGGATATAGGAACTGGAGCAGGAATACCATCAATCCCAATGAAATTACTTTATCCAGAATTTAATTTAAAACTGGTAGAATCATCGAAAAAAAAATGTCAGTTTCTGGAAAATATCTTAGAAAAATTAAATTGCAATAACGTGATAGTTGAAAATTCTAGAATTGAAGATATAGGATTTGGAGAAGATAGAGAAAAATATGATTTGGTATTATCAAGGGCTTTAGCAAAATTACCAAGTCTGGCCGAATTAACTATCCCTTTTTCAAAAATAGGCGGATCAATAATAACCGTAAAGGGAAGTTATCCAAAAAAAGAAATTAAAGAATCAGAGTACATAGCAAGATTATTGGGTATAAATAAAACTCACTTTAATAAGGTTTCGTTACCTATCAATATCAAAGAAGATTTTTTTGTTATATGGGATAAAAAAGAAAAAACACCTAATGGTTTCCCAAGAAAAAACGGAATACCTCAAAAAAAGCCAATCATAAACGAACTTATTAATTGATAAATCAAATGATTCAGAAAAATATTTTTATATATAATTGAAAATAATTTTGCCAAATGAGATTTATAATTAGATATTGTTTATAAAAAATTTAATGGGGCTGTAGCTCAGCTGGGAGAGCGCATCGCTGGCAGCGATGAGGTCAGGGGTTCGATCCCCCTCAGCTCCACCAAAACTAAACTTTATATAAAAACTGGAAGAAAAAATGAAAAAAATAATTGTGACAAAGAAAAATGAAGTAGAGGAAGAAATAAACTCTGGAGCTATGACAAGACTCGCTGGTGTTTCAAAAAATTTAAGCAATGCAACAAATATACATATGGCAATAGCAAGTATTCCTACGGATAGATGTTCAACTACTCATTTTCACACAAATTGTGAATCCGCAATTTATGTGCTGTCAGGAAAGGGATTATTTCTACACGGGAATAATTTAGAAATTGAAGAAGAAATTTCTCAAGGTGACTTTATTTTTGTACCAGAAGGAGCATTGCATCAACCTATCAACACAGGTGATAAAGTTTTAGAATTGATTGTTGCAAGAAATACTCCTATAGAAATTGTTGAGGAAAAGCCTGATTTGGGTAGAAAAGATTGCTAGAAAATAATAAATTCTATAGAAAAGTTATTTAATAAATAACACCGAAAGGATTATTATTTGAGACAAACAATTCTTCCAGAAATTTTAGATTCTGGAGAAAATAAATCCATAGCTATATCGGTCCCAGATAAATATAAGATTAATTATTTGGAGTTAAAGAATCACGTTAATACAACATCTAATTTATTAAATTCTTTCGGTACTTTAAATGAAAGAGCAATTATAATTGTTTTAGGAAATAATGCCGAATTTATAATAACTTTTTTAGCAGTTACAAAAACAAATGCTATAGCAGCTCCACTTAACCCTGAATTTACACTCGAAGAATTTAAATTCTATTTAGAAGATATAAATCCGTCTCTTTTGATAACTACAGCTGGCCATCCAGTTATTAATGAAGCTAAAAACAAGAATATACCTATTGCTACTGTTTCTTTTAAACAAAAAACTTTTGATTTAAAATTTGATAGCTCACCTTATCAAAAAAAAGACATAAATATCCCAAATGAAAACAATTCTTGTCTTTTCCTACACACTTCAGGTACTACAAGTAGACCTAAAGGAGTTCCTCTTAAACATAAAAATTTACTGAAATCTTTGAATAACATAATTAATACTTACAACCTAACCAATAATGATGTTGCCATGGTAGTTATGCCCCTTTTTCATGTCCATGGTCTAATTGGTGTAGCACTTTCAACATTAGCATCGGGTGGTGAAATTGTTGTCCCCGAAAAATTTTCAGCAAGTGCATTTTGGAAAATACAAAAAGAATATAATGCTACTTGGTACTCCGCAGTACCAACAATCCATCAAATTCTACTAATACGTGCTGATGATGATAATGCTCCAAAAAAATCTTTTAGACTTATAAGATCCTGTTCAGCTGCTTTAGCTCCATCGGTTTTAATGAATTTAGAAAAAAGATTTGGCGCTCCTGTTTTAGAAGCTTATGGCATGACTGAAGCTTCACATCAAATGAGTTCCAATCCTCTTCCACCTGATGATAGAAAACCTGGAAGTGTCGGCAAATCTACAGGTGTTGAAATCAATATAATGTCAATGGAAAATTCTGGAGTCATGTTAAGCAATGATGAAATAGGAGAGATTGTTATAAAAGGAGAAAATGTAACAAGTGGTTATCACAATAATGAAGATGCAAACAAAGATGCTTTTGTTAATGGTTGGTTTAGAACAGGAGATCAGGGATATTTAGATAATGAGGGATATCTAAATTTAACTGGTAGAATAAAAGAATTAATTAACCGTGGTGGAGAAAAAATCTCACCACTAGAAGTTGATGCCATACTTATAAATCATCCATCTGTAGATGAAGCTGTGTGTTATGGGTTCCCTGATGAAAAATACGGAGAAGTTGTACATGCTGCACTTGTGACCAATTCTAATGTAACAGAATCTGAAATTAAAGATTTTTGCTCCAAGTCATTAGCCAATTTTAAAGTTCCTGAAAAAATCAACTTCACTGATAAATTACCTAGAACCGCTACAGGTAAAATCCAAAGAAGAATTGTAGCTAAACATTTTAACAATTAAAGGAAAAAAATGATTCTAGGTGTTGCAGGATTGGTTCCATCACAAGAAGTGGGTCAAAAAGGTTCCCCAACAGATGCTGATGGAGGCGATTGGGAAGATATCAATGAAAATGTAGTAAAAAGCGTCATTGAGCACGGATTTAAAACAGTTCAAGTAAGAGTTACAGACACAAAAAAAAATAGGAAACAGAACATTGAAAGAATAAAATTTTTATTTAGTAATTATGACATGCCAATGTCGCAGACTGTAGGGAATTATGGAGGTGGTTTAATTTCTGATATCCCTGATATAAGAAATGAAGCAATAAGTTTTATGAAAGAAATGATCATAATTTCGTCCGAATTAGGTTCTCCAAATACATATCTTAGACCTGGATCAATCAATAAAAATGGCCCTTGGTTTCCTCATAAAGAAAATAATTCAAAAATCGTTTGGGATAGATTAGTAAATTCCACCAGAGAGATTTGTGATTTTGCTGAAACAGAAGGAATAAAAATAGCTTTAGAAGGTGGTGTTTCTTGTCCAATAAGTAGCCCAATTAAAGTTAAATCGTTTTTTGATGATGTAAATTCTTCAATGTTGGGACTAAATATGGATCCAGTTAATTTTATTAGTTCGTTGGATGTTGGATACAATAGTACCAAACTTATCAATGATTTTTTTTCATTGGTTCCAAATAAGATTTGGGGAGCACATGCTAAAGATTTTAAAATAATCGATAGCTTGATACCACATTTTGAAGAATCAATAATTGGAGATAAAGAAAGTTTATTAGATAATGTTGCTTTATTAAAAGGAATGGAAAAATTTTGCCCAAATGGACACGTACTGGTCGAACATTTACCTGATGAATTAATCCCTCTTGCTAAAAAGGGTATTGATAAGATTGCTAAAGAAAACAACATTAACTGGGAGTAAATAATGAAAATTGATTTAACTGATAAAAAAGTAATAATTACTGGAGGCTCTACAGGAATTGGCAAAGAAGTTGTTAAACTGTTTGCTGAAAATAAATCAAAAATAGCTTTGTTTGACGTAAATGATTCAGAAGGTTCAAACTTATCGAATGAATTAAACAAAAAGGGATCTGAAATAAGATACTGGCACCTTGATGTAAGAGATTCTAATCAAGTTTCTGGAGGTGTTCTAGCTGCAAATCAGTGGCTTGGAGGTGTAGATATCTTAATTAACTTAGCAGGTATATTACAAGGAGCTTCATTAGATATAGAAAAATTCCCAGATGATATTTGGGAATCAGTTATTGGGATAAATCTAACCGGAAGTTACTTAATGGTTAAGCACGTTTCTGAAATAATGATAAAACAAAAAAAAGGTGTAATCATATTAACTAGTTCAGGAGCAGGAGTACTAGGTAGCTCCTCATCGTACGCTTATGGATCTTCTAAGGGAGGAGTACATGGGTTTGCTTTAGTTCTTATGGACAAGTTAGCAAAGTATGGAATAAGAGTTCATGATATTTTACCTGGTTCTGTTGATACACCTCTAAAAAATTCTCAGATAGAAACTACAAGAGATATAACAGGTAACGAGAAAGAATATTTGGATACTAAAAAAATTCTGGTAGAACCTAAAGATATTGCTAAAATAATTTATTTTATGTGTTCTGATGAAGCCAAGCGTTTAAAAGGTTCAATTCAAACAGAATGATAAAAAAAATTAAGATTTCAGATTTTAAAGGACTTGCTTTTGATTTAGACGATACATTAATTGATAGAGAAACTGCTTTTAACAAAATTTTTAAAATTTTCTACAAAAATCAACAAGCTATTAATAAAAAATTTACTGAAAAAGAAACATTAAAATTTTTTTGGGATTTATGTCCAAATAATTCAATAGATATCTCTTATTGCTTTGAAACATTAAAAAAACAGTTCCCTGAAATTAATATTTCTTTAGAGAATTTTTACAAATTCTATTATGAAACTTTTCTAAAGGTAATAAAACCACATAAAGGAGTCATTGAATTCTTAGACAAACTTATAGAAAAGAAAGTTAATTTTGGAATTGTAACAAATGGAAATGATTATCAATTAAAAAAAATTGAAACGACAGGTTTAAAAGACAAATATAACTTTGTCATTGCATCAGAAATTTTTGGTCATTCCAAACCAAAAATAGAGATTTTTCAAGAAACTCTTAGACTTTTAAAGTTAAATACAGTAGATATTGATAAAGTTTTATTTATTGGAGACAATCCTTATACAGATATCATAGGTGCTAAATCATATGGATTTAAAACTGCTTGGATAAGAATGAAAAGAAACTATCCTAAAAAGCTTGATCCTCCTGATTATATAATTGACAGTTACAGAGATTTATTAATATAGTTAACATAAATATTATGGAGGGTTTAATGAAACCACAAGAAATAAAAAACACTCTTTCCAACGGTGGTAGAGTATTCGGTACAATGATTAATTTTATAGAAGGAGTTAGGTGGGCTCCAGCATTCTCATCAAAAGCACTAGATTATGTGATCATTGATTCTGAACATGGTTCATACGATAGAACCGAAGTCGCCAAAATGGTTGCAGCAGGTCAAAGTGTAGGATTAACAGTAATTGTACGAGTAGCAGATCCAGATCCTACTCTTATTGCTATAGCTATAGATGCAAAAGCTGATGGAGTATTAGTCCCCTACTGTGAAGACGCTGAAATGATTCAAAGATGTGCTTGGAAAACAGCCCTTCATCCACTAAAGGGTAAAGCATTTGAAGATGTCTTAAATTCAGAAAAATTTCCTAGTAAAAAAACTAAAGATTATTTAAATAAAAGAAATGGGCACAGAATTTTTATTGTTGGCATTGAAAGTATTACTGCAGTTAATAATTTAGATAATCTAATTTCTAAAGGTCCGATCGATGGAGTTTTTGTAGGACCAAATGATTTATCAACATCAATGGGCATACCTGATGAACTTGAAAATCAAGAATATCTAGACGCCTTAGCTAAAATAGTAAAAATCTCTGAGTCATATAATATTCCTATGATGGTCCATGGATTTTCGGAAGAAAGAACACTTAAAACTATGGAAATAGGTGCAAGATTTGTCTTACATAGTTCCGATGGAGGTATGATAACAGGATCAATAGCTAGAGAATTTAATGCAATAAGAAATGAAGAAATTGAGGAAATTGATTCAGACGCAATATAAAGTGTAATTTATATTAGATTCAATTTAATTCAAATTTAGTAAATGATTCTGCAAATTTTGAATTACACATTTTCCCTATTTCTTTTCTTCTTGAAGTCATATACTCTTTAGCTTTTTTGGAATCGGATATTTGACTTTTATGAGCTAGCAGGGCTCTAGTAGCTTTTTCTAGATCTTGTTTTTCAATGGGATTAAAAAAAATGTGTTCATTGTTTCCTGCATTAAACATATTTATCCACACTTCTTTTACTTTATGAGGTTCATATCCTTCCTTTATAAGTTCGGGAAAGGTCAAATGATCTCTGGCGCTAGGAAAAACAGCAGATAGTGCAGCTTCACCTGCAGCAAAATGGTCTGGGTGTCCAATGTATCCTCTTCCTAATAAGTCTCTTGTAGGATTAGTAGTAATTAAAATTGAAGGTTTGTATTTTCTAATTTCTCTGGAAATATCTTTCCTTAAATCAAGTGTGGGTTCTAGATATCCATCAGGATACCCAAGAAATTCAATGGCCTTTAATCCTAAAATTTCACCTGCTTTTCTTTGTTCTTCTTCTCTTATTGTTACCAATTTTTTTTCTGAAATTTTTCTATCTTCAGAACCTTTAGATCCATCTGTACATAAGACATATATAACATCCCAACCTTCTCTAGTCCATTTAGCAACAGAACCTGAACAGCCCCACTCTGCATCATCTGGATGAGCTGTAACAACCATTGCCGTTTTATTAGATTTATTAGTCAAAATTTACCTCCAAAATATATAATATATATTAAAAAATAATTTCACAAATGATCCCTCATTTAACAATAGGAAAAGGGCCTGACTTAATTTTAGGTCATGGCATGGCACAAAATAAAGAGTTATGGATAAGAAATGGATGGATTAAGAGTCTTTCAAAAATAAGAAGAGTACATATTTTCGATTTTGAAGGTCATGGAAAAAATAATCTTTTAGAAGAATATGATTTTACAGTAGAAAGTATGGCTAAAAACATAATTTCTTTATCCAAAATTCTTAAAATAAAAAAATATGATTTCATGGGCTTTTCTATGGGGGCAAGAGCAGGATTTGAAATATTAAAAAAACATACTATGATAAATAAATTTATTTCTCTAGGAATGCACCCAGGAACTCCAAGATTAGAAAAAAAAAGATTCCAAAAACGTTCACAAGCAATGTTTAATTTAGGGGAAAAAACAGGAAATAAATATTATTTCCAACTTAGTAAAATATTAAAAAATGCATTGTTATGGGATGGAGTTATAGATGACATAAACTGGGGAAATACCGACCATATGATCATAATTGGAGAAAAAGATGTGAATTATCAACTAACAAGAAAACTTTTACAAAACATTAATGGAATAAATTTATTTATACTTAAAGAAATAAATCATAAGAATACATTTGATATACCAGATCATTCAATTGATTATATTATAAATTTTTTGGAAAAAGGGAGAAAAAAATCAAGCCTATAGTGTCAATCATAATGGGTAGTAAAAGTGATCTACCGACAATGACCATAACTTCTGAAGTTTTAAGAGAATTAGAAATTTCTCATGAACTAAAAATAATTTCTGCACATCGTACAACAAAATTAATGTATGAATTTGCAGAAAATGCGGAAAAGAGGAAAATACAGGTAATTATTGCGGGTGCTGGTGGAGCTGCACATTTGCCTGGGATGGTAGCATCCATAACAAATTTACCTGTTATAGGAGTTCCAATTAAATCTTCTAATTTAAATGGAATTGATTCTCTTTTATCAATTGTTCAAATGCCAAAAGGTGTACCTGTAGCAACTGTATCGATAGGTGATGCAGGTGCAGAAAATGCTGCTATTTTGGCTGCTAAAATTATTGGACTAAATAATAAAACAGTGAATACAAATTTACTTTCTAGAAAGAAAAAAAGCACCGATACAATTGTTAAATCAAGTGACATTGGTAAATGGACTAAATAAAAAGATATACATATAAAATATATGAAAAATAAAAGTATTGGTATTCTTGGTGGTGGACAACTATGTCAAATGTTGAGCAATTTTCTAATTAGCCAAAATGAAAAAGTATATTTTTTAGATCCAACTAAAAATCCACCTGCAATCAACACAGGAGCTCAACACATAAAAAAAAACTATGATGATGATGACGCTATAGATTTTATTATAGAAAAATGTAAATTTATTACTTATGAATTTGAAAACATCCCGATTAAAACGGTAGAAAAACTCGAAAAACACATTCCAGTATTTCCTTCATCTTCTATCCTAAAAATAGCTCAAAATAGAAATTTGGAGAAAAAAGAATTTATAAATTCAGGAATTAAAACTCCTAAATTTATTTATGCACAAGATAAGTCATCGATAGAAGATATTCTAAACAACACAAATATAACTTTGCCTGTGATAATCAAAACAAACACCATGGGATACGATGGGAAAGGGCAAATTGTTTTGAAAGACAAAAAAAAAATTGCAAGTATTTTAAATAAACTCCCCCAAAATACTGAATTTATCATAGAAGAAAAGATACAATTTTCAAAAGAAATTTCCGTTATAGTTGGAAGAGATAAATTGGACAATTTATATAATTTTCTACCCATTGAAAACATTCATAAAAATGGTATCCTAGATTATTCTATTTATCCTGCAAGAATAGATGAAGAATTGTCTGACAAAGCAATATTTTTAGCAAAAAAATTTGCTTCTAATTTAAATTTAACAGGGATTATGGCAGTAGAAATGTTTATTGATGAAAAAAATGAAATATATTTTAATGAAATAGCTCCTAGACCTCATAATTCAGGGCATTTGACTATTGAATCTCATAATGAATCTCAATATTCAATGTTAGGTAAAATTATATTAGGGGGAAAAATAAGATCCCCAAAATCAAATGTAAAAGCAATAATGAAAAATATATTAGGAGAGTTTTACTTAAAAGATAATTATGAGGAAATTCTATCAAATATAAATAAAGTGGATAATCATTACATTCATATATATAATAAATCTAATCCAAAAATTGGAAGAAAAATGGGTCACATTACTGTAATAACAGATGACATTGAAAAAAGCATAGATAAAATAAATACAAATATTGATAAGAAAATAATGTAATGATGGATATTAAAGAACTTGAAGGTAAGATAGCAATTGTAACTGGTGCTGGCAGATTAAGAGGGATAGGAAGGGCTACTGCAGTAGAGTTAGCTAAAATGGGTGCAAAATTAATAATAACAGGAACAGGAAGATCCCCTGAATCTTATCCAGAAGATGAAAAGAAAATTGGTTGGAAAGATATTGAATCAACAGCGGAACAAATAAGAGATGTTGGTTCTGAAGCAGTAACTTTAATCACTGATATTTCTAAAGAAGATAATGTTGATACATTAGTTGAAACAGCCCTAAACGCATATGGGAAAATAGATATCTTAGTTAATAATGCAGCTGCTCCTTATGCAGAAGATAGAGTGCCTGTTATTGAAGTAGATAATGAAGCTTTTAAAAAAGTAATAGAAGTAAAGCTATATGGATCCTATTTATGCTCTAAGGCTGTTGCAAAAATTATGATTGACAATAAAAATGGTGGAAGAATAATTAACTTATCATCAATTGCAGGAAAATCGGGAAATGCACGTATGGCTGCATACGCAGCAGCCAACTTTGCAATAGATGGATTTTCTCAATCCTTAGCCAAAGAGCTAGCTCCACATAATATTACAGTAAATTGTGTATGTCCAGGTTTAACAGAGACTGCACGGATGGATCCTCTAGGAAGAGGTGCGTTTTGGAAAAGCAGGTCAGATGCAATTCCTATGGGAAGGGTTGGAACTGATGAAGAAGTTGCTGATTTGATCGCCTTTTTGGCTAGTGACAGAGCTCGTTTTATAACTGGTCAAGCAATCAACATAGATGGCGGTTCTATAACAGCTAGATAAGTAAGATTATTAAAGATACATACTTTTTTATATTTTTTTATTTTACAGGTTGAGTATTTTATCTTAAAATAGTATTTATTGAGTTTTCGAGAGTAAGAATTTCGATTGCTCCAAAAAATTTCAATAAATTTTCATTAAATATGGAAGGAAGGTAGAAATAAGTGGCACTTAAACTTAAACCATTGGGAGACAGAATTATAATAGAACCCAGTGAAGATGATGATGCAACAAGCGCTGGAGGTATAATAATACCTGACACAGCAAAGGAAAAACCTCAAAAGGGTAAAGTAGTAGCCGCGGGTGCTGGGCGCGTAAATGATGATGGTAAAACAATACCTTTGTCCGTTAAAAATGGTGATGAGGTAGTTTATTCTAAATATGCAGGTACAGAATATTCAGAAAATGGTAAAGAATATTTGATTGTAAGAGAAAGTGATATTCTAGCCATAGTAGGCTAGGAGACAAGATATTAAAATATAAAATTAGTTATTATGGAGAAAAAATAAAATGGCAGCAAAGGATTTAAAATTTGGTTCAGATGCAAGAACAAGACTTAAGACAGGTATTGATGTTCTTGCCGATACAGTTAAGGTCACTCTTGGACCCAAAGGAAGAAATATTATTGTAGATAAGAAATTTGGACCTCCTCAAGTTAATTCTGATGGGGTTACAATAGCAAAAGAAATTGATTTAGAAGATTCTTTTGAAAATATGGGAGCACAATTACTTAAAGAAGCATCAAAAAACACCAATGATGATGCAGGAGATGGAACAACAACAAGTACAGTTCTTGCTCAAGCTATAATATCAGAGGGATTTAAAGTAGTAGCAGCCGGAGCAGATCCAATGGCTATCAAAAGAGGCATTGATAAAGCATTACAATCCGTTAGAGAATCTATTGCAAAACAATCCACTCCTGTTTTAGGAAAAGATCAAATTGCTAACGTAGCTACTCTTTCATCACATGATGATGAAATGGGGAACCTTATTGCTAATGTAATGGATAAGGTTGGAAAAGATGGAGTAATTACAGTGGATGAATCTAAAACACTAGATTATGAAACTGATTATGTAGAGGGGATGCAAATAGATAGGGGATTTTTATCTCCATACTTTGTCACATCGCCTGATACTCAAGAAGCAGTACTGGAAAATCCTTATATATTGATTACGGATGGAAAAATTTCCGCCGTTTCTGATATGGTACCAGTATTAGAAAAAGTCCTTCAGGCAAAAAAACCTTTGTTAGTTATTGCAGAAGACGTGGAAGGTGAAGCATTAGCAACATTAGTGGTAAACAAGCTTAGAGGCACTATAAATGTAGCTGCAGTTAAAGCACCTGGATTTGGAGATAGAAGAAAAGCTATGCTTCAAGATATTGCAATACTTACTGGTGGAAATGTCGTCTCTGAAGAAGTTGGAAGAAAGCTAGATTCAGCCACACTTGATGATCTTGGAAAATGTGCACGTATCGTAGTAAAAAAAGATGATACAACTTTTGTAGACGGTGAAGGTGCAAAAGAAGAAATTTCAGGAAGGGTAAAAGAAATTAATAGTCAAATAGAAGAAACAACTTCTGACTATGATAGAGAAAAACTCCAAGAACGTTTGGCTAAATTATCCGGAGGAGTAGCAATTCTAAGAGTTGGGGCAGCCACAGAGATTGAAATGAAAGAGAAAAAGCAAAGAGTAGAAGACGCACTGTCAGCTACTCGAGCAGCTGTTGAATCTGGTATTGTACCTGGTGGAGGAACTGTTTTAATTAAATCCTCTGCGGCATTAGAAACTTTCAAACTTAAAGCTCCTGATGAAACAGTAGGGGTTGAGATTCTTAAAAAAGCACTTTTGGAACCTATAAGAGTTATAGCAGAAAATTCTGGTTATGAAGGAGCTGTGATTTTGGAAAAAGTTGCATCCAGTAAAGTTGAGAATTTCGGATTTGATGCTCAAGCTGGAAAGTATGGCGACATGATTTCTATGGGAATAGTAGATCCAGCTAAAGTTACTCGTGCAGCCGTCGAAAATGCAACTTCAGTTGCTGGAATGATTCTCACTACTGAAGCTCTAATTGCTGACATACCTGAAAAAGACCCTCCTATGGGTGGTGGTATGCCACCAGGTGGAATGGGCGGTATGGACATGGGAATGTAAAAATTCAAAATGATAATTTAAAATAAAAGAGTCTGAAATATCGGGCTCTTTTATTTTAAATTATCATAAAGTTTTGTCATAGATTCAAGCCAGCTTTTTTGAACGTCTGGGGACCATGAAGGGTCAAAATCTGGATATTTATCCAAAATCAGCTTTATCATATTGTTGTTTATTGTATTATTTTTTGTACTTTCAAAATTAATACCATGAGAAATCGCAGAATTATTTGCTTTTTTCTTTTCACTTGAACCTAGCGAGTGTTTACTATGTCTTCTCGCTAAAATATGAGGAGATAATTCTATATTTGAAAATCTTGCTGCTTGAATAAAAAAAGATTCACACTTAACAATAACTCCTTCTTTACTGTCAAATGTTCTAAATTTTTCTCTTAATTGTGCCTTAGTAGCTCTAGTTAAATCTAATTCAAAAACTAATTCATAATATCTAAACAATAGGTTTCTAAGTGTTTTTTTTTGAGTTTCAAAATCTCTTGAAACTAAGTTATCAAAATCATGATTTGGTATACCATCATTATCGATAAGTTGAAAAAATTTTATAGCTGTCATCAATTGAGTTCCGTTAGATCCAGAAAATTTGTTTACCCATACACTTCTATCAATCCTATACGGCATTCCTTGAGACAAAAATTCCAAAAAGGTTTGGAATGTTTTGAAAGATACATATGGGGGTATTTTATTTTTACTAACTGTCAATTTTCTATACTTAAAGCATAAATTATAAGTTCATTATAGGTTAAAGATTCCAAAGTAAAAAGTGTTTCAGAATGAATTTTTCCCAGCTAGGACAATTTTTGTTTTTAGTTTTTAGAACTACGAAAATAATAGTATGACTTAATTAAATATTAGAAGGGAATAAAAGTGCAAATAGATGTAAATAAAATTATTATTCAGCCTAATCATCCTGTACATACTCATGAACCAATAAAACATTTAGAAAACAAAAGAAATACTTCTCAAAGTATGCCATTATTAATCAATAAAAATAATAAGTTTTTATTGTATACAGGAGAAATAACTTTTAGAAAAGCAAAATTAAATGGTTTTAAAAAAATAAATTGTAACGTAAGAGAAGGTATAGACAAATCACGATTAGAAGAATTAAATCTTTCAGAAATATATTTTTCAGGCCTAAAACTACCAACTGAAATAGCCAAAGATTTTATAAATTATCGAAAAAGAAAAAATATGTCTCAACAAGAATTGAGCAGAAGAACTAAAATAACTCCTGGATCCATACATCATTATGAATCTTTATTAAAAAAATTAGACCCCAAGTTAGCAAATGAATTAGATCAGGGTAAATTAACTTTTAAAGAAGCAAGATGCATAGCAGATTTAGATGATTTTGATATACAAAATAAAGTTGCTAAACCTTTTATAGAGGGAAAAATTTCTAGTGTTTATATTGAAAAAATAGTTAGTTTAGTAAAGAAAAATAACTACACACAAAACTTAGAGAAAATAATTGAAAATATTATCTCAGGTACTTATATTTTTAATAATAAAGTTGAAAAAAAGATCCCAGAAAAAAGGGAGCAGTCATCTAATATGAGCATAGAACATAAAATAATTCAACTTGCTTCAGAATTAGAGTCTATATCGAATGAAGAAATTCCTGAATATAGAAGGTTACGCTTGATTTCAAGTTTAAAGATATTGGATTCAAGAATAAAATCTTCTCTTAATCATATTGACGAAACATTCATTGAGAGTGCAAATGTATACACAACAACAAAAAGGTAGAGAAAATGTTAGAAAGATTTCATGTATCTGAAGAAGATGCTATAAAAATAAATCATACTTTAATGTACAAAGTTACAAAAGAAATATTTCTTAAAATGGGTTTATCTGAAGAAGATGCAGATTTATCTACAGATGTATTAATTTATGCTGATTTAAATGGTGTAGACACACATGGTGTATCAAATATGTTGAGATCATATGTGAGAATGTATCAACAAAAAAAAACAAACCCAAGGCCAAACATAAAAATTGTTAAAGAATCAGGAGCAATTGTGACCCTTGATGGTGATAAAGGTTTAGGAGTTCACACAGCTCCAAAAGCTATGAAATTAGCTGTGGATAAAGCAAAAAAGAATGGGGTTGGGATAGCAACTCTAAATAACGCTGGCCATTTAGGTGCAGCAGGATATCATGCAAAAATAGCAGTTGACAATGATATGATTGGGGTTTGTATGAGTGGAGGGGGTGGATTTGCGATGCTACCTACATACGGCGCCGAACCTAGATTTGGAACCAATCCAATTGCATGGGCGGCACCCGCAGACAAAGAAGCTTACTTTATGTTTGATGCTGCAACAACACAAATAGCTGGGAATAAAATTAAATTGTTAGAAAGATTACAAGTTCCAGTAGCATCAAATTGGTTAGCAAACAGAGACGGTTCACCTATTAAGGAAGAGAAAAAATTAGGCTCTGAAGACTTCTACGAAGACGGTAGACTCAAGGATCTTCATATGCTCCCCTTTGGAGGAGACAGAGAAAATGGTTCACATAAAGGCTACGCATTTGCAGCTATCGTGGATATTATGTGCTGCATGCTTGGTGGAGTTCAAGCAGGTCATCTTGGAGGAAATGGACATTATTTTGCAGCTTATGATATAGATTCTTTCAGTGATTTAAAAACTTTCAAAAAAAATATGGATGATTTCTTAATTGGTTTAAAAAACACCCCTCCTGCACCTGGTCATGAAAGAGTGATTTATCCTGGGCTGGCTGAGTATGAAACAAGAATTGAACGGGAAAAAAATGGAATACCTTATCATCCAGAAGTAATAGAGTGGTTTGAATCAATCACTGCTGAGCTACAAATAAAGATCCCATGGTAAAATCAAAAATGAATTGCTTGGTTATTAATATTTGCCGCAGATTCTTTTATGACTTCAGATAAAGTTGGATGGGCGTGTGTCAGTTTATGCAACTCTTGATCTGTTCCCTCAAGATATTTTAGCATACCTATTTCTGCAATCAATTCTGTTGCTTCAGCGCCTATTATATGTGCTCCAAGAATTTCTCCTGTTTCTTTATCTGAGATTATTTTAGCAAATCCCTCTGGTTCATCTATTGCTATAGATTTACCTGCTACTTGGAAAGGGACTTTGCCTATTAAATAATTAATTCCTTTAATTTTTGCTTCTTCTTCAGTTATACCGATACTTGCAATTTGAGGCGAGCTATATGTACATCGAGGGATTTGTTGATAATCGTTGATTCCTTGGGGATTTTTTCCTGCAACAAATTCAGCTGCTATAATTCCTTGATCAAAAGCTACGTGTGCCAATGGTAATTTGCCAGTTACATCACCTATTGCAAACACACCATTTACATTTGTTCTCATGTATTCATCTATTTCTATAAATCCATTTTTATTAATATTTATCCCTAATGTTTCTATTCCCAAATTGTCTGAATTAGGTTTTATTCCTACCCCCAACAACACTTTATCAAAGGTGCTTACTTTTTTTTCTCCAGAATTTTCAAATTCCAAAGTAATTTGAGTAGCGCTTTTTGTTACTTTGTTTATATGAGTTGCTGTATTAGTATTTATTCCTTGTTTTCTAAAATGCCTTTGTAGTTCTTTGGAAATTTCCTCGTCTTCCTTAGGAACGATACGATCCATTATTTCAAATAAGGTTACTTCAGTTCCATATGCATTAAAGTAATATGCAAATTCGCAGCCTATAGCTGAAGCGCCAATTATTGCTAATGTTTCAGGCTTATTTCTAAGTTCTAATGCTTCACGCGAGGAAAGTATAATTTCTTTATCAATTTCAAGATCAGGCAAAGACCGAGGTCTCGCACCGGTAGCAATTATTATGTTCTTTGCACCAAATGTGTCATCATTAACATTTACAGAAGTCGATGATTTCAAAGTAGCTGAACCTTTAATAAGAAAAATTTTATTCTTTTTGAGTAAGTAATCGATCCCTTGGGTCAATTTTTTAGATACTTTCCTCGAGCGATCTACAGCTTTTGACATATCTGCAGAAAAATCTTTAAAATTAAATCCCCATTTTTCAGGATTTTTCATTTGATTCAGCAATTCGGCGTTTTTTAACAAAGATTTTGAAGGAATACATCCCCAATTCAAACAAACTCCTCCTAATCCTCCTATGCCACTACCATCATCTTTTTCAACAATTGCAACAGTTAAACCTAATTGAGCCCCTCTAATAGCTGCATGATAGCCACCAGGGCCAGCTCCTATAACAATCAAATCAAAATTATTATCAGACATATTTCCCTCGTTTCATTTTCTTTATCTATTATTCTACTCTAAAGAAATTATATAACTTTAGAATTACCCAACCAAAAAATATTCCCACACAAAAGCTAAATAAAGTAAAAATAAATATTATTAATAAATCCGGAATAAAATTCGATGCACATGGTTTCACAATAGAACAAAAAAACATTCGACTGAATATTGCATAAAAACATATAAATATGAAGCCAATAAAAGTGAAAAAGAATGACGAATACAAAATAGTTTTGGGAATTTTTCTAAAATTAATCATGATATATAGGTATCATTATATTTGAAAAATACTATATAAATAAATATAGATCTACAAACAACTTTCAATCTTATGAAAAAGAAAGAATCAAATAATATAGGCAATGGACTTGTTTTGGGTCTATCTCTTGGACATGGAGTAAAACATTTAGGTCAAAGTGCATTATCTGTAATAGGACCTTTGTTAAAAGTCTCATTAAATCTTTCTGATGTAGCATATGGTGCTATTTTTTCAGCTTCAAATGTCTCAAGTGGGTTATCCAATATACCTGCAGGTATTTTTGCTGATATGTATCGAAAAAAAATTGCTTGGTTTTTAGCAATAGCTATGTTATCGATTGCCATAGGTTATTTTTTATTGGGAACATTAAGAATATATCCAATAATTATACTTGCTGTTGTATTAATGGGTTTCGGTCAAAGCTTTTGGCATGCACCAGCATTTGGCACTTTAGCAGCTAGATACCCAAATAAAAAAGGATTTGCCCTATCTATGCATTTAACGGGTGCACAAATAGGTAATACAATTGGTCCTCCACTAGTTGGGGGATTGATTTCAGGCATTGCTATTCGTTCCATTATCTCATTTGAAGGTTTTGGTTGGGAAAAAGTTTCTGTATTTATGGCGATTCCAATGATTATAACTGGTTTATTGGTGCTGGTTTTATTTAAATCAGCAGGATCAGAATCAAAAGGTAACTGGTCTTTTGATGAATACAAAACTCGTTCAAAAGGCCTTTTGAAAGATAAAATTATCTTGGGATTAATACTTTTAGGTGGAATCAGAGCCTCCGCACATACTTCTTTTTTATTATTTTTAGCGGTTTATTTAAAAGAGGTCTTAAATTATTCAGCATTTGTAATTGGGTTTCACATAGCTCTAATAACAGCTGCTGGAATTATTTCTACCCCAATCATGGGTATGCTTTCAGATAAGTATGGGAGAAAATCCATCATTATGATTGCAATGACATTAATGTCTATTTTTCTATTTCTATTTTTAATTTTCAAAACGGGAATTGGATTAATTATTTTAATTTCTCTTTTAGGAATGTTTTTCTTTTCAGTGATGCCAATAATAACTGCAGCAACTATGGATAGGGTTCCCGAAGGTTCTGAGGGAAGTGGAACAGCATTAAATTTTATTGGAATGTCTGTAGTTGGCTTTATTTCTCCTCTTTTTGCAGGATTCATTTACTCTATATATGGATTTGATGGGATTTCAATTATGAGTGGAACAATTGGTGTTATTGGAGTTGTTTTATGTGGTTTACTACCTATAAAAAAGGTGGCTTAATTATTATGAATTAACGATAAAAATGTCTCGGAATTAACTCGTGAGTTAATCAATGTTCGTATATATCTTTGCATAATTATTTTTATGTCATTAATTGTTTTTTGAGAAATGTTTAGTTTATTCACATTACTCCAATTATTATCAACTAAAAATCTTGTTGCCTTTATTGTTTTTTTCAGAATTATAGAATGGTTAAGTGATTCTGAATAATAATGATAATCTATCAAGCCTCCTTCATTAAAAGAAAAAACATGATCGCCTTCTTTTAACTTTTTACCTGAAATAAGGCAATTATATAGTTCTGGAAGAAAACCTGCTGAAATCAACAATTTGATTTCAAACCATCTAATTAATAATTCATCATTTTCTACTGATTTAATCGATTCTAATACTTCTTCTAAAAGTTGATAAATATTATTATTTGGGTCGTTTTCCACCGAAAATTTTTCTGATAATTCTAAAATATAAAAACACAAAGAAATTTTTTTTAAATTTTGTTTTATTCCACTATAACCATCAATTGTGTCAGCTTGAGAAAGATTATTGAGATTTTCTCCTATTCGCACATAAGCATTAATTTTATTTAGAATATCTAAATGTCCGCCAATTCTAGAGTTTGGTTTTCTAACTCCTTTAGCTACAGCTCTAATGATTCCATAATTTGGAGTTAAGAGAGTTACAATTCTGTCAGCTTCTCCTAAGTTGAACAAATTTAAAACAATTGATTCTGTTTGAAAATATTTTTTCTTCTTATTCGATATTTTCATTTATATCTACCCTAGAATTCAAAGCATGGGAAATAGTTGTTTGATCAGCGTACTCTATATCTGAGCCTGAAGGCAATCCTCTAGCAAGCCGTGTGATTTTTATATTTTCATGAGATAAAATTTTCTGAAGGTACATAGCTGTAGCTTCACCTTCTAAATTAAGGTTAGTTGCTATAATTATTTCTTTTATATTAGTATTTTTTTTGATTCTATCAAGCAATTGTTTTATTCTAAGTTCTTCAGGATTGATTCCTCGCGCTGGTGAAATAGAACCGTGTAGTACATGGAAAGTACCGTTATAAATACCTGCTTTATCTAAAACATAAATATCCATAGGGTCTTCTACTACACAAACTAAGCTATCATCTCTTGTTTTGTCAACACACATTTCACATGTAACTTTTTCAGATATATTTTGACATATATCACAGTAGATAATTTGAGATTTTAAATCAGTCAATGAATCAGAAAATTCTCTTACGTCTTCATCTTGCATTTTTAATATATAAAATGCAAGCCTTTGTGCAGTTTTAGGGCCCACCCCAGGCAATCTTCTAAACGACTCAATCAATCTATTAAGTGATGTCAAAAAAAATTGTGAATTATTTAAAGGCACCATATTACATCCCAGGAATATTTAATCCACCAGTTACTTCTGACATAATATTCTTCGATGAGTTTTCAGCTTTCTTCAATGCTTCATTAATTATCTTAACTAAATTTTTTTCAAGATTGTTTTTTGAATTTTCATTTAATAAAGATGAATCTATTTCTATAGATTTTATACTAGATGTTCCTTTAACAATAACTTTTACACTTCCATCATTGGTTTCAGCTACAGATTCAAGTTGATCAATTTTTTTCTTCAAATTATTCATTTGTTTCATTAAACTGCCTGCCTGTTTTAATTTGTCAAAATTTAACATCAATTACTCCTCTTCTTCTTCTATTTTTGCTCCCATAGCCAAAGCTGATTTAACTATATTACTCTCAAGAATTTTGTTATTTGTTTTGTCCATGGGATCAACATTGGTTTTAGGTTCTTCCAAAACTAAACCTACATCTTTTCCAAACACCTTTAAAACTGCCTTTTTTACTGCTTCTCTTGCTCCATCAATTTTCCATTCCTCTTTAAATAAATCATGTAAAGTCTTACTTTTAAATTTTAATCTTAATTTCTCATCCTCAACTTGTGGTGTTTCAACATTTCTTAATAATGCACCAAGATACATTTTCCCAAATTTTTCTCTTCGCAAATCAAACAGTACTTCTTCCCATTCTTTTTTAGATTCTGTAGTGAAATTTTCTGTTTTTGTAATTGTTTCAACTGAATCTTTTACTGGATTTATTTTTTGAACTATTTTGTCTTCTTCAATTTTTAATTCTTTTATAATATTTCTAGATGAAGGTGCTTTATTAAGATCATTAAACAAAAACAGCATGTGGATTAAAGATGATTCTAATAATAATTGAAAATTATCCGTTCGTATAGAAGTTATTTTAAGATGATTTTCTATAATATCAATTAGAATTTTTCCATCAATATCAGAAAAAGTTTCAGAAACTTTTTCAATATATTCTTTGGAATATCCTTGAATTGTATTAAGTCCTTGGCTTATAAACAAACCAGCCCTTAAGGTTTCCATGATTATTTTAGATAAATTTTGAAAATCAATTCCTTTAGATTTTAACTCATCTAATGATTTTATTAATTTTTCACTTTGGTTATTAAGTACAAAATTGATCAATTCTATAGAGATATTTTCATCAATAATTCCAAACAGGGTTCTGGCTTTTTCTATTGTGATTTCGTCAAATGCTATAGATAACTGTTCCAATAAATTACAAGCATCTCTCAATGAACCATAAGAATTCATAGCTATAAACCACAAAATATTATCTTCACAATTGATTTTTTCTGCCTTCGCGATAACCTTTAAACGATTAACTATTTCTAGATTAGGTACGTACCTAAAATCAAATCTTTGACATCTAGAAATTATAGTTTCGGGTAATTTCTGATATTCAGTTGTTGCAAGTATCATGACTATTTGAGGAGGAGGTTCTTCGAGTGTTTTCAAAAGGGCATTAAATGCTTCATTTGTTAGCATGTGCACTTCGTCTATAATATAGACTTTATATTTTCCCATTGAAGGCATAAATTGAATATTATCTAATAGAGATCTAATATCATCAATGCGTCGATTAGAAGCAGCGTCTATTTCAATGAGATCTAGAAATTTACTTTCGTCAATAAGTTTGGATATTTCTGATTCTAAATTTGGTTCTCCAATCTTATCAATGTCAACATTTAATGCCTTGGCCATTATTCTAGCTGTTGTAGTTTTTCCTACTCCTCTTGGTCCAGTAAAAAGATAAGCATGACTAAATTTTTTTCTAATTAAAGAATTTTTTAAAGTATTTGTTATATGTTCTTGTCCAGCAACATCTCTAAAATATTTCGGACGCCATTTTTGATATAAAACTTCTCTTTTTTGATCCATCACTTATGTATCCAAATTTAGTAACTTTATTATCTTTTCTGTTTTAGAAAACATGATTTTTTCTTCATTTTTTTTCTCATGATTATATCCTAAAAGATGTAATGTTCCATGAATAGCCATTGTAGACATTTCTTTAGCAAAAGAATGATTATTTTCTTCAGCTTGCTTTAGAATTATAGGAACAGAAATGAAAATCTCTCCTAATTCATCTTTGTTCGCTTCATCAGGAAAAATTTCTAAGATATCAGGAGGAATTCCATTCTTCCAACCATTATAATAATTAAAGGATAAAACATCGGTGGGATAATTATTATTCAAAAATTTATGGTTTAATTTTTTTATTTCAACTTGATCTACCAAATATACATTAATTCGATGGTTATTTGAAATTTTTTCGGATTTTATCGTTTGTATAATGGAATTTAATACGAGACTAGCGTATTCTTTCCATAAATAGGTATTGTCCCAATATATATATTTGTTTCTTCTAGAAATATTTTTCATTTGAAGTTTATTATTTTATCTGTAAAATTGTTTCTCTAAGTACTCTAATTCTTGAGTATATAGAAGAAAATTTTGGATTTAAATCTACAATATCAGAAGTTAAAGCAACACAATTATTTATTTTTTCCTTAATATCAATATAAAAAAAATTTTCTATTTCAACATGTGTTCTCAGATCCAACAAAATAGGAGTTATTTTTTCGGAAAATAATAGATTTATTGTTATATCATTAATCAAAATTGAACGCACTTGAATATCCTCAATTATTGAATCTATTTCAGAGAGTATTTTGATAGTATTCTTGTTTGTTTTCATTTAAATAATTATGGTTAAAGCTAATTAAATTTTATTCTAATATCGAAAGTCTTTAAAGTTATTTGTAGAATTATAAAGAAAAAAAAAGAATAAATTGGCAAAATCTAAAGAAATTATAATAAAAGGGGCCAGAGAACATAATCTCAATAACATAAATTTAAAAATACCACGTGAAAAATTTATTGTTATTACAGGTGTATCTGGTTCAGGAAAAAGTAGTTTAGCATTCGATACTATATATGCTGAGGGACAAAGAAGATATGTAGAATCCTTGTCTGCATATGCAAGGCAGTTTCTAGGAAGAATGGAAAAGCCTGATCTAGATCAAATAGATGGTCTTTCCCCTTCAGTTTCTATAGATCAAAAAGGTGTGTCTAAAAATCCTAGATCAACAGTTGGAACAGTAACAGAAATTTACGATTATTTAAGATTGCTATACTCTAGAATTGGAATTCCTCATTGTTATAAGTGTGGAAATTTAATAAAAAAGCAAAGCGTTCAACAAATAACAGATAACATATTACAATTCAAAGAAGATACAAGGTTTTTAGTACTATCTCCAGTAATCAGACATTCTAAAGGCCAACATCTAAAGATTTTTGAAAATGCCAAGTCAAATGGGTTTGCTAGAGTTAGAGTTGATGGAAAAATTTTTAGCCTCGAAGAAAATTTTAATTTGGATAAAAATAAGTGGCACAATATTGAAATAGTTATTGATAGGCTAATAAAAAACAAAGATTTAGATAAAAAAAGAGTTTCAGAATCAGTCGAAACAGCTCTCAAAATAGGGAGTGGTGTTTTATACGTTGATAAACAAGATGAAGAAGAAAAAGTTTATTCAGAACATTTAGCTTGCATTGATTGTAATATTTCATTATCTGAACTTGAACCTAGAAGTTTTTCCTTTAATACTCCTTTCGGAGCATGTAATAAATGTTCTGGTTTAGGATTTTCACTAGAAATAGATCCCCATCTTATTATCCCAGATCCTAATAATTGTATTCAAAATAATGGCATATCAGTTTTAAATGTAGGTCATGTCATTTCTAGCTGGCAAAAAAATAATTTTTACTCAATAATTGAAGAACTTAAACTAAACTTAAATATTCCAATTAAAGATTTGCATAAATCTTTATTAAATTTACTTTTATACGGGGTTGTTGATGCAGATTTTCCTAATAAAGAAAAATTAAAAAGCATTGAAAATCAATTACTGTATTTTGAAGGATTGATCCCTTCTATAGAAAAAAAATACCTTAACACTGAATCAGATAAAGTTCGTGAAGAAATTATAAAATTTATGTCAGAAAGTCCTTGTTCTGAATGTAAAGGGCAAAGGTTAAAGCCTGAAGCATTATCTGTCTTTGTTTTAGGTAAAAACATTATGCAAGCAACTAAATTATCAGTTGATGAATGTTACGAATGGATTAATGAAGAAAAAAACTATTCAAATTTATCTGAAAGTGAAAAAACTATTTCAGGAGAAATTTTTAAAGAAATAAATTCCAGACTGTCTTTTTTAAGAGAGGTTGGACTAAACTATATTACATTGAACAGAATGTCTTCAACTTTATCAGGAGGAGAAGGACAAAGAATTAGGCTAGCCACGCAAATAGGAGCCGGCTTAACCGGAGTTTTATATGTTTGTGACGAACCTTCTATAGGGCTTCATCCAATAGATAACAAAAAATTAATAAAAACGCTCATAAATTTAAAAAACATAGGAAACACAGTAATTGTAGTTGAACATGATGAACAAGTTATGTTATCAGCTGATCATATAATAGACATGGGTCCTGGAGCAGGAAGTTTTGGTGGAAATGTTATTGCACAAGGTCCTCCAAGTGCTATTAAGGGAAATAAAAATTCATTAACAGGCTTATATTTAAGTGGAAAAAAGAGCATAAAAGTACCAAAAGATAGAAGGTTGAAAAATGATAGCTTTATCAAAATTATTGGAGCTTATGAAAACAATCTAAAAAATATTGATGTTAAAATTCCTTTAAAAAAATTTGTTTGTATATCAGGCGTCTCAGGGTCTGGCAAAAGCACATTGATTAATGAAATCTTAGCTAAAGCTTTACTACAGCAAATTGCGAAAAAGGGAATTCGTCCGGGCAAATATAATACTATTGAAGGTCTTAACAATATAGATAAAGCAATAATTATAGATCAATCACCAATAGGAAGAACTCCTAGATCCAATCCTGCAACCTATACAGGTATATTTACTCCCGTAAGAGAACTTTATTCAAAAATGCCTGAAGCTCAAAGTCGTGGTTATAAACCAGGGAGATTTTCTTTTAACGTAAAAGGAGGAAGATGTGAACATTGTTCCGGTGCAGGATATAAAGAAATAGAAATGCAATTTTTACCAGATGTAACTGTCCCTTGTGAAATTTGCAAAGGAAAAAGATATAACGAAGATGCTCTTCAAATAAAATTTAAAGGTTTTTCAATTGCAGAAATATTAGACAAAACAGTTACTGAAGCATCTGATATTTTTGTTAATATTCCAAATGTAAAAAACAAATTGGACACCCTAAATAAAGTTGGGTTGGGATATATAAAATTAGGTCAGCCTGCAACAACACTATCTGGAGGAGAAGCTCAGAGAATAAAACTAGGTACAGAATTATCAAAACGTTCCACAGGTAATACATTTTATATTTTAGATGAACCAACAACTGGGTTGTCTTTTGATGATTGTTCAAAATTATTAAATGTTCTTCATTCACTTGTAGATAATGGAAATTCTGTAGTAGTTATAGAACATAATTTAGACATAATAAAAAATGCAGATTGGATAATAGAATTAGGACCTGAAGCAGGAGATAAAGGAGGTTACATAATTTGTGAAGGAACTCCTGAGTATATTGCTTCTACCACTACTGCAACGGGAGTGTATTTATCTAATGTACCAAATCTTGTTCCTAATAAAAAATCTAAAGGAAATCTAATTAAAAATATTAAAACAATAGAAAAAAAAGAAAGTATTAATGATTTCGATTTTATACCTGAAAGACCCAAAAACTTAAAAATCAAGAAAAGAAAATATAGTTTAAGTAGATGGCGGAGAAGGAGAGCTTTAAGGGTTTAATTATTTATGACCACTTTATCTTCTTTTTCAACTTTTTCTTGGTCAAGTTCCATTGAAAGGCCATTCCTTGTCGGTATTCTAAATTGACCTTGCACTGGGATTTCTGGGTATTTTAAAAAATGTTGGTGTACAATATTCCATTTAATCAAAAATTCTTGATAAGGAGTATGAATAGGAATTTGTGAGAGAGAAAAGTGTAAAGTTGCATTTGATGAATGCCCATGAGGAATAATTATCAGATCATATGTACTAGCTAAGTTTGCAATTTTCATTACTTCAGATAATCCCCCTGCCCAATAAATATCTGGTTGAAGAATATCTAATGCTTTTTTCTCTAAAAATCTAAACATTCCCCATCTGGTGTATTCATGTTCTGCACCAGATAGAGGAATATTGATTTTTTCTTTTATTTTTTTATAAATATCGATACGATCAGGCATTACAACTTCTTCTAACCAAAATGGTCTAAAAGGTTCTATATTTCGTGCTAATTCTAAAACATATTGATAATCCATTGATTGCCAACAATCTAACATAATGTCATAATCTTCCCCAAGTGTGTTTCTAAGGGTTTCTACAAGCTCTATATTTTTTTTCAAACCTTCTTTGCCAGACATAGGCCCATATCTAAAAAACCATTTTTGTGCATCAAAACCTTTTGCTTTGTACGCTAAAGCTCTTTCAGCAACTAAACTCATATCAGTCACACTAAAACCAAGCATAGAAGCATAAGCAGGTATGGAATTCCTAGTTGGTCCTCCAATTAAATTATAAATTGGTGTATTGAAATATTTACCTTTGATATCCCATAAAGCGCAATCTATTGCACTAATTGCTTGCATGGTTATACCTTGTCTCCCATGAACACTTAATCGATGCATTTGATCCCACAATAATTCAATTGCTAATGGATCTTTTCCTAATATAATTTCTGATAGATTTTTCTCTATGATAAATGCCTGTTGTTCATCTATTGGACCTGCAATTCCAGAAAGATCATTGTCAGTATAAATCTCTATAAAAATGGATTCAGTTAAAAATTTCCCTTTTTTGTTTGTTTCTCTTTGTTCAATTTCGTATTCTGGATAAATATCAATAGGTCTAACCAATCTTTCTTCCCAGAATTGCCCATCGAAATTTATTGTTCCAAATAGCTTTCTAATTATTATTTTTGTTATTTTCATAATTTACATTCAATTCTTTTGTTTATATCCAAATCAATATCAGAATTTATATTTTCATGTGTCAAATCTGACTATCTTATATGATCAATTAATATAAAATCAGTAAAGTTTAATGGCATAATATGTTTATAAATTTAAATTATTAAAAATATACAAAAATATAACCAAAATGAAAGAGTTAAAAATATTTAATTCGTATAAAGATGCAGTAAAAGATTTAAAAAATGGCATCAGCATAATGATTGGTGGCTTTGGAGGAGAAGGAGGACAGCCAACTAATTTAATGCTTGCATTAAGAAACTCAAATATTAAAAAATTAACATTGATCGGCAATGTAGCAGGTATATCAATGACCACCGGATATGGTTGGACTAATAAAAAAGAAGCCATAGATCAAAGTATTTTTTTTAAAAATAAGCAGGTAAGAAAAATTATCTGTTCTTTTCCTATCCCAGCTAAACAAAAACCCATTTCAGAAATTGAAAAAGCTTGGAAAAATAAAGAAACAATTGTTGAAGTTATACCTCAAGGAACTTTAGCTGAAAAAATAAGAGCAGGGGGATCCGGAATTCCCGCTTTCTATACTAAAACTGGACTAGGTACTATAGTTGAAAAAAATAAAGAAAAGAAAATAATTAATGGGAAAAAATATTTACTCGAACATGCATTACAAGCTGATGTGGCTCTCATAAAAGCGGAAATAGCTGATGAGTTTGGAAATTTGATTTATAAAGGTACATCAAGAGCTTTTAATCCTATAATGGCTATGGCTGCTAAATTAACAATAGTAGAGGTAGAAAAAATAATTCCATCACAGGAAATCGATCCCGAAAGAATAGGAACTCCTGGTATTTATGTAAATCGTTTAGTGTGTGTAAAAAAAACAATATGAACTATCCTAAAAAATTAACTAAAGAAGATATTGCTTACAGAGCATCAATTGAATTACCAAAAAATTCTTACGTAAATTTAGGGATAGGGTTACCTTCTCTCTGTGCAAAATATATTGATAAAAAAAGAAATATAAGATTTCAGGCAGAAAATGGTGTTATAGGATTTAGTGAATTAGCTGATCAAAGAACTCTTGACCCTAATTTAATGGATGCAGGTGGTCAATTTTTATCAAGAGTGCCAGGGCTTGCTTTTTTTGATTCTGCTGAATCTTTCGATATGATACGAGGAGGACATATTGATATAAGTGTTTTGGGAGGATTACAAGTTTCGAATAAAGGGGATTTGGCAAATTGGATGATAGAATCTAGGGGCATTGGATCAATTGGAGGAGCAATGGATCTAGTTGCAGGTGCAAAACAAGTTATCATCACAATGGAGCACGTAACAAAAAACAATGAATTCAAGATTTTAGAAAAATGCAATTATCCTTTAACAGGCAAAAAATGTGTAAATAAAATAGTAACCGATATTGCTGTTATGGATGTTATTAAACAAGGTCTTCTTTTAAGAGAAATAGCCCCTGGATGGAATTATGAAATGATACAATCTCTAACAGGAGCAAAGTTAATCAAAAACAAAGACATTAAAATATATAAAGTTAGAAGGAGCTAAATAAATGTATGCACATTTAAGAATATATACAGTTAATAAAGGAATGATGGATGCTTGGCTAAATTTATTTAAAGAAAAACTTATCCCGTTATTAACTGAAGTGGGTATAAAAGTAGAATCAACGTGGGTGAATGAAGAAAGATCTCAATTTATTTGGATAAGATCTTACGGTAATAATAAAGAAGAGATTGTTACTAAAGAAAAAAAGTTTTATGGAACAAAATGGTGGATAGACAATGTAGATATGGTTCGCAGTCATTTAGCTCATAGAGAAATAATAGATATCATTGCTAATTAACCTAAAACTATATTTGAAATATCAAAGTTCTTAAAGTAAGAATATGCGCTGTTTATTTTTTTCCCTTCCAATTGAATATTTGATATAAGAATTTTTTTTGTGGAAGTATCAACATAGACTTTGTTGTTTTTAACATAAATTTTCCCCGGAGTGGTGGAATCTAAAATTGTTTGTTTTAAGTCTAATATTTTTATTTTTTTTGTATTATGAAAAGTATACAAGCCCGGCCACTTTGAATATGCTCTAATTTTAGCATTTAGTTGCAAAGAGGTTTCATGCCAACTGATTTCTCCATCTTTTTTGGAAATTAATTTTGTATATGTTGCTAAATCATTATTTTGTTTAGAAAGACTATGAGTATTATCAAATAAATTTTGTATAGATCTATTTATTTTTTTGGAGGCACTAAAGAAAATTTTATCAGTTAAAGATTCTGTGGTGTCTTTGTCTTCAATTTTTATAGGTGTACTGTTGAATAAAATATCTCCGGTATCAATACCTTCATCCATTTTAATAAATGTAAATCCAGTATGAACATCTAAATTTTTTATTGAATATTGAACGGGAGAAGGACCACGATATTGCGGTAATAAAGAAGGATGTATATTTATCGTTCCAAACTTTGGTATAGATAAAACTTTTTTATTTAAAATTCTGCCATATGCACAGACAACAAAAATATCTGGCTGCATACTATAAAGATTTTGGATAAATGAAGAATCAAAACTCTTAGGAGTTAAATAATCTATACTTTCATAATTTGAAAAGGCTTCTAATTTGGATTCATTTCGTTTTCTTCTTGACAAAGAGAGTATAGAAGATTTTGAAATGATTAAGGCCAAATCAAATCTACTATATATTTTTTTAACTATTGGTAAACACGACGAAGGTGTTCCAAAAAAAACTATACGCATTTTGTATCCAAAAATTTTAATTTTCTTTTTAATGCTTGTGCGTTTAATGATAAAATTTTTCGTCTCCAGTTTATAACATTTAGTAAAAAATAAAAAAAGTTATTTTTTAATTTAATTTATTATTAAAATACATTATTAAAGGCTTTTTTTTATTAATAATTATGTTATTTTTTTTTTAGCGATCAATCAATCATGATTTCTTTAATTATATAAAAGAAATTGTTTTTTTAATCGAAAAAAGACATTCGTCGCGGTGTAGTCGCAATAAATTATTATGTATAGTTTTTTAATTTTTTAAAGGAGAAAACTCTGGATATTTTTGATCCAAAAAAAATTTGGGCTTCGGCCTTGGGATATCTTGAAATGGTTGTCCCAGATACAACGTTTCGAACATGGCTTAAAAACACCGAAGGTGTAGAAATATCTAAAACAACTCTAACCGTAAGCGCAGAAAGTATTTTCGCTATTGAAATGCTTTCACAGAGATTAAACACCACAATCAATGAAGCTTTATTGCAAACTTCTAACAAAAAATTAAAGCTAAAATATATTTTAAATGGATTAAATGTCCATCAAACACAATATTTAAATCATGGTGAAATTAGAGGAACCTGGTCGAACCCTAAATATAACTTCAATTCTTTTATTACCGGTAAATCTAATTTTTTACCATATGCTGCATCAAAAAAAATATGTGAACTTCCAGGTGAAATTTATAATCCATATTATATATATGCAAATTGGGGATTGGGGAAAACTCATTTAGCACAAGCCATTGCTAAAAACCTCAAAACAAAAGGATGCAAAGTTATTTCATCAACGGGAGAATCTTTTACTAATGAATTCGTAAAATCTGTAAGAACAAACAATTCAAAAATAATGGAAAAATATAGAGAAGCAGATGCTTTTATATTAGATGATTTAGATTTTCTTGTTGGTAAAAAACAAACAATTGAAATGCTAATTCACATAATGAATCAACTTGCTGTATCTGGAAAGCAAATAATATTAACTTCTTACAACCATCCTAGTAAAACACACATGCCTCATCGACTCATCTCAATGATAAAATCAGGTTTAATTGTAAAAATCAATGCTCCAGATAGTGAAACAACAAGAAAGTATATCTATAAAAAACTAAGATCCAAAAAAATATCTATTTCCGAAAATGTTCTTGATTACATCAGTAATAAAAAATTCCAATCTATAAGTGAAATCGAGGGTATAATTAACACACTTATTGCACATTCAGATTTATTAAATTCAACTATCAATAAAGAAATGGTGAAATCAATTATAAAAGATTACAAATTAGACGATTTAATGGATCAAACTATTACAGAGGAAAAGGTGTTCTCTTGTATAAACTATTTATTTGGAATTCAAACAGTAGATTTACAAAGTAGAAAAAACGACCGAAAAACAAATTTTGCAAGACATGTTGCCGCTTATTTGCTAATAGAGAAATCAAATTTTACAACAACTCAAGCAGGTCTAAAACTTGGGAAAAGAGACCATTCGACAATTATTTATTCGGTTAATAAAATAAGAAAAGAACTGTTGAATAATGTTGAACTTAAACAAGAAATAGAAAAAAGTCTTTCCTTTAACTAAATGGTTTAAATACTTTTCTTTAAATTCATCAACCCCTTATCAATAGTTTTCAACACTTTACAACCTATAATCAAATTCAAATAACAATTTCAACATATTTAATTATTATTAATTAAAATATAAATATATGTTTTTAGATAATATAATAATAAATATTAAAGCTGGTGATGGTGGAACTGGAATAGTAAGCTTTAAAAGAAATGCAAAAACTTCTTTGGGTGGACCAGATGGAGGTAGCGGTGGAACTGGTGGTAATGTCTGGATTCAAGCAGATTCAACGCTAAATGATTTATCTGTTTATAGATTTAATAATAATTTAATGGCTTCAAATGGTAAGAATGGGAAAAAACAAAATCAGACAGGTCAACAGGGTGATGATTATATACTAAAAGTTCCTATTGGCACCGACTTATCTATTATCAAAAATGAAAAGAAGGAACTTTTTGGTTCCTTTTATGATCCTAAAGAAAGGATTAAGCTTCTTGATGGAGGTAAAGGAGGTAAAGGTAATATAAATTTTGTTCGATCTGACAACAAAGAACCGCTACTGGCCGAAGCAGGTGCTATAGGATTAACAAAAAAAGTGGCATTAGATTTGAAAATAATATCTGATTTTGTTTTTGTATCATTGCCAAATGCAGGGAAATCTTCATTGTTATCGTTATTAAGTAATGCTAAACCAAAGATAGCAGATTATCCATTTTCCACTATTTATCCCGAGATAGGAATACTAGAAACTAAGTTTACGAAAATTAAACTATTGGAGGTTCCTGCATTAATAGAAGGTTCTCATAAAAAATTAGGATTAGGAAATTCATTTTTGAAACATATCTCCAATACAAAAGCCTTAGTTTTGATTATTTCTTCAATAGATAATGTTAATAATTCTATTAAAATCCTTTTAAACGAAATAGAAAAATTTAATCCTAAGTTTCTAGATAAACAGTTGATTATTGTATGTTCAAAAATTGATTTGTGTAATGATTCTCAGAAATTCCGAAAGCAACTTGAAATTGCTTTAAAGAATTATCATATAAAAGAATCTAAAATTTATTATCTTTCAAATGAAAAAAATGAAAATTTAGAAGATTTTAAATCTTATATGTTAAAATATGTTTCTGAAACTAAATTACAACTGGAAGAAACTGATGTCCCCATTATTTCAATAAAATATAGTGAACCAAAAGTGATAAAAAAACATAAGAATAATTTTGAAATTTTAGATGAAAATTTTATTAGACTAGCTAACGGATCTAACCTGAATCAATGGAAAACTTTAGTTCAATTTCAATATAGGATGAGACAAAGTGAATTATTTGATGAATTAATTCGAATGGGAATTAAAGCAGGGGATTTAATAAAAGTAGGAGAGTATGAATTTATCTGGGAAGAGTAAGGAAAAAAAATTACAAACTTCAGCCTTTTATGGAGGGACCTTCGATCCTCTGCATAATGGACATTTATCAATTATAAAAAATATAACAGAAAGCCTTTTAGTTCGAAAAGTATTTTTGGTACCAACGGGTAATCCATATATGAAACGATTTAGTCCCATTGCTACTCCTTTTCAAAGATTAGCAATGTGTAGAATAGGCATAACGAACAAAAAAGTTCAAATTATTGATTATGAAGTAAATCGTCCAAATCCAAGCTATACTATAAAAACTTTAGATTTTTTAAAAAAAACTCAGAAAAATTTCTCTATAAAATACATAATTTTAGGATCAGATGCTTTTAATGAATTACATTTGTGGAAAGATTATATTCAACTTATAAAATCTTATCATTTTATTGTAATCAACCGAATAGGAAATAAATTAAACAAAAATCAATTAAACAACAAGAAGGTACACATTATAGAGAAATTAGATGATACAAATTCATCTCAGATTCGAAATGCAATCCGGTTAAAAAAGCCTATAAACAAATTTGTTTCAAAAGAAATAGAAAAATACATTACAAAAACCAATTTATATCAATAAAATAATTTTAATGGACAAGGATATATTACTAAAAAAAGCTCTAGAATTAAAAGCTCTAGAATATGGAGATTTTACTTTAACTAGTGGAAAAAAATCTAATTTTTATTTCGATGGGAGACGACTGACTTTAAATCCGGAATGTTCCATAATTATTTCAAATTGGGTGATAAATGCAGCAAAAAAACTTAAATTAAAATTTATAGGAGGGCCTGTAGTTGCGGCTGTTCCTCTTATTGGTTCAATTGTTTATGCCTCATCTTTATTAAATTATCCAATAAATGGATTTTTTATTCGTTCATCTAAGAAAGAACATGGTTTGCAAAAACAAATTGAAGGTAATTTCAAGCCAAATTCAGATGTTATTATAATTGACGATACTATTTCCACCGGAGGATCTTTAATAGAATCTATAAAAATTGTTCAACAGCAAAATTCAAAAGTTAAGCTCGTATTATCTATCTTGGATAGAAAAATGGGTGGTTCAGATAAAATAAAGCAATTAGGTTATAAATTTAATTCTATTTTTTCAATTAATGATAAGGGAGAAATAGAATGAATACACCAAATAAAAGTGAATTTTTAGAAGCTGTACAAACCCTTGCTGAAAGTGTTTATGATTTTCACCATCGATGGAATTTAATAAAGAAATCTAAATCTCCATTTGAATCAATCATGGAGAGAAAAAACTTATTACAAGAAGAGATTGATGAATTAAATCAGGAATGTATAAAATTAACATCAGAACGATCTTCAAAACTATTATCAGAAGAGGCTGCTGATGTTTTATATGTTGCTATAGGTCATTTGTTTGTACTTAATATGACAGGAATATTGGCAGCAAGAACTGTGTCCGAAAAAAACAATAATAAAACCACAAAAACTCATTATTTAGATGCAACAACAAAAAAAGTAACTAGAAAAAAGAATTAGATATCTAAATTTTTAACATCTAGTGCATTAGCCTTAATAAAGTCTCTTCTGGGTTCGACATCATCTCCCATTAATGTACTAAACATACGATCTGCTTCTTCAGCATGATCTGCATTTACTCGAAGCATTACTCGATTTGTTGGATCCATTGTAGTCGACCAAAGTTGATCAGGATTCATTTCACCTAAGCCCTTAAACCTTTGACTATTAAATCCTGATTTATCAGCTTTGGTTTCTAGAACTTCGATAACTTCGGTCCAATCAAGATTTTTTTCTATAATGTCATCATCTTTAGTTATAGAAAATTTTGTTGTTATGTAATCTTTTACATTTGGATAGATCTTTTGAGCCCTGATTATTGATGGATTATCAATAATAGAATCTTTTTCTTGGATTTCTTTGATCTCTTTTTCTTTTGGAGTTAAAAATTCTCCAGCGTCAAATAAATCTGGTTGAATTTCTTCAACTATTTTTGGAGCTGGTTTTGAATTTTCATAAAACTCTCCTTTTTTTGATGCTAAGCTAAGAAACTCATCATAACTTAAATTTAAGACTTTAGAAATTTCTAACAACTCCTTAAACGAAGTTATATTAGAAATAAATTTTCCTATTGCTGTCCCTTTAATTTTCAAATTAGAACTCTCACCAGATATTGAGAATTTATTGTATATTTTTTCGGAAATCCATTTATTTAAATCACTATCTGAATAAATCCATTTACTGGATTTACCTCTTGAAACTCTATATAAAGGTGGTTGTGCTATATATAAATTTCCTTGTCCAATTAATTCTGGCATATTTCTATAAAAAAAAGTCAGTAATAATGTTCTTATGTGTGCGCCATCTACATCTGCATCAGTCATTATAATAATTCTGTGATATCTCAATTTTTCATGATTAAAATCTTCTCCCAAACCGGTACCGATAGCAGTAATCAAGGCAACTATTTCTTCATGAAGAAGCATTTTTTCTGGTCTTGCTTTTTCAACATTCAAAATTTTACCTCTTAATGGTAAAATAGCTTGAAAAGTTCTATCTCTTCCTTGTTTAGCAGATCCTCCGGCAGAATCCCCCTCTACAATGTATAATTCTGACCTTGAAGGATCTTTTTCGGAACAATCAGCTAATTTACCTGGCAATGATCCCCCATCCAATGCATTTTTTCTTATTATTAGATCTCTAGCTTTTTTGGCAGCTTCTCTGGCACGAGCAGAAGTTAAGGATTTATTGAGGATTTTTTTTGCATCATCTGGATTGTCTTCAACAAATTCAGTTAATCTTCTACCTAAAACTTGTTCAACAGCCCCTTTAACCTCAGGATTTCCTAATCTTCCCTTCGTTTGTCCCTCAAATTGTGGGTCTTTAACTTTAACAGAAACAACACACATTAAACCTTCTCTGACATCTTCTCCAGATAAAGATTGAATATCTTCTTTAAAGTAACCTTGCTTTTTTCCATAATCATTAATCACCCTTGTTAGAGCGGATCTAAATCCCGTTACGTGTGTACCTCCATCTGATGTTCTAATGCAATTCGCAAAAGATAAAGTATTATCTATAAAAGATTCGTTATATTGTATAGCAGTTTCAACTACGATATCTTCCATTACTTCATTTGCATACATTATGTTTTCATGAATAGCTGTTCTTTTTTTGTTTAAATTATTAACAAAACTCTGTACCCCCCCTTCAAATTTGAAAGAAATCTGATTGTGAGGCCACAAATCTTTATGATAGTTAGATATAAAATGTATGTTTAGTCCTTGATTCAAATAAGCCATTTCTCTAAACCTGGTTGAAATTCCTTCATATAAATAATCTGTTTCAGGAAATATGTCTTTATCAGGTAACCAAGTAACAGTTGTCCCTGTTCCCTGTAAATCTTCTTTGGTTTGAGGTCGATTTGCTAAAGGGGAATCTGGAATTCCTTTTGTATATGTTTGAGTCCAAATTTTTTTATCTCTTCTTACTTCTACTTTTAGCCATTCTGAGAGTGCGTTGACGACTGATGCTCCTACTCCATGTAAACCTCCTGATACTTGATATCCCTTTCCTCCAAATTTTCCTCCTGCATGCAATGTTGTCATAACAGTTTCAACTGCGGAAATGCCAGTTTTTTCATGTGTATCAACAGGAATTCCTCTCCCGTCATCAATTACGGTAACAGAACCGTCTTCATTTAAAATGACTGTGATTTTTGTAGCGAATCCTGCCATCGCTTCATCAACACCGTTATCTACAATTTCATGGATTAGATGTTGAACCCCTTCTATTCCAGTAGTACCTATGTACATACCAGGTCTTTTTCTTACTGCCTCAAGTCCCTCCATGACAGTTATATCTGAAGCGTTATAATCTTTGGAACCTTTATGGTTGGTTTGAATTTTTTTCGCCATTTTTTCTTTCGTTTTTTTGTAGTTTAAAAAAGTTATTAAAGTCTCGCGCGCGCGCACGCGAGATACTAAATTAAATTATATGAGATTTTCGTTTACAAATCACCTGTAAATACTATATTAATGATCTAATTATTCAAATTAGGAATCACTTTATATCCTAAAAGAACGGAAATATAATCTTTTAGTCAGTTTGGTAAGGTGATTTTTTCTAATGATTAGCAAAATGATCCAACAATCTATATTGACAATATTATTTCCCACTAAGATTATATTTCCCAAGATATATTTTTTTAAGGACTATTTATGGAATTATCAAAAGAGATTCAGATATTGATGTTAACCCGAATGTGGACGATAAGAAGCTTTGAGAGAAAAGTTATGGAAGTTCATCAAGCTGGAGAATTTGTTGGGCCAGCACATCCGTATATTGGCGAAGAGGCAGTTGCAGTAGGAGTTTGTTCAGCTTTAAAGGATACAGATTATATTGCAGGAAACCACCGTTCACATGGACACCCTCTTGCTAAAGGAGGGAGTATCAAAAAAGCTATGGCTGAAATTTATGGCAGGGTTGATGGTTATTGTAATGGAAATGGAGGCTCCATGCATCTTGCAGATTTTTCTGTTGGAATATTAGGAGAATCAGGTATTGTTGCATCTTCAGTGCCTGTTGCAACTGGAGCGGGCTTAGCTTCCAAATTAGGAAAAAAAGATTTTGTTTCAGTTGTTTTTTTTGGTGATGGAGCTTCAAATCAAGGTGCTTGTCATGAATCAATGAATCTTGCATCTATATGGAAATTACCTGTTATTTTTGTATGTGAAAACAATCAATTTGCAATTACAACCTCATACCAAGATTCAGTTGCTGTTGATAATGTATCTGATAGGGCTCCAGCTTATAATATGCCAGGAATTTTAGTTGATGGTCAAAATGTAGAGGCGATGCATGAAGCTACTGCAGAAGCTGTAAAAAGAGCAAGAAAAGGAGATGGCCCCACTTTGATTGAAGGTTTAACTTACAGATATGAAGACCACTCTCTTGGTTTAGGAAGAGTTACTAAAGGTGAATACAGATCAAAAGAAGAAATTGATAAATGGAAAGAAAGAGATCCTATAGATATTCATACTAAAAAATTAATAGAAAGAGGAACACTTTCTGAATCAGAGTGTAAAGAAATAGAAAGTAATTCTATTGAAGAAATCGAAGAAGCTGTGAATTTTGCTCGTAACAGTAAGTTTCCTGAGCCAGAAAATTTGTTTGATGGTATGTGGGCAAATCCCATACCTAAACCATAAATTATTGGAGGATATAATGACTGAGAAAATTTTTGCTGAAGCTATAAATGAAGCAATAGCTGAGGAAATGAGAAGAGACCCTAATGTGTTTATTATGGGAGAAGATATAAGACTATCTGTTTATGGAACAACTGCGAATTTATTCAAAGAATTTGGGGAAGATAGAGTCTTAGATACCCCTCTTTCTGAAAATGGTTTTTTTGGTGCAGCTATAGGAGCCTCTCTTGTTGGAATGCGTCCTATTGTTGAAACGGTAACAAGTTTTATGTGGGTTGCAATGGACCAATTGATTTCACAAGCTGCAAAAATGAGATATATGTTTGGTGGGCAAGCAAATTTACCCGTTGTTTATAGAGCCTCTATGGCATATGGAGGTGGATCTGCTGCTCATCACTCAGATCGCTCTTATCCAATGTTTATGAATATGCCTGGAATTAAAATTGCCGTCCCTGCAAATTCATCAGATGCAAAAGGATTATTGAAAACTGCAATAAGGGATGATGATCCAGTAATAATATTTGAAGATGTGAATTTAGCTGGAACAAGAGGAGAGGTTTCAGATGTAGATATTCCTTTTGGAAAAGCAGAAATAGTAAAAGAAGGCAACGACTGTACTATCGTTGGTATTGCGGGCTCTGTAAAGCTTTCATTAGAAGCGGCTAATAATCTTGAAAAAGAAGGAATCTCGTGTGAAGTCATAAATCCTAGAACTTTGGTCCCTCTTGATAAGGAAACTATATTAAATTCTGTTGAAAAAACAGGCAGACTTGTAGTTGTAGACCCTGCTCATAAAGTATGTTCAGCTGCTTCTGAAATTTCTTCAATCGTTGCAGAAGAAGGGTTTTGGTTTTTACAATCACCAATCATAAAAGTAGCATCCGAACAGGTACATATTCCTTACTCGCCTAGTTTAGAAAAACTTGTATATCCTAACTTAGATAAAATAAATTCCGCTGTAAAAAGCACATTGGAATAAATTTATGATAAAAGCACTTACTTTTGATCTTTTTGGAACAGTTCTGGATTTAGAAAAAAGTACGAAGGGCTCAATAAAGAATATTATTAATAATAATAATTCAAAAATTACCCCTGAAGAATTTTGGGCTTTTTTAAGACACAGACAAAGAATAGAACAATATCAAGATAACATTTTAGATCTAGGTCATAGTGGATATTTGAAAACTGTTAAAAATGGATTTAAATATACTGCTAGAAAATTTAATATGGAGCCAAGTGATTTAGAGTTAAGTCTGTGGGATGAGAATTGGCAAAATTTAATTCCTTTTTCAGAAGTTTCAGATGCTTTAAATTCATTATCAAATAAATATAAACTTATTGCTTTATCAAATGGGGAAGATAAATTTTTAAGACATTTGGCCCAAAAAAGGATTAAATTCAACTTTGATAATATTATTTCTGTAGAAGAAGTAGGAGCATTTAAGCCTCATTCGGGTGTTTATAGGAAAACATCTTTAATAACAGGGTATGAACTTTCTGAAATAATGATGGTTTCTGCTAATTCGTTTGATACATTAGGAGCTAAAAGTTGTGGAATGAAAGCAGTATATGTAAATAGATATGAATTACCTTATGAAGAATGCCATGAAATGTTAAAGCCTGACTTAATTGTTAAGAATTTTACTGAATTATCCAACAAATTAACTAAAGAAGAGGATAGCTATGCCCATAGAAATTAAACTCCCTCAGTGGGGAATGAATATGAATGACGGAACTGTAGTTAAATGGCTAAAAACTGTTGGTGAGAAAATAACTAAAGATGAACCATTGGTTGAAATAGAATCAACCAAAGTTAGTTCAGCTGTTGAAGCAATGGAAGATGGTATTTTAGGAAGAATAGATGTAGAGGAAGGAGCATTGGTACCAGTAGGAACTGTTTTAGGGCTTATATTATTAGAAGGAGAAAAAATCGAAGATTTTCCAGAGACTAAAATTGAACAAAAAGTGG
>CEWI01050034.1_pt1 | contig 46550 bp, 50 predicted proteins | sample 531271 | NCBI WGS metagenome assembly CEWI01 (sample SAMEA2622499, study PRJEB7988) | marine metagenome | biome: marine biome (ENVO:00000447); feature: mesopelagic zone (ENVO:00000213); material: "saline water (ENVO:00002010), including plankton (ENVO:xxxxxxxx)" | depth 350 m | reverse complement strand
AATGCTCCCTGTGAACCTGTATGTCCCGTATACGCAACTTATCACAACAATGAAGGCATGAATATTCAAGTCTATAACAGATGTGTAGGGACAAGATATTGCGCTAATGGTTGCCCGTATATTGTTAGATTTTTTAATTATTGGGAACCAATTTGGCCAGAAGAAATGAGAAACCATCTAAATCCTGACGTAACTGTTCGTAGTAGAGGAATTATGGAGAAATGTAGTTTTTGTATACAAAGAGTTAGAAGAGGTGCTCGAAAAGCCAAAGAGGAAAATAGAGAACTGAAAGATGGAGAGATAACTACAGCTTGTCAAGATGCATGTTCAACTCAAGCTATAACTTTTGGAGACTTAAATGATCCTGAAAGTAAGGTTTCTAAATTATCAAAAGATGATAGAAGTTATACATTAATGCCTCAATTTAATACCGATCCAAATGTTATATATTTGGCTTCAATCAAAGTAAACAAAGAAGAATCTCAAGAGGAAAAGGCACAGAGTCATGACTAATCAAAAAAAACATTTTTGGCCTCCATCTGATCCTTCAGTGGTTAGAACCGAATTAATAAACAATACTAAAAAAGGAGGTTCGGCCTTAAATAAAATAGTAGTTTCTTTAATTCTACTTTCTCTGTTTATAATAGTAGGAATTATTGGGAAAGTCATAATTGATGGTAATGATCAAACTCAGTGGGGTTATGTTGCCGCAATATTAGCTTTTATTTTAAGTGCTACAGGAGGAGCTCCGATGGTAGCAATAGCTCCATTAATTGCTAAAGCAAGCTGGGCAAGACCTATATCTAGGATAGCTCATATCATTGGATCGGTAAGTATAGTTAATGTAATTATAATGATTCCAATTTTAAGAATGCTTCCTCCTCTTATAGTTGATGGTACTAGAAGAAGATCAATATGGTTTGAAGCTCCAAATTATAGCCCACATTTTTGGGATACTTTAGGTCTAATAATGCTTGCAATTACAGGTATAGCATTATTATATTCTTCTTCAATTCCTGATTTTGCAGTTATGAGAGATAGTTCTGATGGAATAAGAAAAAAAATTGGAAAAATATTATCTAGAGGATTTGTCGGCACTACAGTACAGTGGAGTAAACTCAGAATGAGAATAGGAATTCTCAGCACATTATATTTCTTTGTCTTGGTTTTTGTGCATTTTATTATTTCTACAGATCTAAGTATGAGTATGGTTCCTGGATGGAGGGATGCAATATATCCAATGTATCACACAATGTCTGGCATTCAGGGAGGGGTCGCTTCTGTGATAATTTTGTGCTGGATTGTGAGAAAATATGGTAAAAATCAAAATTACATAACCATAAACCAATTTTGGGCACTAGGTAGGATTATGTTTGCTACAAGTCTTATGTGGATATATTTTTTTTATTCTGCTTTTATAGTTTTCTGGTATGGGCGTTCAGAATCTGATGCAGCATGGCTTGATTTATTAATAAGAGGCCCAATGATGTATGTTTTTATAATTGCAATGTTTTGTAGTTTTATAATCCCTTGGTGGTGGCTGATATGGAATAGAGTAAGGAACTCGTTTAATGGACCTTTTATAGGTGCCATCATTGTTCTGATTGGATTACTATTAGATAGAATCCGTTTATATGTTCCAGCATGGTCAGTCAATCCCAAATTAATACATGACAAATGGTTAACAGAAATTCCAAAAATCTTGTACCCAGATATATGGGATGTTATGATTTTCATTGGATCAATCAGTATAGTATTTTTAATAATTGTAGGATTATCAAGAATTTTACCTTTAATTGGTGTTTGGGAAATTCATCAATTAAATTTGTTATCTAAACCAGGAAAATTTATGAAAGCTCATGGAATTAGGGTAGCAAAACCAGATTAGAATAAAAGTAAGAGGAAAATATGCAACAAAGAAAATCAGTAACTCAGGAATATACAAATTCTGTATTACTTAATGGAACTTTAGAGACTCCTAAATGGTGGCCTTATTTGGTTTCAATTTTGTTGTTTTTTGTTCTTGTCGGGATTGCTCTATTTTTCATACAAATTTATTATGGATTAGGTGTGACTGGTTTAAGTAGACCCGTATATTGGGGACTTTATATTACTACTTTTGTTTTTTGGGTAGGAATATCTCATGCAGGAATAATGATTTCTGCAATTTTAAGATTAACTCAGGCCGAATGGAGAAGACCAGTAACAAGGGCAGCGGAAATTCTAACTATTTTTTCCTTACTTACAGCACTAGTTTTTCCTTTAATTCATGCAGGTAGGACTTGGAGAATTATATACTGGCTTATACCATTTGATTTTGCTAGAGGAATTTGGCCAAACATAAGATCACCTCTTTTTATGGATCCTATAGCTATAGGAACTTATTTAACGGGATCAACATTATTTCTTTTTATCGCACTTATACCAGATTTGGCTGTTCTTAGAGATAGAACTACAGGACTAAGAAAGGGATTTTATACCATTTTGGCTATGGGTTGGAGAGGTAACCCAAGGCAATGGAAAATGCAGGTGGTAGGAGGGATATTACTATCAGCTTTAATGTTGCCTATTTTTGTTTCGGTGCATTCAATAGTTTCTTGGGATTTTGCTGTTACCATAGGTGTAGAAGGATGGCATTCAACAATTTTCGCTCCATATTTTGTCATAGGGGCAGTTCATTCTGGAGTATCTGCTGTGGTTACTATGATGGCTCTTATGAGATGGGGTTGGAAATGGAATGATTTTATAAGACCAGAACACTTTGATGCTCTTGCTCGACTTTTGACCGTAGTTGCAACTGCTTGGTTAGGATTTACATTTTTAGAATTGATTTTTGCATTATATGGATTAGATGCTCCAGAAATAGCTTTAAGAGAAATGCAAATATTCCAATACCCTTGGAATATGTTATTTCTTCTGTTTTTGTTAACTGGATACATACTACCAGTACCTATGTGGCTATTTAAAAGAGTAAGAACAAACATTGCCCTAATGTTTTGGAGTTCAATTATGGTTAATATTGGAATGTGGTTAGAGAGATTTCTTATCATTGTGCCTGGATTAGCTAGAAAAACTCCCTTTGTTTTTACATGGGAGGGTTACAGTCCAAGTTGGTTTGAATGGTATATTTTATTTTGGTCTTTTTGTTGGGTAGCACTATTGATGTTATTGTTTTCTAAAGTTTTCCCATTAGTGCCTTTATTTGAACAAAAAGAAAGTGAAGTATTTAGTGATTCAGTAAAGATTGGAAGAGCAAATGTTCCAACAATATTTAGAGAAGAGGAGGAATAAAATGAGTAAAAGTATATTAGGATTATTTTTGGATCCAAATTCGGCTGCCGATGCTATGGATGGGCTAAAAGAATCAGGATTTGAACAAGGAAGTTTTGATGTTTTAACAGGGACTCCGTATCCAGAAGGAGCATTTGGAGAACATGTTCCTCAACATAGATTGTTTAGATTCCCAGCTTTTGGTGCTATTATAGGATTTAGTGCATCATTGTTCCTTACAACTGCGACACAACTCGCTTATCCTCTAATAACCGGTGGAAAACCTATTTTATCAATATTTGCCATGTTGATAATAATGTATGAGATGACCATGTTATCAGCAGTAATATTTAGTGTAATCGGTATCATTTTTGAATCAAGGTTACCTAATATAAATCCTAGTGCTTATGACCCAAGAATAACTGAAGGCTATATTGGTGTAGTGATATCAGTAGAAGACAAGGATTTAAATAAAGCAAAAGCTGTTTTTGAAAAAACAGGCTCAGAAGAAGTTAAAGTTGTTTAGATTTAATTTAAAAAAAGGAAAATTATTTTTTATGAAAATAAAATTTCAAATAATAATTGTTTCTTTCAGTTTGTTTTTACTTACAAGCTGTTTTCAACAATCTAATACGTACCCTGTAGAGATATTTAGCGAAATGCACTATACGCAAGCTCAAAAATATCAAGAACCACCTAGAATTCCTGCTCATCCCAATAGTGTGCCCTACACCTCAATGGAATATAAACAGACACTGGATGTAACATTAAAATCCCCGATTCCGAATAATGCTCAACATCTATACACTGTAAACTGTTCATTTTGTCATGGAGATAATGCTGAAGGTAATGGACCTGCATCAGAACAAATAACAAGTAATAATAATTATTGGTATTCAATCACAGGTGAACCTCATAAGGCTCCAGCAAACCTATTACAATCTGAATTAAGTAAGGATAATGCAATCGTTTTCGTAAAAGGTGGTGCTGGATTAATGCCTGCATATAAGAATATGTTATCGGAAGAAGAAATTACTGCTATAGTAAACTATATCTGGGATGATTTACGCTAAATTAAATAAATATCACATTTATTCCTTGTTATTCTTATTATTATTTGTGTTAAATTCCTGTATTTATGAACAAAAATCTGATGACGAACTATACCTAAAACTTGAGAAAGAAATCATGTGCCCAGTTTGTCAGGGACAAACCTTAGATCAATCACAATCATTGATAGCAGAGGATATAAAAAAAATAATAAAACTAAAAATATCTGAAGGCTACAATGAAAAAGAAATAAAAAACTACTTTATAGAAAGATACGGGGAATCAATTATAGCTTATCCTCCAATAAGAGGTTTTAATATCATTGCATATTTGGTACCCATTTTATTATTAATTACTGCATTTATAACTTTTGTGGTTTTTGTAAGAGGTGGAAAATCAAAAAATTAGGGAACTATGAATAATTTTGGTTTTTACATATTAATAATAGGATTAACACTATCAATATATTCAGTTTTAACTTTTCTTTATGGTGAAAAAAGTAAAGATAAAAAAGTTATTACAAGTGCTACTAGAAGTTTTTATCTAACAGGTTTGATGATTTTTATCAGTTCGATTACTTTGATAATAAATTTCCTTAGAAATGATTTTTCAAATATATATGTGTTTAATCATTCGAGTACCGACATGAATCCCTTTCTTACATTTGTTGCTTTTTATGCCGGGAATGAAGGATCTTTATTATTCATACTTTTGGTACATATTATTGCATCAATAGCAATGTTCAAATTTGTATCAAAAAAAAATAAAACAAAACTAAATTATCCCTTAGCAACAATAAATGCTATGAGTTCATTTTATTTTTTTGTATTGATTTTTTTTGCAAATCCATTCGAAGCTATAAATATATCTCCGATTGATGGAAAAGGGATAAATCCACTTCTTAGACACCCCGGAATGTATATACATCCTCCCTTATTAATGTCTGGACTTTCATTGATTTCAATACCCTTTGTTCTAAGTCATGGTTCTATATATGACACAACAAATAATCCTGAATGGAAAAAATATTTGAGAACTTGGGCTTTAATTTCTTGGGCAGTATTAGGAGCTGGTTTATTAATAGGTGCCTGGTGGGCATATACAATTTTGGGATGGGGAGGATATTGGGGTTGGGATCCTATAGAAAATGTTGGCTTAATGCCCTGGTTAGTACTAACTGCTTTTATACATTCGATAATTGTTGAAGAAAGAAGAGGAATGTTTAGACTTTGGAATATAATATTAATTTCTATTGCTTACATACTCGCACTATTAGGAATATTTATTAACAGAGGAGGTCCAGTTGTTTCTGTACATTCATTTGCCGCTTCGACTTTAGGTTTTTTATTTTTATCTTATTTAATTGTTATGTCTGTATTCGCTTTAATGACAATTATGATTAATTATAGACGTTTGAAAAATGATCAAAATAAAATAAATTCTTATTTATCACGAGAGGTTTCTTTTTTGTTAAATAATATTTTATTGGTTGCGACATCATTGGTTGTTTTATGGGGTGTAATTTTCCCTGTGATTTCGATTTTATTTACCGGTACTGAAATAAGTGTTTCGGCTCCTTACTTTAATAAAACCGCAGGACCACTACTATTATGTGTAGTTTTATTAATGGGTATAGGTCCCGTTTTATCTTGGAATAAAACTTCTTATAAAGTGATATTAAAAAGAATCTCTATCCCTCTAATATTTTCGATGATATCAATCGTTATTTTATTACTTTATAATATAAAGAATTTCTTCCCTTTAATTTCGATTGGATCAATAATATTTGTTTTTTTGATTGTTGTTACAGAATGGTTTAACGGAACTAAGTTGAGGATGAAAAACAACTCTAACCCATTTAAAGCTTTTATAACTATGATAGTTTCAAATAGAGGCAGAAATGGAGGATATATTGTACATATAGCTATATTATCACTTGCATTAGGTATAATTGGAACAAAATTTTATGATCAAAGAATGGATGTATCCATTAATACCTCTGAATCCATAAGCTTTAGAGATTACAGAATACATTTCAAAGAAATTCAAAACAGTTCGATAAACAATAACGAAATCACAAAAGCTATTTTTGAAATATATAGAAAAGAAAAAGATAAACAAAAGTATCTCGGTAATTTAACTGCTACTCATTCTTATTATCCTAACCATAATCAAATTAGTGTTCGATCTGGAATAATAAGTAGTCCCATTGAAGATTTATATATAATACCTAAGGATTTTATAAATAAAAAAAATATGACAATACGAATAGCCATTAATCCATTAGCTTGGTGGATTTGGGTTTCTGGACCAATTTTTATCATAGGCACGATGGTCGCTTTATGGCCAGAAAATTCAAAAGAAAAAAATTAAAATGGAATTATTAGTAACATTGTTGATTTTAATTATTTTTTTAATCTCTACTATTTTTATTTTAAAACCTTTTTTCAGTAAGGGAGAGAGAAAAAATAAAAATGAAAAATAAGGTTTTAACAATAACAATAATAGCGAATATTTTCTTTTATTTAATTTTCTTTGCTTATGACGATAAATATTTGTCATCCCAAACGGTAGATCAATTGAATCAAATATCAATTGAAGAATATAATATGTCAATATTATCAATTGATTCCAATAAAAAATTAATCTCAGTTATTACAGCAATAAAGTTAAATAATATGAATGAAGAACCTTTTGTGCCAAATTTTGATGTTAGTAAAAATAATAAAATGGATTTTATAAGATTTAGTATCCCAGAAGGTTTTTCAAATTTGTATCTTGAATCTACTTTACCTGAAGGAGGATTCATTGAGATGGAAAAAGGTTTTGCATTAACTGCTTCAATCCCATCAGGGGAACAACATTTAATATTTAACTATGAAGTCACATATGAATCTGATCATTTAATACTACCTATTCATTTGCCTCATGGAGCTAAATCAGTAAAAATCATCATCCCAAATGGTGGCGGAAAGATAAGAGGAGATAAGATAAATTTCGCTGGAGAAGTAAACATTTCTGATAAAGTTTTTCATGAATATTTTGGTGAAAATTATAAAAATGGTGAATATTTAAACCTAAAAATATATAACCTTCCATCAAATTTTTTCCTCGATATATTTAGAAACTTAGACTACAGGATGATTAATCTAGCAATCATAATTTCAATGAGTTCAATAATCATGATTACAATTACTTTATATATATTTAAAAAATCAAAAAAAGCATGAAAGAATTTATCAAAAGAAATACTTTTCAAATCATAATTGTTCTGGTGTTTTTTTCTATTTTTATAATATTAATTTTGGGAAGTTTAAATACCTCTACTCCTAAAATCAATATGGGTGTAAATACACAAAGAGGAGAAGTAAGTGTCTCTGCTCCTGAAAATTCTGACTTTATATTAAAAAATATTGATGGTAATGAGCTACAATTATCAAAGCATTTAGGAAGACCAGTGGTGTTAGATTTCTGGTCGTCGTGGTGTGGTCCATGCATACAAGAAGCACAGATATTATCTGATGCATATATTGAATGGAGGAATGAGGGAGTTGAATTTATAGGCATAGCAATTTGGGATAATGAAAAAAATATAAAAGATTTTATAGATAAATATGATATTCAATATCACATAGCTATAGATAATTCTGGTATGACAGCAGTAGATTTTGGAATCGTAGCGGTTCCAGAAAAATTTTTTATTTACAGTGATGGATCATTTGCTTTCAAGATAAATGGTCCAAATAATAAAGATTCTTTAGATGGTTATATTGCTAGACTATTAAACGAAGATAAAAAAAATAAATGAGCATAAATTCCTTCCCTGTTGGGCATAAATTTAATACGTACAAATTATCAATTGATGAAAATACTTCGAATTTATTTACTAAGGCAATTTTAAATAGAACAAACGATTTTCATTCACCCTTTGCAATAATTTCAGTAGCTTTAGGAATGCTTTTAGAGGAAGTAGAATTAGAAAATGGAGCTATTCACATAAATCAATCTGTATCATGGATAGAAAAATTTGATGAGAAAGAAACAATTTTTGCAAATGCTATGGTAGTTTCGAAATCGGAACGCAAAAACAATGTCTTTATAAAAATTAAAATTGATTATTTGTGTGATTCAAGAAAAATAGCAGAATCTGTAAGTACGATACTAATAAATGGGAGTAATCGTGAAAACTAAATTAGAAATAATCATAACTCAAAACATGATCGATGATTATGCAGAAGCATCTAAAGATTATAATCCAATTCACATCGATGAAGAATTTGCAAAAAAGTCTATATTTAAATCAAGAATTGCACACGGCATGCTTACTTTATCGATTGTTATGGAGTTTATATATAAAAATTTCAATAAGGAATGGTATAACAACTCAACATTAGAAACTAGGTTTAAAAATCCGGTATATCCAAATGAAAAACTCATAATAGAATATGATCTAAATAAATTACCTAATAATAAAATTATAGTTAAATGTCATAAAGAAAATGGAGATGAAATACTTACTACGATATTAGTATTATAATAGGAGATCATTATGACAAATAAATCTACTAATATAATTGCTTTAGATGCTATGGGTGGAGATTATGGCCCGAAGGCAACTGTTCCAGCTACAATAAAATCCGTTACTGAAAATGCTATAAATGTTGTTTTAGTAGGGGATGAAACAAAAATAAAACATGAATTTAAGAATTTTCCTAAAGAAATAACAGAGAAATTAAAAATAATTCCTTCCGAAGGGGTTGTACTTGAAGGAGAAAGTCCCGTAAGTGCATACCGTAACAAACCAAACGCATCGGTTTTTGTTGCTGCAGGTTTAGTGAAAAAAGGATTTGCTGATGGATTTGTAAGTATGGGCTCTTCAGGGGCTACTATGGCAGCAGCAACATTACTCTTTGGAACAATTGAAGGAATAGAAAGAGGATCCGTAGGTGGTCCTGTCATAGGTTATTCTCCAGAAATGGTAATTATAGATCTAGGTTCAAATGTTGATACTAGACCGAATCAATTAGTTGATTTTGCGGCTATATCAAGTGAGGTTTCGAAAATTATATTTAATAAAAAAAACCCTAAAATAGGATTGTTATCAATTGGTTCTGAAAAAGGTAAAGGTAACTTGTTAGTAAAAGAAACTTACGAATTATTATCAAAAAGTTCTTTGAATTTCATTGGAAATATTGAGGCAAATGAACTTTTTAATGCAAAAGTAGATGCGGTAGTATGTGATGGATTTGTTGGTAATATTGTTCTGAAACTTACTGAGGGATTGGGAAAAGTGGTATCAAAAGAAGTATTGGAATTAACTAAAAATAAAAAAATTTCGGATAAGATATACCAAAAAACAAATTTATTAGAATTTTGGGGGGGTGGACCTATTTATGGACTAAATGGAGTTGGAATCATAGGTCATGGTAAAGCAAATGTTTCAACTATATGTAATGCAATAAAAACTTCAAATATGGTAATAGAAAATAACTGGGTAGAAAGACAACGAATTGCGATTAAAAAAATAAGGGCAGAAATTAATTAACAAGGATGTATTTATGGATAACAAAAAAAGAATTGCTTTAATAACCGGTGCATCCAGAGGTATAGGTAGATCTATTGCGATCAGGCTAGCAAAAGCTGGTCATAAAATTGCTATAAATTATAATTCTCATAAAAACGATGCAATTGAAGTCCTTAATAATATTAAAAGTTATGGATCTGAAGGAATTATCGTCAAAGCAGATGTTTCTAAAAGAGATGAAGTAGAATTTATGATAAAGAATGTTGAAGAAAATTTAGGTCCTATAGAGATACTTTATAATAACGCAGGAATTATATCTGATTCTTTATTAATGCGTTTGAAAATAGAGGAATTTGACAGAGTTATTGATACAAATTTAAAAGGAACGTTTTATTGTACAAAATTCTGTTTGAATAACATGATTAAAAATCGTTGGGGAAGAATAATAAATATTTCATCTGTAGTTGGTCTAAGAGGAAATGTTGGACAATCTAATTATGCTGCTTCCAAAGCAGGCATTCATGCTTTTACAAAATCCGTAGCCAAAGAGGTTGCTACCAGAAATATTACTGTTAATGTTGTAGCCCCGGGATATATATCAACTGCAACAACAGATGTTTTGACTGAAAAACAAAAAAAATCTGTGATGGCTTGGATTCCAATGCAAAGATTTGGTGAACCAGACGAAATTGCTCCCTTAGCAACTTTTCTTTCCACAGAAGAAGCAAGATACATAACAGGAGCAATAATGCGTGTAGATGGTGGAATGGCCATATGATTTTTAAAGATAAAACTGTACTTATTACAGGTGGATCTAGAGGCATTGGGAAATCTTTATGTTTAGCATTTGCAGAAAATGGTTGTAATATTATTTTCACTTACTTAAGAAGTAAAACAGAATCTGAAAAATTAACAAAAAAAATTAAAGACAAAGGAGTTAAGGTTGAAGCGATTAAAATCAATCTTAAATCAACAAAGGAAATAGAAAAATTATATAATTTTCTAGTTTCAAAAAAAATGAAGGTTAATTTCTTGATTAACAATGCTGCCTCAGGTGTAATGAAAAATTCATTGGATACTACTGAAAAACATTGGGATTGGACTTTAGATATAAATGCAAAAGCTCCATGGATTTTATCAAAAAAAATAGCCAAAATAATGCCCAAAAATAGTAGGATTATAAATATTACTTCTCCTGGATCCTCGAAGGTGTTAAAAAATTATTTTTCAATAGGAGTTTCTAAAGCTGCATTGGAATCTCTAACTAGATACATGGCAGTAGATTTAGCACCAAAGGGAATAAATGTAAATTCAATTTCTCCATCTTTGATTGAAACGGATGCTTTAAAATATTTCCCTAATCAAGAAGATATAAAAAGTATTTTAGAAAGAAAAAATCCAAAGGGAAAGAAATTAACTCCAGATGACATTGCTGAAGTAGCGGTATTATTGTGTCAGGAAAAGTCTAATATGATAGTTGGCCAAAATATAACTATAGATGGTGGAGATAATTTAGTTTTAAGATAAGTAAATAAGTCCATTATTAACAAAATTATCAAAAGCTCTTGTCTTAATTAAAGAAATACCAAAAAAAATTTCTTTATAGTATTCAAAATCAAGAATTTTCCCTACAGATATATTATTTATCTTTATGTTTTCATTTTTTTTCACCGGGTTTTCGGATATGAAATATGTCAATTTTCTGCTGATTTTTTCATAGTTATGCAACCTGGCAATTACTTCTTGTCCTATATAACAACCTTTGTCAAAAGAGATATATTCATATAATCCGCATTCAAGAGGATTTATTTTACTCACCTTGTTATCGAACTTTATTTTTTTGGTATAAAGATCTATCAAATTCGCTTCTTTATTAGAAATCTTTTGTGTTTTATTATCTTGTAAAACATTTATTGATAATTTTTCAAATTCATTTTCATAAATGAAAAACTCACTTGAATTTATTAAATCTTTTTCGTATTTGAACGATAGTAAAGATTGTTTTTGTAATTTTTGAATTGTAAAATCATCTATATTAAAGGTTGAAAGCCTTATAATAGGTTGATCTAAGATGAAATTGATATCTTCTAAAATTATAAAATCTCTTATATGATTTAGAGTTTTTTTTACATTATTTTTCTTTATAACAATATTGATTTGATTTTCATTTATTATTGAATAAGACAAAATATCTACAATTGATCCTTTATTATCAGTAATTATTGTTTTTGATGAAATATTTTTTGTTTTTACAGATATTTTATTTGTTGAAATTCTATCCAAAAAATCAATGGATTGTTTCCCTTCTATACGATACATAATCGTAGATTTATCTACAGAAAAACTGGGAGTTGGAATTTCTTTTAAAATTTCTTCTATAGGATTCATAAATTATACTGAAAAAGAATCTCCGCATCCGCAAGATGATTTTGCATTTGGATTCATAAATTCAAAACCTTTTCCATTAAGGCCGTCAGAATAGTCTAAAAGGGTTCCAGCCAAAAAAACATAGGCTTTCTTTGGAATATATATTTGAAGGCCATCCTCAATTATAATTTTGTCATCCTTATCAGGACCATCAACTATTTCAAGCAAATACTGCAAACCAGAACATCCTCCACCTTGTACAGCTACCTTTAGACCAAATTTCTCTCGAGAATCTCGTTTTGCAAACTCTTTAACTTTATTAATTGCTTTTTGAGATATTTTTATTGTATTTAGAGGAATATGTTCTGTTTTATTCATAATTTATTTCTAAATAATATAACTTGTATTTTTTTATATTTAAGACAATATAATAATTATTATACAAAAAAGAAAAATATAAAATAAAGCTTTGACAAGAATATATACAAAAAACGGAGACAATGGGTCCACATTTTTACTTTTTGGTGAAAAAGTAGCAAAAAATGATATCAGAGTAGAATGTTATGGAACTATTGATGAATGTATTTCTTTTTTAGGATTAGCATATTCAGTATCAACTGAAAAGAATATTTCAGAAATAATAATAAAAATACAAAGAAATTTATTTATATTATCAACAGAAATAGCATGTACAAAAGAAAAATATAACAGATTGAAAACAAAATACAAAACTACAAAAAAAACAATGATAAATCAACTAGAAAAATCAATAGATAAATATCAAAAATTAATACCAGAAATAAATTATTTTGTCTTACCAGGAACTAGTGAATTATCATCCTACATAGATATATCTAGAACTATATGTAGAAGAGCCGAAAGAATAGCTGTTTCCATAGAAAATATGAATCTCCTGAATAATAAAATGATTCTTTCATACCTTAACCGACTAAGTGATCTACTCTATACATTAGCTAGATATGTAGATAGAGAAAAAGAATACCTTAAAGCCACAGAGTAATATGCCAGAAATATCCATAATAAACACAAAATCAGCAAATTTTCATAGTGTTAAAAAAGCCATAGATCTTTACAATCCTGACACATTAGTAACTTCTTCACAACAAGAAATAACAAATAGCAAAGGTATAATTATCCCAGGTGTAAGTTCGACAGATACCGTATTGCAAAACTTATCCCAATTGAAATTAGATAAGGTTATTTTGGATTTTTATAATTCAGGTAAGCCTATTTTATGTATTTGTGTTGGAATGCAAATTTTATTTGAAAGATCAGAAGAAGGTCAAATTGAAGGTTTGGGCATTTTAAAAGGAGAAGTAAAAAAAATTCCTCAAAAAAATTCTAATGAAAAAGAATTTAAAGTCCCTCATATGGGTTGGAATCAAGTAGAAATTGTAAAGAAAGATAAGATATTTCATGACATTAAAGATAATTCTGAATTTTATTTTGTTCACTCTTATCATTGTGTCCCTGAAGATCAAAATTTAATAATAAGTTCAACTGAATATTCGATATCAATGTGTTCTGGAATAAAAATCAATAATCTATATGCATTTCAATTTCATCCTGAAAAAAGTTCTTTCGATGGATTGAAGATTTATAAAAATTTCAGTGAATTGGTGTCAGGTTAGAAATGAAAATTTATCCTGCATTAGATATTAAAAACGGAAAATGTGTAAGGCTCATTAAAGGTAATTACAATGACGAGATAGTTTTCAACAAAAATCCTTTAGATGTTGTGAAAGAATTTGAAGATGCAGGTAGTAAATATCTTCACGTAATAGACTTGGATGGTGCAAAAGAAGGTGAAACAAAAATAATTACAATTGTGGAACAAATCGTACAACAAACAAGTTTAAAGATCCAAATTGGCGGAGGTATAAGAATTTACGAACAAGCTAAACTATATTTGGACATAGGAGTTGATCGAATAATCTTTGGTACGTCTGCTATTTATAATCAAACAGAAATTATAAAAACTATCAATGAATTCAATTCCAATAAAATTGTAGTAAGTATAGATGCATTAAGAGGAAAAATTAAAACATCTGGTTGGTTGAAAAATACAAAAAAAAGTATAAAGAATTTGATTTCAGAACTAGAAATGATTGGTGTGCAATCATTTATATATACAGATATAGAAAAAGATGGAACGTTATCAGCACCCAATTTTGAATACATAAAAAAATTTAGAGAATTAAGTAAAAAGGAATTATTAATAGCTGGTGGGATTTCATCAATAGAGGATATATTTAAATTAGAAAAAATAAACATTGATGGTGCAATAGTAGGCATGGCATTATACACTAATCAAATCAATCTAAAAAACGTTCTGAAAAATTTACAATAAAATTTATATAATTAAAATATGTTGACTAAAAGAATAATACCTTGTCTAGATGTAGATCGAGGAAGAGTGGTAAAAGGCATAAAATTCAAGAATATTAAAGATGCTGGAGACCCAACAGAATTAGCAGTTTTCTACAATAAGGAAGGTGCTGATGAGTTGGTTTTTCTAGATATAACTGCTAGTCACGAAAAAAGAAAAACAATTGTTGATGTAGTAAAAAAAGTTTCTTCAAATGTATTTATTCCTCTAACAGTAGGAGGAGGAATACAAAATTCTATAGATATGGAACTTATGTTGGAAGCAGGAGCGGATAAAGTTTCTATCAACACTGCAGCTGTAAATAATCCTAAATTGATAAATATATGTTCCAAACAATTTGGATCCCAATGTGTTGTTGTCGCTATTGATGTAAAAAAAATAAATGACAATAAATGGTTGGTTTATACACATGGAGGTAGAACAGAAACTGAAATTGATGCATTTGAATGGGTAAAGGAAGTTCAAGAAAGAGGAGCTGGAGAAATTTTATTAACTAGTATGGACAGAGATGGTTCTCATGAAGGTTATGATAATGAATTATTAAATAAGGTCAATACAATTGTCAGTATCCCGGTTATAGCATCCGGTGGCGCGGGTAAACTACAGCATTTTCTTGATGCACTCATAAAAGGTAAGGCAGACGCAGTACTAGCTGCAAGTACATTTCATTATGGTAAATTTTCAATCAAGGAAACAAAAGATTTTCTGAAAAAAAATAATATTAATATTAGAAAATGAAAAGTTATTTCGAAATCCCCAAAATAATACTCTTTGATTGTTTTGAAACTTTAATAAATAATGAGACTGAGAAATGGATACATGTTTTTGAAAGAATGGTAAAAGACGAAAAATGGAATATAACAGGAAAAAAATTATGGGAGATTTGGAAGGTTGAAGAAAATAAATTTAGGGAAACAAGAACCAATCTATTAAACATAGATAAAAATCCTCTTTTTAAAACTTACAAAGAAGCATGGAAAAATTGCTTTGATATTGTATTTGAAAAATTAAACTTTAAATATTCTTCTGAAAAAGCAGCTGAAAAATGTGTTGAATTGATGGCTAATAACGTTCCTTATAACGATACATCTGAAATATTAAATGAATTATCTAAATATACAAATATTGGCATAATCTCAAATGCAGACAATGCATTTTTAAATCCTGCTATAAATAAAATAGACTTTAACTTTAAGTACTTGTTATCGTCTGAAACTGCAAAATGTTACAAACCCGATCCAACAATATTTAATCAAATGTTATGTACAATAGGATTTGCATCAAAAGATTGTTGGTATGTCGGAGATAAAGAATATGATGATGTCATAGGGTCAAGTAGTATCGGAATGAAACCGATTTTGATAACCAGAAAAGTATATAATGAGAAATATATTAATAATGGTTATTTGGTTGTTTCAAACCTAACACAAATATTAGAATTATTCAAAAACTTATGATTTATCCAGATTTTAAAAACAAAGAACTTTTGCCAGTAATTGTACAAGATGAAAACTCTAAAACTATTCTTATGCTAGGCTACATGAACGAAGAAGCATATAAATTGACACTTAAAGGTCCAAATGTTTGGTTTTACTCACGTTCTAGAAAACGTCTATGGGAAAAGGGTGAAAAATCTAAAAATTATTTAGAGGTAAAAAAAATACTTATTGATTGTGATTACGACGCAATATTAATATTAGCTAATCCAAAAGGTCCTACATGTCATACTTCAAATTATTCTTGTTTTAAATTTCTTGACGAAACAGTATTAGAGAAAGAATTTTCTCTTGGGATTCTAGAAGATATTATTCAAAAAAGAAAAGAAGAAAAACCAAAAAATTCATATACTACTAAACTTTTCAACGAGGGAAAGAATAAAATAACTCAAAAAATAGGTGAGGAAGCTACTGAAGTTATTGTTGCTGCACTAGCAGAAAATAAAATAAATCTTATTGAAGAATCAGCAGACTTACTTTATCACTTACTTGTTTTGCTTTCCAATGAAAACATATCTTTATCAGAAATAATTTTAAAACTTCATGAAAGAAACAAAAAAGAATGATTATTCAAATTGATTAGTTATTTTCTTCATCTAATTTGATTGATTCATTTATAGCTGATATCGCAACCTCAACCATATCATCATCTGGTTCAGCGGTAGTCAATTTTTGCATCATTAAATTTGGATAGGATATAAATTTTGAAATCATTGAGTTAGAGTAAATGCTAGAAAATCTAATTATCTCATAAGATAAAGCAGCAATTATTGGAAATAAAAACAAACGAGAAGAATATAAAAGTGCGACAGGTTCTCTTGGAATGAATACATGAACTATTATTGAAACTAAGATAACTGTCATCAAAAAGCTAGTCCCGCATCTTGGGTGTTCTTTTCTATATTTTTGAATAATATTTATATTTTCTTCACTAGCAATCATTTTTGTCGATAACTCTTTTTCATAAGCAGCTATAGTTTTGTGTTCAGCACCATGATATGCAAATACTCGTTTTACATCCTTATTCAATCCTATTAAAAAAATGTATGCTATAAAAAATAAAAATCTAATCACTCCTTCTATAAAATTATTTACAACAAAATTATCATTAAAAAAAACATATCGATCAGATAAAAACAAAGGTACTAAAAAGAAAAAAGTTAAAATAATCAATAGAAAAAAGGTACTAAAAACAAATGAAAAAATCTTATTGATTGTTGAAATATCTTCAAGATTATCTTCTTCAATAATTTCTGATGACTTGGTTAATGATTTATAACCTATAATCATCATCTCAACTAAAATTATAAATCCACGAATGAAAGGGATTTTTTTTAAATATGACTTAGAAATAGATGGTAATTTTATTTGATTTAAAACTATGCTATTTTCGTTGTTTCTTACGGCAACAACACAGTTATTCTTTCCTCTAATCATCACTCCTTCGATAACTGCTTGCCCTCCATAAAAATGCTTATTATTCATTCTTATAAATTATCAAAGGTTATATCGTCTTTTCATTCTATCAACCCTACCTTCTGTATCAACAATCCTCTGTTCACCCGTCCAGGCTGGATGGCAGTTACTGCATATTTCAACGGTTAATTTTTCTTTAGTTGATAAAGTTATCCATTTGTTATCACACATACAGACTACTTCAGCTTCATAAAGTTTTGGATGAATATCTTTTTTCATTTACTATCTCCGTTTGTTGAAAGTATATTCAATCTTTTCTTATCTTTGGAGACCCAGTCAAAAGAAACTGTTCCATCTATTTTTGAAAATAAAGTATGATCTCTACCCATTCCAACATTTTCTCCAGGAACAAATTTTGTCCCTCTTTGTCTAATAACAATAGAACCTGCCGTTACAAACTTTCCTCCAAATGCCTTAACTCCTAGTCGTTTGCTATTACTGTCTCTGCCATTTCGACTTGTTCCTCCACCTTTCTTATGAGCCATTTAATTTACCTTTTGTTTTTTTCAAACTGATTGAATCGATAAAAAGATTTGTAATTTTTTGTCTATGACCTGTTTTAACTCTATGTCGGGTTTTATTTTTATATCTTAAAGAAATTTTCTTGTTCGCTTTGGTTTGATTTTGTATAGTTGCATTAACTATTGCACCATTAACTATAGGCTTACCTATATCAATTTTCCCTTTGATGGAAGTCATTAAAATTTGATCAAAAATAACTTTATCACCTGTATCACCTGTTATTTTTTCAACATCGAGTGTATCTCCTTCTCGCACTCTATATTGCTTACCACCTGTTTTCATTATGGCATAATCCATGAAATCACCTTATTGTTCTTAACCAAAGTTTAATTGTACACAAAGTTGAGTAAATTTGCTTTGGTTTCATAAGCTAAGATTGTTGTATTAAAATTCTTTCTTTCAAAGCTTCTTTGAGTAAGTTATTATTTATAATTATTTTATTTTTTGAAGTAATTTTTATTTGATCATCAAATTTTTCCATCCAACCATAATAATCATGATATATTTTTGTATTTTCTATTGAACACCAAGGAGCTAAATAGTAAGTGTCGTTATTTAGTTCTAATTTATATTTAAAAGAAAAGTTCTCATTTGTTTCTTTATTTGGGAAAGTAATGGCTGATATGTATTTTTCAATCATTTTATCTAATGAAAATTTTTTTAGTATTTGTTTTTTTCCTTCAATAATTTTGTTTTTATTTTGTAAGAGCAATTCACCTTTTCTTACAAATTCTTTTACATCTGAGTAAGGTATTATTTCTATACCAGAAATATTTTTATAATCTCGTAAAGATCCCACTGAACTACAAAGAACAGGTGTTAAATTTGCTACAGATTCCAAAGGTACTATACCAAAAGATTCTATAAAGTTTCCTGGACACAATGTAAGATCTCCAGAAGAATAATATTCCGGCATTTTATTAGAAGGGATCCAATCATGGAATAATAGTATTCCATCATTATTAATAAATTCTTCATATAAATCATCATCATAATTGGATGAATTTTTGGCATCTTTATCATAAATTTCATTAAATTTTGGAACTTTCAGTATGACTTTTTTCCAATGATTCATTTTTGAAAATTCTAAAGCTATTTCAATGGCTAGATTTAAACCTTTACGAGGATCAGGTCTATGAGGAAATAAAAGGGTAAGATTTTTCGAATCATTTGATTTAGGATTTATGGAATAATTGGTTATGCAGTTCTCTATAATAGTTAAATTCTTTGTATTGAATTTTTCTTCAGTTACAGATCCTTTTATAGTGTCATAAAGATACTGTGAAGGAACTATGATTTTATTAGATGGCAATTCATATACAGACGTAATAGCTTCTTGATAAATCAAATCATGTATTGAACTTATAATTTGGTTATCTGCAAAATCTTTTCTCAAAATCCATCCATCACCATGTAAATATATTCTGTCAGCCCAATTACTTATTTCTTTTACAGTTTCTCCGACTTGATTTATATCAAAAAGTGGCACTTCAAATGGAGATGGAAATGAATCTCTTATTTTAAGAATAGATTCAATTTTTACATCCCCTATAAAAGCATTGGATGAATCATTTGTTGAAGGTGAAAATACCCTTACAATAAATCCGTGATTTTTCAAACCTAATATAATGTGGTTTAAAATAGTTTGACTACCACCCAAAACTATATCTTCATATAGTGGAGCCAATGAAAAACAAGCAACTTTTAACATATCGGTTTAGATAGTTTTCCTCTGTACCATACTAAGGGTTCTTTCTTTTTAAACAAGTCAAAATATTTCACTTGGATGAAATAAACTTCATGGTCACCTATATTATGCTTTTCAATTATTTCTCCAAAATAAAAACTTAAACATTTTTGAATAAAAAAATATTCATTTGAAAATTGAAAATATTTTGTATTTTTCAGAAAGTTTGTACTATTTGAAATTGCAAAATGATTTGCAATTTCAGTCTGATCACTTGCCAAAACAGAAATTGAAATAGAATTAGACTTTGAGAAATGATTTTTAATGGATCGTTCCACGCCAATTGAAACCATAATTATATTTGGATTTAATGAAATACTTGAAATAGAATTAGCCGTCATGCCATGAACATTCTTTTTATTATCTAGAACTGCTACAACAGAAACACCAGTCGGGAACAAAGACCAAGATTCACGATAAAGTTCTTCATTCTTCATCTTTTTTTAATTCCTCGTCAGAGTCTTTTATTTCTTCTGATGAGGTTTCAATTTCTTCTGATGAGGTTTCAATTTCTTCTGATAAGTTATTTTTTTCTAATTCTTTTGGATCTATCTCTTCTCTTGCTTCTCTTCTACTCTCCAAAACTCTTGCTCCGCTTATTGCATCTCCAGGAGCAGGAGTTAAAACATTTACACCCTGAGTAACCCTTCCTGTTGTTTTAATTTCGCTCAATCTTGTCCTAATAACCTGAGCTTTATCAGTAAGAACAAAAAGATTACCATCAGCCTTCTTTGAACCATTTGTTTCACTTATATTATCTTTTTCATTTTCATAAGTTTCTGGATTTACTATTGCCGCTGCAGCAACTTTTCCCGTATTAGAAGTAACCTTTAAGGTTAATAATCCTTTTCCACCTCGGTTTTGAGATTTATAATGTCTAAAGGCACTCAATTTACCTTTTCCTCTACGTCCAATAATTAGTAGATATCCATCAGGATTTACTACATCACTAAAGACCACTATATCTTTTGGATTTATTCGAATTCCTCTAATTCCTCCAGCTCCTCTTTGTGTTGATCTTACTTGTGAAGAAGGGAATCTTATCGACAATCCATCTCTAGTTATAATTGCTATATCTTCATCGGGATCAGCCAAAGATACAGAAACCAACTGATCATCTTTAGTAAGTTTAAAAGTATTAAGTCCAGCTCTATTCATATTCCTAAGTAAAGGCAAATGCATTCTTTTTATTTTTCCTTGCTTAGTAACCATGACTAAATATATATTTTCAAGAAGACTAGATACAACAAGCATAGCTGTAACTTTCTCATTCGCAGACAAATTCAAAACATTTGCAATAGGTGTCCCTCTAGAATTTCTAGATTGATCAGGTGAAAGTTCAAATACTCTAAGTGAGAACACTCGACCTTTATCAGTAAAAAACAATAAAGTGTCATGGGTATCTGTCACTTGAATATAGGGAACTATATCTCCATCTTTGGTCATTCTTTGACCCTTAACACCTTTCCCTGCTCGATGCTGAGCCTTATATGTACTTGATAATATTCTCTTTACATAGCCACCCATAGACAAAGTTATAACCACTTCTTGATGTGGTTCCATGTCTTCTCTTTTCCATTCTTTTAAATCCATCTCATGGATTATAGATTTTCGCTCTTCACCATATTTTCTTTTTAATTGTAAAGTTTCGGTTTTTATCAAATTCATGATACGTTTTTGATTTGAAAGTAAATCTTCAAGATCTTCAATCAATTCTGACAATTCTTTATATTCATTTTCAATTTTTTCTATTTCCAAAGCAGCTAATCTTCTAAGTTGCATATCCAAAATAGCTTGCGATTGAATTTGAGTTAAATTAAACTCCTGCATAAGAGAATTTCTAGCAGATTCCACATCAGCTGAACCTCTTATTAAAGCAATTACTTTATCAAGGTTTTCAATAGCGATCCTTAAACCTTCCAACACATGCAATCTAGCTTGAGCTCGTTTTAAATCATACTCAGAACGTCTTCGTATAACTTCTTCTCTAAATTTAATGTAATAGGAAATTGATTGTTTTAAATTGATAACTTGTGGAGTTCCATCAACTAATGCAATCATATTTACGGAAAATGAAGACCTTAATTGAGTCTGCTTATAAAGGTTGTTTAAAATTAGACTTGGAGATACCCCTCTTCTAAGTTCAAGAACTATTCTCATACCTTTTCTATCAGATTCATCTCTAACTTCTGAGATTCCTTCAATTTTTTTTGTTTTCATCAATTCAGCAATTTTCATAACCAAAGTAGATTTATTAACTTGAAAAGGAATTTCAGTAATAACTATTCTTTCTTTATCTTGTTTTTTGATTTCTTCAATTACGTGCTTTGCTTGAACCATAACTTTTCCTCTACCTGTAGAAAAAGCATCTCTTATTCCTGAAATTCCCCATATCTCTGCACCTGTAGGAAAATCAGGGCCTTTAACAACAGTGAGTAAATCATCCACATTAGCTTGAGGATTGTCTATAACCAAGGAAATGCCATCACATATCTCACTCAGATTGTGAGGGGGAATATTAGTAGCCATTCCCACTGCAATTCCAGAGGCCCCATTAACTAATAGATTAGGCAATATAGCAGGTAAAACAGAAGGCTCTTTCAATGATTGATCAAAATTATCAACCCAATCGACTGTTTCTTTTTCGATATCATTCAATAAAGTTTCTGTGATAGGTGAAAGTTTACATTCGGTATAACGCATTGCAGCAGGAGTATCACCATCAACACTACCATAATTTCCTTGTCCGTCTACTAGAGTATGTCGCATTGAAAAAGGCTGCGCCATTCGTACTTGAGCAGCATAAACAGAGCTATCACCATGAGGATGGTATTTACCCAAAACTTCACCGACTAATCTAGCACTTTTCTTAAAAGATGAGTTAGGCCTCATTCCTTGGTCATACATAGCGTACAAAACTCTTCTTTGTACAGGTTTTAACCCATCTCTTACATCTGGAAGGGCACGAGAAATTATAACACTCATAGCATAATCAAGATAAGAAGTACGCATCTCATCTTGGATTTCAACTTTCTTTATTTCACCTATATTATCAGTTACCATTCTTACCTCATTAAAAAAATAAACTTATATTTAAAAGTTATAATTTCCCACGCGCGCGCGCAAGCGCGCGCGAGAACATAATCTGATAATTAAAGTTAATTGTTGTAACATTTATCTATAAATACGTTAAAAATCTTATCAAATCCTTTAGGTAAATTTATAGAATCAAAAATATCCCAAGAAATTCCAAATATCCAAACATTACCTGATCTTTCGTAAGCTATTATATTTCCTGTTTTTGAAATAATTGAACCAAAAAAACTCTCTGGTAAATTTTTAAGTTTTAATTCTCTAACAGGCAAAAAATTGGTTTTAATCCATCCGGAACCACCAATAATATGAGAGATTTTTGCACCAGGGCTAAGAAATAAGTAGTCTGATTGTTTATTATTTTTTTCATATGTTTTATTCTTAGAATTTTCAATAAAAGCAGAAAAACCTTTATGATAAGCAAGAATAGGAATTTTATTTCTTAAAGCTGATTTTACAAATATTTTGGTTTGAGTGTTTAATTTTTCTGAAATAATTAAACCTTTTGGCGGATTATCTAAACAAAAATTATTAATGAATTCGGTTTTATATCTTTTAGAAAATTTTGAAATATCATTCAAATTAATATTATTCCCTATTACAGATATACTCAAAATGGTATCCCCCATATACCTAACCATTTCTTTTTGTTATTTTCTAATTTAAACTTATTTTCCCTTAAATAATTGTAAATCAAATTCTCTTTTTCTCTATTTTGTTCTCCAGTTTCTTCAGAAGTAGGACAAAAAGGATAAAATGACTTTGTATCCATTCGATAAATTAAATAAATAGTTTCATTATGAATATTTCTATAATTTATTGTCAATTTAATAACAAATCCTATGATACTTTTAATCGAATTATTCAATAATAAAGCATTTATAACGGTATACATTGAAGAAAATAGGTTATGTGGATTTTCGTCATTCAAAATTATCCAATTCATATTATGTGAATCTTCTATTAATTCGAATTTTGTACGCAGTGATTCTTTTTGATCATATAAAATGTCTTCTAAAAAATCATTAATATTTAAAACTTTTTTATTTTTAATTTTTGGATAATTAATTTTCAAAAGAGCATCTATTAATATACCAGATTTAGACTCAATTATTACTTCATTTGATTGGAAGTCGTCAATGGAAGCAAGTATTTGTAAATTTGCCCATAAGTCATCAAGAAAATTTTTACTAAATAGCTTAAACATTATAAAAAAAAGAGTGTTTCTTTGTTTATTAAATAATTTATTAATTATTATTATAGTGATGAAAAAATTTTAAAAATGATAACTGAAAGCCTTAGTGGTATAAAAGATTTATTAATTGAAGTGATTGATGAGTCATTAAATTTAATAAAAAAATCTGAAAATATTGACTACAAAATAAAAGATAAAAATAAAATAACTGGAGATAATCCAGTGACTGAGATTGATTTAAAAACTCAGAATCTAATAATTTCAAAAATCCACAGTAAGTTTCCTAAGCATGCAATTTTAGGCGAAGAAGGTAAATTTAACAAAAAAATAGTTAAATCTGATTATTTATGGATTATAGATCCAATAGATGGGACAAAAAATTTCATAAATGCTTTACCTTTATATTGTGTATCTATTGCAGTTATGTTTCAGGGAAACATTATAGCTGGAGCAATTGGGTTACCTTGGAAAAACAATTTTATTATATCTGCTTTCGAAGGCTCAGGGTTACAATCTACTTCTCCTAAAAGATATATGGTAGAAAACTCAAAACCATCTGCAGGTTTAATTACATTTGCTCCTACTTATTTTCAAAGGAGTTATGGAATTAAAAGAAATTTTTTACAATCTTCTGGGGAAATAAGAAATTTAGGTTCAACTGCCGCGGAATTAGCTTTGGTTGCAAACGGTAATGCACAATTGTCTTTAAGTGGGTATGCATTCACCTGGGATTTTGCAGCAGCTTGGATATTAGTTAAAGAATCTAATAAAAAAATATTTTTTGGGAATCTTAATGATAATAAATGGCAAGATATAAACCCATGGAAAAAATATTATAACAACGGTTTGTATGAATTGGATAAATTGAAAAATTGGAGAGGTAAATTTATGGCATGCCAAAGAGAGCATACAGAATTTTTATTGAATAATATCAAACCAAATGGAAGAAAAAAAAGGTTCCCATTTATAAATTTATTTTAAATAATTTATATTAAAGGATAAGGAACATTATAGTATGGATCTAGATCAGGAAAAAATTTAGCATTAACTATTTCTTTACACCTTTTTAACAAATATAAAATTTCATCTTTATCAAGTAATTCTTTAAGTGAATTAAACAGTATTGATTCAGATTCTAAATTATCAATCAAAATTTTTATTTCTTTAATTTGTTTATCTTTAATTAATTTATTGTTATATTCAAACATTACTGTTCGTATTCTTGTATAAGGATTAAACGTTAGAGCCTGATCTATCGACCAGATCTGCTTGTCTTCATCCATCAAAATCGACCCCGCTTTCCTATCGGTATTTAAAATTATTAGATCAAACAAAGCTACTAATTCTAATTCTTTTTTATATTTTTTATAAAGGTCAAAATAATTATTTGAAGGATCGTGGTGAATATAAAATTGAAAACTTCCTTCACCATACATTCCATCTCTAATAACAATGGGAGGTAATTTTGGCCAATTTAAAAATTTTGAAATTTTATAGGAAGCTATTTCTCTTTTATATAAGGTTCCATACTTAAAATCTCTTAGTGGTTTTTCACCTTTTTTTGGTTTATAAATAGCATAAAAGTTTTCTTTTAAATTAGACATTTCACATAAAAAAATATGATTAGAACCTCTTTTAAATTCTTGAGTACTTTTTATATGAAAATTCAAGAGTTTAGTCTCTAAATTAAAGTGTTTTTCATTTAATTTTGACATTTTCAATATGTCCATTCATTTTTATACAAAAATGACCATCCTCATTAATAGGATTGAAGCAAAGCATACAAATAGGTCTACCTTTTGAAATTAAATCAAAACTCTTCTCAGCAAATTTTTGTGATAAAAAATTGTTAAATTCAAATTTTATTACAAAAGATTCCTCTTCTTTATTCTCTCCTAAAAATTGGAACTCTATATTATTATTCTCTGCTTTATAAGAAATCAAAAAATCTACAAGTTTGAATTCATATTCCAAGGAGCTTTTCTTATGTTTTATATTAGTTTTTTTATCTATTTCTTTATGTTGATTTTTTGTTATTTCTCGAGCTAATAAGGCTAATTGTTGTTTTTCAATCCAAATTTTAACTGTTGCATCTAAACAAAAAAAATCTAATGAAAAAGTTCTATCCCCAGGTTTTCCAATAGTACTTGAACTCATTTCAAAACATGTACCAAAATTTAGGTTTTTAAAATTTTCACTCAAAATATTATCCTTAGTTATAAATGTATTTATCTAAAAAATGTTAGATTATTTTCATATTTGACGATATTATTATTATTATTACTAAAAAAACGTTTTACGTAATAAATTTTATACCATGCAAAATAATAAAAAAATAGAATTATACGATACAACTCTTAGAGATGGCACTCAGCAAAGTGGAGTAAATTTATCTCTAGAAGAAAAAATATTGATTACAGAAAAATTAGATGAACTAGGTGTAGATTTTATCGAAGGAGGATTTGCTGGTTCAAATCCTAAAGATGATGAATACTTCAAAAGGGTTAAAAAGTTAAATTTAAAGAATTCAAAAATAATTTCTTTTGGACAAACTAGGAAACCAAATATAAAAACAGAAGAAGATATTTTTATAAATGCATTATTGTCAGCTGAAACAGACTATGTTGCTTTGGTTGGAAAAGCTAGTGCTTATCAAGCAGAAAAAATAGTAAAAACTTCTTTGGAAGAAAATATCAACATGATTTCAGACTCTGTAAAATTTCTTCATTCAAAAAATAAAAAAGTATTTTTTGATGCAGAGCATTTTTTTGATGGATATAAAGAAAATCCTGAATATGTTATTCAATGTCTAAAAGCTGCTTATAAATCTGGAGCCGACCGATTGATTTTATGTGATACGAATGGAGGGACTTTACCAGATGAAATCGCTAGAATAACTAGAGAAATTTGTAAGCTTTTTGATAATAAGACTTTGATTGGTATACACGCCCATAACGATACTGATACAGCAGTAGCATCAACCATAGCAGCGGTAAATGCGGGAGCTTATCAAGTCCAGGGTTGTATAAATGGATATGGAGAACGAACTGGAAATGCCAATATGATAAGCATAATAGGCAACTTAGAAATGAAAATGGGTAAAAATGCGGTTAAGTCAAAGAACAAGCTTAAACTTCTCACTGAAGTTTCTCATTATGTCTCAGAAGTTGCAAATAAAAGACCATTCCCTTTTCAACCATATGTAGGGAAAAATGCCTTCACACATAAAGGAGGAATGCATGCGGCGGGTTTTTTAATTGACCCTCATTCATTTCAACATATAGATCCTCTTGATGTTGGTAATAATTCTTCAATATCAATTTCAGAATTGTCTGGAAGAAAAAGCATTATAACGAGAATAGAAAAGCTTGGTTTAGGTAATATTTTGGATTCTAATGATGCTGAAAAGATAATAAAAAAAATTAAAGAAAAAGAATCTCAAGGATATGCTTTCGAATTAGCTGCCTCATCTTTAGATTTACTGATTTATAAACATTTACCTAATTATGAACCAAAATTTGAACTTATTGATTTTATGGTTTTAGTAGAAAACAAAAGAAGATCTTCTTTAGGTACAGGTTGGAGAAAAGATAATTCAGAACATCCAATATTATCAGAAGCAACAATTAAAATAAAAACTAATGATAAACAGTTACACACTGCAGCTGAAGGAGATGGTCCAGTAGCAGCATTAGATAATGCTTTAAGAAAATCTTTAATAGATATATATCCCGAAATAAATGTTGTACGACTTACTGATTATAGTGTTAGAGTCGTTGAAGAAGGAACTGGTACTGGTGCTACCGTGAGAGTTATTATTGAATCTTCCGACGATAAATCATCTTGGACTACAGTAGGTGCATCGAGTAACATTATTGAAGCCAGTTGGATTGCTTTATCAGATTCTTTAGAGTGGTTCCTTATTAAGAATTCATTGTAGGACTTATATAAGCTTCTCCGTCATGTTCTATAATCACCTCATCCACACTTTTGTTCTCATTGATTATAAAAGCTCTTATAATAGGTCTTGTTTTTTCAATCAATGAAATCAAAACATAATTTGGACTTGTCCAACCAGATTCAACAGCGCTATCAATATCTGTTTTCGAAGGATAAGCTTGTGAAAGAGTGTGTGAATGATAAATAGAAATCACTTCTAAGTTACGATCATCAGCATGTTTTTCAGCTGCAATCTGGTCTTTCCCATCTATTCTATATCTAGAAATGGGATTTTTATGTATGTTTTTACAGTTAAATATTTCTTCTACTTTATTTTTTTTACCTAACAGATATCCGCAGCATTCATTAGGATCTTCTAATAAGGAATGCTCAAATAACTTTGAAATTATTATTCTAGGTATTATTATTTTCATAATTACAGTATAAATTATTTTTTTATGAATATTATTTCAAAAACTATTATCAATTCTAGGCAAAACAATATTAAAATTTCTATACCTGAAGAAAAAAAGAAAAATATAAGTATTATTCAGGGTTATGAAATCCAAAATGATATATTTAAACATTTCTCAAAAAATTACTCTTATTCGGGATGGAAAATAGGATGTACCACACCAGTTATGCAAAATTATTTAAATATACCTTCTCCGTGTCTTGGTAGAGTTATGACAAACGATGTAATTGAAAATGATACTATTCTTAAATTTGATGAATTTATTCATCCTGGGGTAGAATGTGAAATTGCTGTAATACTTTCAGATGATTATGTTTACTCCAAAAAAAATAATAAATTAGATGAAATAGTTGAAAGAGTTGTTCCCTCAATTGAGATAGTAGATAACAGATGGGATAATTATCATAATGAAAAAACTTCACTTCTTATAGCAGATGATTTTTTTGCATCCTCCATTGTTTATGGAAAAGGTTCAAAAAAACTTAAACTTAACAGTTTGAAAAATCTAAAAGGCCATATGAAAGTTAATGAACAAAATATTGGGAAAGGAATCGGATCTGATATCTTGGAAGACCCTATTAATGCTCTTAAATGGTTTTTAAATTTCAACTTTTCTGAAAATAATTATCCTAAAGCAGGGGACTTAATTTCTTTAGGATCACTAGTACAAACATACTGGGTAGAAAAAAAAGACACTATTGAAATAGAAATAGAAGAAATAGGAAATGTTAAAGTGAAATTTGAATGACAAAGGTCCCTTTAACCTGCAATTAATTTTTGCTCAGTACATGTTTTAATAATTTCTTCCCAATTCCATAACTGCGGTATAGTTTTACCTTCTGACCAAAGTTCTAATTGATCACTATAATTTTTTGAACCAGGGTTTCCGGATGATCCTAAAGGAACTATCCATCTACTATTTTCCCAATTACTCGGGTCATGAGCATATCTATTTACCGAAGCAGCTACAATTTTGAAATTTTTGTCCGTGCTTCCTGCTAATGGGGTTTCTCCATCGCCACTTGCGGGTACTTTTTTGGGATTTAGAATATCTATATATTCTAGGAATTCACTACTCAAAGGATGTTGATGATTTGTTGTATGTAAATTCCCCCATTTCCATTCATTGACATTTTTACCAAATTTCTTTCCCAAAAATTCTATAGCTTGTCGGAATGCTTTAACAAACATATCTTCCCAATTATTATTCCCATTTAATAAATGACTCTGAGGATTACCAATGTGTTCATTTATCAAAGGAACTAAAAATCTTTTAACATGTCCCACAGCACCTACATTTTTCTCTTCATTGGTTTCTTTGCTTAATGAACCATAATTTAAATTTATAACTTCTTCTATAATTTTTTCTTTAGTTACTGAATATATTGAAGCTTCAGGGCTACTTTTATCCATCAAAAAATTCCAATTATGCATTTTTTCTAAAATCATTTTTTCAAATTCAGTTAGATTGATTACATCATAATTTATTGTTTTGGAAAAGGAAATTATTTTTTTGGCTGGGATTGAAAATGTTTGATTATGCATTTCAAGCATATTTTCTATCTTAAGATTTTTGGTGTTATTATTTATATATTCTATTAAAACTTTCGCGCGATACTCTGGAGCAAACGCCACTGACATAAAATAGGGATAATCATAATCGACAACCTTTTGATTACATGTTACTACCCAACCTGATTGAGGATTTCTAGATTTAGGCAATTCTTCTCGAGGAATTTCACGAATAACTGAATATTTTTTTTCCCATCCTTTTGCTATCCCCCATTGATGTTGAATGTCTCTAATAGGAACAACTCCTGCAAATTTATATCCATAATTTTTATTTACATCAGCGTATGGATAATTGTTGGTTCTATCAGTCCATTTATCAAAAGCATGTTCTAAATCATCAGCGGATTTGGAAACCATCGCTTGGTAAGCAGAGTCTATCCAGTAGGTCCCTTCTTGTTTGCCTCCGGGATCAGATAAAGAAATTCCAAATCCTTTGTTTGGGTCTCCAAATATCACATTACCATTTTTTGTTTCAATAATTTCTACTTCAATTTCATCCATATTTCTAGGTTTGATTTTTTTCTTGAAATTGTTAGTATCTATCCATTCATTATTGTAGAATTGTTGAATTTTTTTTTCGGAATATCTTAATTTTTCTAAAAAAATATCCTGGGTATCTGCACCTCCATGAGTCATTCCCCACGCTACATATTCATTATGAGCAAAATGCATAAATCCAGGATAACCAGGAATCGTGTGTCCCATTCCTTGAAATTCATCACACTTGAGATGAATTTGATAATATACATTAGGAGTATCTAACTGCCTATGAGAATCACCTCCAACTAGTGGAATGCCTGAATAAGTCCTTTCACCTGAAATAGCCCATCCATTCGACTCTCCATCAATTGCTCCAATAGATTGAAAGTTCTCTGCGGCTTCAGTTAGTTCTTTAACAGCATTTTCTATTTCTCCTGTAAATTTACTCCCAGGTGGTAATGTTAACAAAGCTCCTGGAAAATAACCAGGTATTAACTTAGCAGCTTTTTCAGCACCTATAACACTAGCTAGTTGTGAATAAAATAACTTGCCACCAAATGAACCTTCAGCAGCATTACGAATTTTATAGACTAATATTGAATGCCAGTCTTCCCAATTCTCTGGTTCTTTATTAAGCAGTTGATATTCTAATGGTAATTTTTCAAGATGAGAAATATAAAAATTAACACCCTTTGTGAAATTCTTAATCATTTGTTTTGCTTCAATAGAAGCTTTAGCCAAATCAGCCTTAGCTACTGATTCAAAATTTCTTTTTAAGTTTAATTTATCGTTTGAAATACCTTTTTTTCCTAAGTATTCAGAAGATTTGCCAAGACATCTTAATCTATCTAAATCCATTTGAAATAATCTATCTTGTGCAGTTACAAAACCTTGAGCAAAAAAAAGTTCTTCTGATTCTTTTGATTTAATATGAGGAATCCCCCATTTATCTCTAAAAATGGTAACATCAGCAGATAGCTCTTTAATAACATAATTAGTGTCCAAATTTGGTAAAAAGCTATCTGGTTTTAACATTTTACTTTATCACTTTGCTCCATTAGTAATTAATCCAGCAACAAGATCTCCCATTTGACTTGTAGATAACTTATGATCATTTTCTCCTGCAATATCTACAGTTCTATAGCCTTCTTTTATGATTTTGTTAATAGCTTCTTCTATCTCATTAGCTTCATCATGTAAACCGAATGACCAACGTAGCATTAACGAAGCAGACAAAAAAGAAGCAACTGGATTTGCAATATTATTTCCAGCTATATCGGGGGCAGATCCGTGAATAGGCTCATATAAAGCAGGTCTTCCTCTTCTCCCTCGCCTTTTTCCTGGAGGAGGGGGCGAAGCTGCCAAACTAGCTGATGGAAGCATTCCCATTGAACCTGTGATCACTGAAGCTTCATCAGATAAAATATCACCCAAGCTATTCTCTGTTACTATTACATCAAAAACACTTGGTTCAGTAATTATTTTCATGGCGGCATTATCAGCTAACATATGAATTAATTCAACTTCAGGATAATCTCGAGAGACTTCATTTGTTATTTCTCTCCATAATCTCCCTGTTTCCAGTACATTCATTTTATCCAGAGAATGGAGCCTTTTTCTTCTAGATTTTGCCAATTCAAATGCTACTCGAACTACTCTAGCAATTTCCTTTTCCGAATAAGCCAAAGTATCTACAGCTCTTCTACCTCTGGTACTAGCACTTCTTCTTTTAGGTCTTCCAAAATAAAGACCTCCCGTTAACTCTCTAACTATTACAAAATCAACATCCTTTAGATATTCAGGTCTTAATGGACTCGAATGCAATAATTCTGGATAAACTTTTACCGGTCTTAGATTTGCAAACAGTCCTAATCTTTTTCTTAATGCGAGTATAGCATCTTCTGGTCTAATTTCTGAAAGAGGATTATCCCATTTTGGTCCACCTACTGCTCCAAACAAAATAGCATCGGAACCTAGAGCAAGATTCATTGACTCTGCGGGTAAAGGATTATTAAACTTGTCAATTGCTGCTCCTCCAACAATTGCATGAATGAATTCAAAATTATGCTCATATTTTCTACAAATAGCCTCTAATACTTTCATCGATTCTGTTGTTACTTCCTTGCCAACACCATCACCAGCTAAAACACATACTCTTGCTTCCATAAAAGCTCCTTAAATTTTTATCAAACTACTCTATTTTACCAACATTTATAAGAAATTTGAATTAATTGATTTTTGTATCGTTAATCTCGTATTTTTTAATATCCTCTTCAAAGCGAAGAGTAATGCCTATATCATCTAATCCTTTTAGTATAGATTCTTTTCTAAATTCATCAAAATCAAATATAGATTCAAATCCAAATTGATCATAAATCTGTTGATTTTCTAAATCAACTGTTAATTTATAATTGTCAATTTTAATAGCATTGCCCATAAGAAGATCAATTTTATCATTTGACAATTCAATAGTAATCAGTCCATTCTGCATACAATTATTACGAAAAATATCAGCGAAACTATTAGAAATTATTACTTTAAATCCATATTCTGAAAGTGCCCAAGGTGCATGTTCTCTACTTGATCCGGATCCAAAATTTGGTCCTGCTATGAGTATTGATGAACCTATATATTTCTTATAATTGAGAATAAAATCGGGATTGGGGACTCCATCTTCTAAATATCTCCAATCATAAAATGCAAATTTACCAAACCCAGTCCTTTCTATTCTTTTTAAAAATTGTTTTGGAATAATCTGATCAGTATCTACATTAACTCTATCTAAGGGTACAACTAATCCAGTATGTTTTATAAATTTTTCCAAAATCTTAATTCCTTTCTAGAGGGTCAATAGTTATGGAACCTTTTAAATGACGTTTTATTTCTTGTAACTTATAAATATCTATTATAAATAAGATTGAAATAAACGCAAAACTCGCCATCAAAATTGATGAATAAATCATGTAATCAGTTGCAATTATTAAATCATTAATTGTAATAATTTCATCAAGCCATAATCTAGATATAATAGATGGATTAAAAAAAGAAGTCGCTATAAATAAAAGAATCCAAAGTTTCCCTCGGATGGTAATAATTCCAAAATTCTTTAAAATAAAATTACTTTTAGCAGAATTATTATTCATATTACTTCCTAAATATACCTCTTGTATAATTTTATAAACTCTTAGAAAGAGAAACAAAAAAGAGAAAAATATAATTGAAAACTGAATATAAAAATTACTTGAAATTATAGGCGCTAAAAAAATTGAAAAAATGAATATAAAGAAAGAAAAATAAGCCCAAATTAAACTTTTCTCGGCAGATACATTTGTATTATATTTTAGTGTTTTTATATTTCTTATCGCACGATGAAAATATGAACCCAAAGGGAAAAATATTGCGAAAAGAATAATAAAATGAAATACATAAAATAATTGAGCTCTGGATTGAGTTTCATTCATTTTATTTACATATTTTATAGGTTCATCACAAATTCCTTCTAATAAGTCGATTGGATTATTAGTATTACATTTATTATAATTTTCCTTTTGAGAAAAATTAATAACTTCATCAAATTCTAAAATACTTTGTGGAGGAACATTTGATATACCACTATTTTTCCAATTTATATAAGTATTTTTATTGTTTCTCTCTACAAACAATAAAGAAATTGACATAATGATCAAGAGAACAAAAAAAATAGATAAGATTCGTAATGGATTAATATTTGACTCAAAATTATATTTGTTAAAAAATCCTTCTCTTGCTACATCTAATTCTTTTTGTGAACCAAAAATTCTTCCAATTAGGGAAATTTGATTTGTCCCTTTTTTATTAATTTTTGATGAATAATTTGACGGTCGGTCGAATTTTTTTATTCTGTCCTTTTTCACAAATGAACCTTCATTATTTCCAATCTCTTACATCAACAAAATGACCTTCTATTGCTGCTGCTGCTGCCATTTCAGGACTAACCAAATGCGTTCGACCATCTTTACCCTGTCTACCTTCAAAATTTCTATTTGACGTAGATGCACACCTTTCCTTAGGAGAAAGTATGTCTGGGTTCATTCCTAAACACATTGAACATCCCGACTCTCTCCATTCAAACCCAGCAGACTTAAATATTTTATCAATACCTTCTTTTTCTGCTTGTAATTTAGTAAGAGTCGAACCAGGCATAACTTGAGCTCTTACATTATTATTTACTTTTTTACCCTCTACGATATTCGCTGCACTTCTTAAATCTGTAATTCTTGCATTTGTACACGACCCAATAAAAACTCTATCCAATTTGATATCTGTTATTTTGGATCCTATATTTAATCCCATATATTCTAAAGCATTTTGACATGATTGAGCATCAAGCATTTCTTTAAAGTCGTCTGGGGAAGGTATTACACCAGATATCGGCAAAACTTGTGATGGATTAGTACCCCAACTTACATAAGGTTCTAAATTATCACAATTTAATTCAATATAAGAATCAAATTTTGCTTTGTTATCAGTTTTTAGTTGTTTCCATTCTTTAACACTTTTATCCCACTCTTTACCTTTAGGTACTTTATTTCTACCTTTCATCCAGTCAAAAGTAATTTTGTCAGGAGCAATCATACCAGCTCGTGCCCCTCCTTCAATTGACATGTTACAAATTGTCATCCTTCCTTCCATTGAAAGATCTTGAATGACTTCTCCTGAATACTCTATGACATAACCTGTGCCTCCTGCAGTACCAATTTGTCCAATTAATTTTAAAATCATATCTTTAGCGGTTACTCCCTTAGCGAGTGTCCCTTTAAAATCTACTTTCAATGTTTTTGGTTTTCTTTGCCTTAGAGTTTGTGTTGCCAAGACATGTTCAACTTCAGATGTTCCAATTCCAAAAGCTAATGCTCCAAAAGCTCCATGAGTTGATGTGTGAGAATCGCCACAAACAATAGTCATACCAGGTTGAGTATAGCCTTGTTCTGGACCAATCACGTGTACAATTCCTTGTTCATTATCCCATACATCAAATAATTCAATATCATTTTCTTTACAATTTTCTCTAATAGTTTCTACTTGTTTTCTAGCTATTTCGTCCTTTATAACTTGAGTTCTTGTATCATCTGTAGTTATATTATGATCAATGGTTGCTATTGTTAAATCTGGTCTTCTCACTTCTCTTTTGTTTAATCTTAAGCTTTCAAAAGCTTGGGGCGAAGTTACTTCATGAACTAAATGTAGATCTATATACAAGATAGAAGGTTGATTTGTGGGTTCAGAAACAATATGTTTTCTCCATATTTTTTCAAACATAGTTAAATTTTCATCCATTATTATTTCTCCTAACATAACTTTTAGACTTTTTTTAATTTGATGATTGGATGATCAAATACCTATTTATTGCATTGACATAGGCTTTTGCACTAGCAACAATGATATCGGTATCAGATCCTTGTCCCGTATAAATAGTTCCTTCTTTCTCAATTCTTATAGTAACTTCTCCCAAAGCATCTATCCCTTCAGTAACTGAAGATACAGCAAATTCAGTAAGAGTAATATTTTCATTTATTATTGAATCAATAGAATTACATACCGCATCAACAGGACCTGTTCCCGTTTTAGTACTCGTTTTAGTTTTTCCATTGGGAAGTTCTAGGGTTATAGTAGATGAAGGATTTTGTTTGTTTCCGCATATTACATCCAAATCTACAACTTTAAATCTTTCAGTAGTATCTAGCTCTCTATGGAATTCACTCATTAAAGCTTCCAAATCTTGATCTGTTATTTCTTTTTTTTGATCAGCTAAATTTTTAAAATTTTTGAATATTTCTATTAATTCTTCATCGTCTATTTTATATCCTAAATATTCCAATCGAGACTTAAGCCCTGCTCTACCTGAAACCTTTGTTAAAACTATTGCATCACCCCTCCACCCTACTTCATCTGGATGCATGATTTCAAAGGTAGTTCTTTCTTTTAAATAGGCATCTTGATGAATACCTGAAGAATGTCTAAATGCATTTTGCCCTGTAATTGCTTTATTATATTGGATTGGAAATCCGAAAATATTTGATATCAATCGGCTAGTTGCTCCTATTTCTTCAGTATTTATATCCGAAGAAATTCCATAGTGATCGGGTCTTGTCTTAACAGCCATAATGACTTCTTCAAGGGCTGCATTACCTGCTCTCTCGCCTAAACCATTGACACATCCTTCAATTTGTCTTGCTCCATTTTCTAGGGAAGATAGACTATTTGCAACAGCCATCCCTAAATCATTATGACAATGTACACTTACAATCGCTTTATTTATGTTAGAAACATTTTTGAAAACCCCTGAGATCAAATTTCCAAATTCTTTTGGGTTTGAATATCCTACGGTATCAGGAATATTTACAGTAGTAGCTCCAGCATCTATTGCCTTTTCAAGCATTATGTATAGATATTCAGGATCAGATCTAGAAGCATCCATTGGAGAAAATTCTATGTCTTCAACAAATTCTTTCGCTCTTTTTACAGCATCCACAGCCATTAACATTATCGATTCTCTGTCTTTTTTCATTTGATGTAGAAGATGTATATCAGAAACAGATAAAAAGGTATGAATTCTTGGTTTCAATCCATCCTTTACACATTCAATTGCAGCATCAATATCAGATTTTACAGCTCTGGCTAAAGTACATATAGTAGGTCCTTCAATTTCTAAAGCAATTTTTCTAACTGCAGAAAAATCGCCAGGAGAACTTGCTGCAAAACCCGCTTCAATAACATCAACATTAAGTTTCTGAAGTTGTCCAGCTATCCTAAATTTATCTTGCGATGTTAAGGAAGCTCCAGCAGATTGTTCTCCATCTCTCAATGTAGTATCAAAAACTATTAACTTATCCCTATTTTTAGTATTCAATTCTAGCCCTTCATGAAATTAAGTAGTTGATTCCAGCCATGGCATCATATCTCTTAATTCTTTACCTATCTTTTCTACTGGATGTTCTAAATCAGCATCTCTTAACTCATTATATTTATGAAGTCCTTCGTCGTTTTCAGTTATCCACTCTTTAGCAAACCTACCACTTTGAATATCATCCAAAACTTTTTTCATAGCATCTTTTACTGAGTCATCAATTATTCTAGGACCCACTGTATAATCTCCATATTCTGCTGTAGTAGAAACAGAGTATCTCATTCCTTCAAGTCCTCCTTGATAAATCAAATCAACTATAAGTTTTAATTCATGCAAAACTTCAAAATAAGCAGATTCTGGTTGATAACCAGCTTCAGTTAATACTTCAAATCCAGCTTTAATTAAAGCAGTTACTCCTCCACAAAGAACTGCTTGTTCACCAAATAAATCAGTTTCAGTTTCTTCTTTAAATGTAGTTTCTAATATTCCTGCTCTTCCACCGCCTATACCTTTACCATAAGCAAGAGCAACGTTATACGCTGATCCAGAAAAATCCTGCTCAACAGCTATTAAGCAGGGCACTCCTAAATCTCTTTCATAAACAGCTCTAACTCTATGACCTGGTGCTTTAGGAGCAATCATCACTACATCAATATCATCAGGAGGTTTTACCTCTTCGTAAAGAATTGCAAATCCATGTGCAAACAATAAAATATTACCCGCTGATAAATTTTCCTTAATATCTTCATTAAAAACTTTTTTCATAGTTGGATCAGGTATACACATACTTATTAAATCTGATTTGTTTACTGCTTCAGCAATACTATATACTTCAAATCCATCAGCTTCAGCTTGATCTTTAGATTTAGAACCACTATATAAACCGACAATTACATTAAAACCTGAGTCTTTAAGATTTTGAGCATGTGCATGACCTTGAGATCCATATCCTATAATAGAAATAACTTTGTCTCTTAATACTTCATCATTTATATCCTTATCATAATATAATTTAGCCATAATATTTTCCTTTGATTTAATTTATACCGAACCAGTTTCTCCTTCTTTAGACAAATAAACATCAGAGGCATATTTTGAATTAAATTCTCCATCTTTCATTCCTACTTTAGTAGCTCCTCTTAAAATTGCAATTCTTCCCGTACGCATTATTTCTTCAACACCAAATTCTTCCAATAATTCAACAAATGAATCTATCTTTGAATCACTTCCAGAAATTTCAAATGTAATGTTATTTAGACCTACATCAATGACATTAACTCTAAATATTTTAGATAATTCCAACAATTCAACACGCTTTGATTGATTACAAGAAACTTTTATTAAAGCCAATTCTCTCCACACTATGTTTCTCTCACTAATATCTGATGCTTCTACAACATCGATTAGTTTATTTAATTGAGAAGATATGTTTGCAACAGCCTTTTCTTGACCTTCAACCACAAAAGTCATTCTGGAAAATTTATTCTTCTCGGAATGTCCCACAGCCAAACTAGCAATATTTATACCCCTACGCCTTATTACTCCAACTATAGCTGCCAAAACTCCTGGATTATCTTTAACCAAAGCAACAATAATTCTTCTACTAAATATATCTTTATTCATTATTTACTCATATTGTCTTCTATCAATTGATCAACACTTTGTCCTGCAGGAATCATAGGATATACATAGTCTACTTTCTCTATAACAAAATCAATTATTACTGGACCATTATGATTATTAGCTTCAATTATAGCTTCTGACAATTGATTTTGATCTTTCACTCTCATACCTTTAATTCCATATGCCTCAGCTAATTTTACAAAATCAGGATTACCAGTGTAAGTTTCAGAATTCCTTTTCCCATCATAAAACATATCTTGCCACTGAGTAATCATACCTAAATGATTATTATTCAAAATAGCATATTTTATTGGTAGTTTGTTTTCAGCAACCGTAGCCAATTCACCTATAGTCATTTGAAATCCGCCATCACCACATATAGACCATATTGTCTTATTAGGCGCTCCTATTTGAGCACCTATAGCACTAGGAATTTCATAGCCCATAGTTCCTAATCCTCCTGATGATAACCATGAATTTGCATTTATAAATTTATAATGTTGAGCAGTCCACATTTGATGTTGCCCCACTCCAGTACATATTATTGCTTCTCCTTTTGTTATATCTGACAAAGTTTTTATAACCTGTTGTCCCAATAAACGATCTGTCTCAGGTATAAGCAATGAAGGATGCTCTGATTTTATATGTTCAACCCTTTTTAACCATTCAGTATGAGTTTTCGTGTTTATTTTTGGAGTTAGTAGCCTTAATACTGTTTCTACATCGCCAACAATTGGTGCATCAATTTTTACAGTCTTGCCAATTTCTGCAGGATCAATATCTATGTGAATTTTTTTTGAATTTATACCAAACCTTTTAGCATTTCCGACTATTCTATCATCAAATCTGGAACCAATTCCAATAATCAAATCAGCTTCGTCAAGAGTAATGGAAGCATAGGCCATTCCATGCATACCTGGAAATCCGGTAAACAAAATATGATCTTCTGGAAATGATGAAATCCCAAGGAGTGTTGTAACAACAGGAATTTGAGCTTTTTCTGCAAGCTCAAGTAATTTAGTTTGGGCTTTAGAAATTATCACTCCATGCCCTGCTAAAATAACAGGTTTTTTAGAATTATTTATTAATTTTGCAGCAACTTGCAATTGAGATTCATCTATTTTCTCATAAGTGTTGTATCCTAAAATTTCTACTTTTGAATCTTTCTTATAGTCGTAAACTGAGATTTCATCAAAAACATCTTTTGGAATATCTATTAATACTGGACCTGGGCGTCCACTTCTTGCAATATAGAAAGCTTCATGGATAGTTTTTCCAATATCTTTTGCACTCATAACCAAATAGTTATGTTTTGTAACAGGTAATGTTGCTCCAGTTATATCAGTTTCCTGAAATGCATCTGTGCCTATTGCTGCTCTTCCTACTTGTCCTGTAATAGCAACAATAGGAACGGAATCCATCATAGCCGTTGCTAAGCCAGTTATTAGGTTTGTTGAACCGGGGCCTGAAGTAGCGAATGCAACTCCAACTTTACCAGTAGTTCTAGCATAGCCATCAGCTGCATGAGATGCCCCTTGTTCGTGCCTTGTTAAAATATGTTTTATTTCAGGATATTTATTCAAAGTACCATATAAAGGCAAAATTGCTCCTCCAGGGATACCAAAGGCAACTTCTACGCCTTCATTTATCAAAGCCTGACAAACTATTTCACTTCCTTTATACAAATTTTCACTCATATTATTCTCCAAAAAAAAACTCGCCCAAAAAAACTTAAGGACGAGATTACCCGCGTTACCACCTTTTTTGCACTTAGATATTTTTTTATATCAATTGCGCCTCTTATTTTTGCTATTTCGTAGCTAACGTTCTTTCTTAATTTATTTCAGAAAGACCACTCCCAGACGAGTTCTATAGTTTTGGTTATTGATTTTCAGCAAATATCAACTCTCTTAGAACCAAAAAATATATACTACTCCTGTTCCTAGTGTTAAATCCATTATATAACTATATAATTCAAATAGCTATAAATGTAAAAGTGTTATTTTCTAGTTATAAATATGGATTTATTAAAAGTAAATTCTAATAATGAAACCCTCTTAGAAGATTTTTTTTATTTTATGAAAAATCATAAGCCTCATGGTCATAAAGATTGGCCTGAAATAAAAGAGGAATTTTGTAGCAGTTTAACAAATGAACTATACGAAAAAAAATCATTTTTATATCTACTGAAAGAACCAAAAACAATACTTAATTATTTCTATATTAAATTCGAAAAATCTATAAATAGGATTATTCTTCTATCTTACAATCCTGAAGATTTAATTGAGTACAGTAAATATTTAATAGAATTGAAAAATAAAAAGAATTATTCAATAGAAATAGGATTAAGAGATTCTGAAATTTCAAAGTTTATTAAAAACAATACCTATTTCAAAATATTTAAACGTTACAACCTCATGAATTTAAAAAAAATGGATTATGTGGAAACAAATCCTGTAAATAGTCAACATAACCTGATATTAAAAAATATTGAGAACTCTGAAGACATAAAGAGTCTAGTAAAAATACAAAACGAATGTTTTAATGATCATCACGGTTATGAAATCAACACTTACGAAAGTATAAAAAATGAACTTAACCTCAAATCTACTTCATATAAAAATGTTCATGTAATATGTAATGAGGAAAAAAATTGGATGGCATATGCCTGGATGTTCGTTTATAAAGAAAAATCTACGGGAAAGCTATCTATGTGTGGTGTAAGAAAACAATTTCGATCACTTGGTCTAGCTCAGAAAATAATAAATGTAGGGATTCAAAATTTATTTGATCAAGGATTAAATAAAATCATACTAGAAGTAGACAATGAAAATTACGCTGCTAAAAAGATTTATTCTACAATGGGTTTTAAAACTTATGACAACATAAATTGGTATAAATTTAATTCGAAATCAATTTAGCATTTTATGAAATATTTTTTCCCAATTATAATCTTGAATGTTTATTCTGCTTTCTTCATCTTTATCAATTTTTATTTTATTTTCAAAAAATTTTAAAAGTAACTCACCAAAAGATTCAGGTGTGGTTTTATCAACTAAAATACATTTATTGCTACTTTTTATAATTTCTGCCATTCCACCAATATTTGATATTATAAAAGGGGTTTTTGAAGCCAAAGCTTCTAGTGCAACCATGCCAAAACTTTCGGAACGTGATGGGATGATAACGATATCTGAGGCATTGTATAGATAATTTAGCTTTTGATGATCAATAGATCCAAACCAAATTATATTATCAGTCAAATTGTTTTTATTTAGATCTTTTTCTATAATTTTTTGAGCTTCAGAACCATAATCCCCTCCAACAATACCTAGCTTTATATTAGGATAATATTTTTTAATAATTACAATTGTATTAATAGCAATATCTAAGCCTTTCAAAAAATCTAATCTACCTACAAATAAAATTAATTTATCCTTTATATGTAAATTAATTTTTTCTCTACTTTGTACTTTTGAAATTTTAAAAAAAAGGTTCGAATCAAATCCAGGAGATGATAATAAAATTTTATGAGGTAGAATATTATAATTTTCAATTAGAACCTTTTTTTCTAAGCTTGAAAAACAAATTATTCTATCAAATTTTATCATTGATTTTTTTTCTAATTCATAACGAGTAAAATCCATTTCATATTTAGGAAAATGTTTTTTCTTGAGATACTCAAGTGTATGGGGTATATGATATTTTTTATTAACTGATTTAAAATGTTGATTAGAAAAAACAGCTGAGGTCCAATAATTAGATATCAAAATATCAGTATTTGATTTAATTTTATTAAAAATTTTTTCTTTTTCTATAAATGATTTTTTACTATCTACATGAAGAACTTTACTAGAATATTTATCAAAGTCACAATTTCCATGGTTTCTAGTAATTAGATTTGATTCAAATTTGTTACTCAATAAATATGAATGTAAATTTTTCACATACACATTTAATCCTCCAGAATTGCCCAAACCTATTTTTTCATTTGGACAAGAATGTATTGAAACAATTGTGACTTTTTTTTTCATTATTTAGAAATAGTTATTGAATAGATTAATTTATCTATTGCCCCAAGTTCATATTTATATCTTTCATTGCCTCTCATAAAATCAAATATCTTCAATCTTTTAGAAATAGATCTCTTTATAGCGAAAGCATGATTTAATAAACCTACGGAAAGATAATTATATTTTGGATCAAATCCTGAATTATATAAATATCTTGTATCTCTTAAATAGAAAGAAATCGAACTAGAAACAGTTTTGTTTTCAATTTTTAAATAGGAATAAATAATTTTGTTCTCATTTGATAGATTCACTATTAGTTCTTTAAAAAACTTTTCTCTATTTTTATTCATAAAATTTTCTTTTTCTTTTGAGCTAATTTTGTGTAAATAAATAAATTCATCTAAATTTTTATTAATTTCATCTGGATCATAAATATCACCAGACGAGAACTTTACTGTCTCTTCTAAGCGTCTTATTTTTCTTCGTAATTCGTGACGATGTTTTTTTCTTAATGAACTCAAATATTCTCCCCATGAGCTAGGAAGAACTACAAAAGGGGCAACATCCTCATCTATTATCTCTACTTTAAATTCATTGCTAAGATTATTAACATACTCAAATAACGGGGAGTCTCCAGGTATTGATTCAAGAAAAAAAAATTTGGTGTCTGAATCTTTAAATATTTCCTCAACAAGAAATTGAATTATAGATTTATCTGGATCAGAAATCAAAATATTATTATAGTCACATAGATCTTTATTAGCAATAAATGACACCTCTCCATGATTTTTCATTAGAGGAGCAAAATAATTGTCACCAAAAAAAAACGACTCTTGAAAATCTTTTCCATAGTTATCAATCCATGTTTTTTTCCAACTTATTAAATCAAATGGAGTCAAAAAAATTGAATCAGAAATACTTTGTTTCCATTTGGAAATTATATTTTTTTTTATATTTTTATATTCCAATTTGATTCATTAATTACAAATTATTTTAGTATTTTAAAATAGCTTCCCTAATTTCATCAGGATCAGATGAGGTTTTTATTATGTTAGATTGTAGATATTGTTGAGCATTCTCCGGATCTTTTAGACCATTGCCGGTAAGAATACACACTATATTTTTGTTAGAAAAATCATACCCCTTTGAAATTAATTTTATTAATCCCGCTACAGAAGCGGCTGAAGCGGGTTCACAAAAGATCCCTTCTTTTCTGGCAATTATTTTTTGAGCATCTAAGATGTTGTCATCTGAAACTTTAATAAATTCTCCTGAAGATTCATTTATGGAATCCTTTGCTAAATCAGCACTAGCAGGGTTACCAATTCTTATAGCACTAGCAATTGTATTAGGATTCTTTATAATTTTATTGTCTACTAAAGGAGCTGCACCATCTGCTTGAATACCATAAAGAACGGGTAATTTATTACATATTTTGGAATCATAAAATTGTTTATAACCCTTCCAGTAGGAGCTTATATTTCCAGCATTCCCTACCGGAATAAATTGAAAGTCTGGTGAAAATCCTAACTGTTCTATAATCTCAAAAGCTCCTGTTTTTTGCCCCTCAAGTCTATAAGGATTTATAGAATTTACAATTTCAAAATCTAATGAATCAGATATATCTTTGACAGCAAGTAGAGATTCATCGAAATTACCATTTATAGATATTATTTTAGCCCCATATGCCATTGCTTGTATTAGTTTCCCTAATGCAATTTTACCTTTAGGAATTATAACTACGGTTTCTAGATTATATTTTGCTCCATACGCTGCAGCTGAAGCAGAAGTATTCCCTGTAGAAGCACATATAATCTTTTTTTTCTTTTTTTCTAAAGTTTTTGCGACTGTAAGGAACATTCCACGGTCTTTAAAAGAACCAGTTGGATTAGAACCTTCCAATTTAAAATATATATTACATTTATATTTATCACTTAAATTCTCACTCTTTACTAATGGAGTGAAACCTTCCCCTATAGACACAAAGGGGGTATTTTCGTTTATAGGTAGATATTTTTTATAATAATTAAATAAATTTTTTTGCATGTATTATTTTTTTGATTTATCTGATAAATTTTATGAATAATTATAATTTACATGATAAATCAATTGGGGTATGTTTGTAATCCTTCTGATTCAGATATAGTTTCTCCATCTTCCATAAATTCTGCATTTGAAGCTAAGAGGACTTTAGAATTAATCCAATCATAAATATCACTATCTATATCCATCCATAAATTATATTCGTCTGTGAAAGAATTGATAAATTGATCAAATTGTACATTAGTGAGTAGATCAAAATTTTGATCAGTTACTTCTCTTGCTTCTAAATAATCAGAGAGATAGTAGAAGGTATATATTTGCGTTTCATTTTTATAATTCGAATAGGGCTGTTTACTTAATTGACCTATAGGTAAAATTCTTGATCCATCTTCATTAAGTCCAAAAAAAATTCTATCCAATTCTTTATTAATACCTTTGGGAACCCAACCCAAATTCCCTTTTGTCCTAAGAACTTCTTTATCTTGTGAAAATTCTAACGCTATTTCTTCAATATTATTTCCAAGAGTAATTTGTTTCTCAATTGCATTAACCAACGACAAATCAGGAGTTTCAAATACTATTTCATAAACATTTACATGAGGCTGAATTCGTGAAACATCTCTTGATACAATTGACCGCAGTTCTTCTCTGAAGATCGTCCTTTTAACATATTCTCGATACTCATAATCCGAAAGGGAAGTTTTGTTTAAAAATTGTCTGTAAGATTCTTCAATATTTTTTTTATGTTCTTCACTTCCTTCTATTCCTTCAGCATTATCAATATATCCCATTAAAATTTCAATTTGTTTGTCTAGCCTTTCATTTGAAACAGATATCCCGTATCTGGGAGCTATTTGATAAGCTAATTCTCCCTCAAGAATTGTCTTCAATGCTTCAAAGACTGAATTCCCAACCTCAAAATCTACTCCTAAATCTTCACTCATCCTTTGATTAAATCTTATGAATCTTACAACATCTCCTCTTGAATAAGTAATCTCACCTACTTTTATTGCTTGTTTCATAGGTGGAATCACATAAGTTACAACATAAAAAAAGATAAATACAGAACAAATTATCAAAAACAAAGAAAAACCCACATAAAAAAAAGGTTTAAATAAAATAGAATCATCTTTATTTTTAGCCAATAATTCAAATCGACTTCGATTTTTTGATCCAATAATACTACGACTGCCGATATCAAAAGAATCCTTTTTTTCTTTATCATGAAGATTTTGCTTATCATTTACCATAAAAATTTAGATACAGATTAAATAATTTTTTATTTTTTATCTTCTTCTTTATTTTTTTCTTCAGGAGTTTCGGCTTTTGGCTCTTCTTTTGGAGTCTCAGCTTTTGGCTCTTCTTTTGG
>CEWI01129193.1_pt1 | contig 46737 bp, 44 predicted proteins | sample 531271 | NCBI WGS metagenome assembly CEWI01 (sample SAMEA2622499, study PRJEB7988) | marine metagenome | biome: marine biome (ENVO:00000447); feature: mesopelagic zone (ENVO:00000213); material: "saline water (ENVO:00002010), including plankton (ENVO:xxxxxxxx)" | depth 350 m | reverse complement strand
GGTCAAATTATAACCAAAAATTGGACATTAAAGCTCTTTTCAATGTTGACACATAATATTTATGTAGATATGCTCAAATGATACTGGCAGTTTGTAACAGTTGTGCTTAGATTTTTAATTAAATAAGTCCAAGCAAAATATGCTATAAAACTGCTAAAACAATAAACAATATCCGTTGGTATTCCAGCGGAGAAGGTTTGGAGGAATTTTTATGAGTATGAATATACTACGTAAATCCGGCTTATTGGTAGGTTTACTTGTTGCTTCTATGCTTATGGTTATGGGAATTGCTTGTGGTGGTTCTGATGCGCCTGAACGGTCATCACCAACTACTGGATCAAGTGCAGCCCCAGCACCAGCAGCACCAGCAGCACCAGCACCTGCTGCCAAAGCCGCTGCCCCAGCTGCACCAGCTAAAGCTGCTGCACCTAAAGCTGCTGCTCCAGCTAAAAAAGCTGCGAGCCCTGCAACTAAGGCTGCTGCAAAAACAGCTGCGCCAGCCAAAGCCGCCGCACCTAGTGGTCCTACTGGTAAGCTTATAAGAGCTCACCATGAGGTTAACCCTGTCTTTGGAACACCATGGTCAGGTCCATATAAATGGTCTGCTGCTGATTTGATTGGTATTGGGGAACACCTTTTCTATTTTGATAAAGGTAATGCTATGACTCCTCAGATGGCAAAATCATGGTCTGTTGACCCTGCTGGAACTAAAGTCACTATTGAACTTAACAAAGGAATGAAGTGGCAATCTCCAAAAGGACATGAAGATACAGACTTTGGTGAAGCTGATGCTGATAGTCTAGTAAGATGGTTTAACACCGTTAACGGTACAGTTAACCCTGATAGTTCTTACCCAGATTCTGGTGACTTAGGAGCTATTTTCACTAAGGCTGAAAAGACCGGTGATTACACATTCACAGTTGGATTGGTAAGTCCAGTATTTTTCTGTTTACCACTTTCTGAATTCGGATGTTTGGGTGCTGCCCCTGTAATTGGATCAACAGAACACGTTGACATTATGGGTGCTGACTGGGCTTCAAAGAACGCTGTTATGACAGGTCCATATGTACACGGTGATTGTAACGCTGGAGACAGATGTTCAGTGTACGCTGTTGAAGACCATTGGAGAGCTACACCAGCTGTAGCTGAAATTGAAGTAATTCAAGTACCTGAAGCTCAAACTCAGGTTGCTATGTTAAAATCTGGTGAAGTAGACATGGCTGTAGTTGACTATAAACTACTTGCTGATGTTGTAACCGGATCTGACAAATTACGATTCCTAGAGACTATGCCAGGTGGATATGTTGGACAATCAATCATATTCCCAGGAAACCTTTGGGAAGAAACTCATGCCAGAAGTGGTGAAGCATTGAATGCTTGGGATTCGCCCGCATATGACAAGGATGTTCCTTGGATCGGTGACCCATGGCAAGTTGATTCATACCACGAAGGAAGTACTGACTCATCAGTTGTTAGATACACTGATACAGACAACCCAGCAGGTATGAGCGACATGGAACAAGCTAGACTAGTAAGACTAGCTCTTTCCACAGCTTTGGATAGAGCTGCCATTAATGATGTACTTCTTAATGGAATTGGAACACCTATATATTCAGAATATATGGGACCAGAATATCCAGGTTGGGATCCAGCAAGAGACACTGGTATATGGGATGCTACTGGAAACAAGACATCTGAGACCGGTGGAGTAATACACAAATTGCCTGATGGAGACATCGTGGCTGCTGGTGCATTACTAGATCAGGCTGGTTATCCAGCAGATGCTAGTGGTAATAGACCTATTGACGGTTTAGTACTACAAGCTTATGCAGCTGAAGCAGGTCCAGTAGGACTTGAAGTAGCTGACACTGTTATGAGTGACTGGGCTAGATTAGGAATAGAAATCTCAGGATTAGTCGAAGACTATGGTGGAGTTATCTCTCCTAGAATGAAGAGAAGAGAACAATACTTACCTGTATTGAAAAACTGTGATGTTCATTCAAACGTTTGGCCACAAGACTGGCCAATACCTCCAGTTGACACTTCAAGAACACGACCTTCATGGGGTTGTGGATTTGAGTCAAAATTTGGAGCAAAGATGGTTAGTGACGTATTAATGGAAAAAGATGCTGCCGAGAGAAAAAGAATGCATATTGATTCAGTAGATTACTCAATGTACTGGTTACAATACGCAGGTGTTTACCAAGTTCCTAAAGGTATCGTTGTAAACGATAAAATTAAGTCTTGGAATGCTCCTCAACAGCACTATGCTAACGTTTCTAACAATCCAGAATTGATTGTTCTTAAGTAATTAATTGATTCAAACGGATTAGTTTTAATGCTAATTGAGTAAAAAAGTGGGAAGAATGCTTTATTTCTTCCCACTTTTTTTGTAGCATCTTTAGATAAATTATATTAATACCCAAGGAGAGGTTGTGTTTCGTTTTTTAATCGGAAGATTTTTTTCCTCATTTTTATCAATAATAGGAGCAACTCTAGCTATTTTTACGTTAACAAATTTTCATAACGATCCTAGATTACTTTTTGTACCAGATAGTGGTAACGGAATAACTCAAGAACAATGGGACAGATTGGGCGAAAGACTTGGAATGAATAAACCTTTTCATACTCGTTATCTTCAATGGATAGGACGGACTTTAAGAGGAGATCTAGGAATGTCCTTGGCTAGAAGTATGGCAGTAACCGATATTCTTGTTGCGAAAATACCAGCGACTCTTGAACTGGCTCTGGGAGGATGGGCTTTTGCTATTCTTCTGGGTATTCCTACGGGAGTTGTAGCGGCAGTGTATAGGGGTTCGATATGGGATTACATAGCTAGATTTATGGCTTTGGTAGGACAAGCTGCGCCACCTTTCGTTACCGGTCTTATTTTGATATATATATTTAATCAATGGATAACACCAGGAGGACAACCTCTATTACCTGCAGGAGGTAGATCTCCAGAATTTGATGTTAAAGATTATATTCTTCCGTGTGTAGCTTTAGGCTGGGGTGCAGCAGCAGCACTTATGAGACTTACAAGATCTTCCATGTTAGAAATTCTGGATTCAGAATACATAAGATTGGCTAGAGCAAAAGGAGTAAGCTGGTCAACTGTTATATTCAAGCATGCCTTAAGAAATGCGTTGATAGCTCCAGTAACAAGCGCTCTATTGATTTTTTCAGGATGGTTAAACGGTGCGTTGGTAGTCGAAATTATATTCTCTTGGCCTGGAATTGGTTTTGATGCTTTATATAAAGCAGTAAATGATAATGATTTCCCTCTTTTGTTAGGTACTGTTTTTGTATTTATTCTTATTTATTTGATTTTCGCAACTCTAGCTGACATCGCTTATACAATAATAGATCCACGGGTCAGATTAAATTAAAGAAAGGTTTATATTAAATGAGTACAGCTTTACAAAGCTCTAAAAATATACTTTCTATATTCCCTTTTTTATGGTGGTATTTTAGAAGATATCCAATTTTTCCAGCAGTTGTATTAGTTGTGTTGGTAATAGCCGCAATAATAGGTCCCACAGTTGCTCCTTATGAAAGAGACATAGGTGATGTAAGACTCAGGCATTCTCCTCCAGGTTATGGTGATGTAAAATTTCCCGCTAGAAATATAGATTTAAATGAAGCATATGGTGCTACTATACCTGCTGGAACAGTTTTTCCATTAGTAGTTGAGTTGACAACTGATAATAGAATTTTTGATTATGATGATGATGGCTCCTTTAATAACAATGTCTCGTGGAATGAAGAGTCAGCTAATACTCCAGACATACTTTTCAATCAAGTAACAGGTGATAAAGAGATTGTTACCTTTGAAATAAAAACAAATGAAGCAATAGTTGATGGTGATAACGATATAGTTACTCTTGATATTCAAGTAGTTAGAATTGATACAAAACTAAGAGACTATTGGCCGACAGGTTATCATTTTATGGGTAATGATCATGTGGGGCGAGATGTTTTTAGTCGCCTTCTTCATGGAGCCCAAATTTCAATGATGGTTGTTGGGGTATCTTTGGTTTTAGGAATGACAATAGGTGTAACTTTGGGACTTATAGCTGGCTATGCGATGGGTAAAGGAGAACCCAATATAGGGTTCTGGATCACGTATAGGGGGAAAAGAAAAAGGATTGTATTATTAAGTCCATGGCTTATAGATGAATTTATTACTAGATTCGTTGATATATGGTACGCATTGCCATTCTTGATGGTTGCTTTGGTTGTTACGCTTATTTTTGGAAGAGGATTAACCGTTTTGATGGGAGTATTGGCATTGATAGCTTGGAGTGGATTTGTAAGGGTTATTAGAGCCCAAACTCTTATTATAAGAGAAATGGATTTCGTTGCTAGTGCTAAAGTAAATGGAGCTACTCCAACTAGAATATTATATAAACACATTCTTCCAGGAGTTTTAAATACTGCGGTTGTTGTTGCTACATTAAATACGAGTGCACTTATTTTATCAGAGTCAGTATTGAGTTTCGTTGGAGCTGGGATTCAACCACCAACACCAGCGTGGGGTGTTATGACGAATGAAGGTAGAGATTATTTGGCTATTGCTCCTCACCAAGTAATGGTCCCGGGAGGAGCTATATTTCTTGTCGTTTTAGCTCTTAACTTTATAGGAGACTGGTTGAGGGATAGATTAGATCCAAGATTAAGACAGGTAGATTAAAAAAGAATATGTATATTAAAAAGCTATTTATATTGTTTATTGCCATTTTGCTTTTTGCTTGTGGTGGAGAAGAATATGTTTCATACACAAACATAGTACAAACAACAACTGCTCAAAACATGCTTTCAAATGCAACTGCAACAGCTACTGCGGATGTTACCGAATGTACTGCTCAACAAGGGATAGTTTTTCAAAGTTTAAGTGATGCAGAAAAAGAAAAATGGGTTACTGAATGTGAAAGTTCTTTTACAGCAGCAGCTCAGGCAGTTGGAAAAGATGCGGCAATTTCAGCTCAAACCGTGGCGCTTTCTTTAACTGCTACTGCAGAAGCCGGTGGTGAAGCAGAATGTTTTGGATCTACTTGTGAAAAAGAAGAAGTAATAATTGACATCGATATGCCTGAAGGACCTATATTAGAAGGGCCTGTTGATGTTGAAATAGGTCAAGGAGGTGTAATGGAACCTCAAACTATAAAGATCAATGTTGGAACCACAGTTAATTGGCTAAACCCCAAAGGGGCCGCTAGTTCATCATCTGCTGATGAAGGACAAGATGACATGTGGGATTCTGGTGCATTTAACAAAGGTCCATTTGATAAAAAACCTGAACAATGGACTTATTCCAGAGAATTTACGATTCCAGGGTGTTTCAAATATAAATCTTTATTTAGTGGGGACGCTGATACAGGAAATTTTGGTGTTGTTTGTGTTGTAGAGTAATCTAATTATCCTCCACCCACAGGTCTGACTATCTCTATTCTATCCTCTTCCTCAATGATAGTTTGTTCATAATCTTGCCTTTCTATTATTGATCCATTTATTGCAACGGCAAGCATTTTTTTATCTAGATTTTCTTCAATCAGAAGTTTTTGTACTGATATAAGCTTATTAATTTTTATTTCTTTTCCATTTAAAATAATATTAATCATAAAATGAATTTAATTTTTTTATTTTTGAATTTATATTTTTTGCATTTGCAATATCTGTAATAATTGCTGCACCCTTTGCTCCAGCCTTTACTATTAAGTTCAAATTAGTTGAATTAATACCACCAATAGCAATGATTGGTTTACTAGATAAATCTATCATTTTTCTTAAGTTATTTATACCTAAAATATTACCATCAGGATGGGAATTAGATTTGAATATAGTTCCTAAAACAAATGAATCTATGTATTTATCATTATTATATTTTAGTAATTCTTTTTTTGTATGGATTGATTTAGAAATCCAAGAAGCACCACTAAATTTCTTTGCATTTTTACCATTTAATTCAGAAAATGATGGAATATGATAACCGAAGGCATTGATTCTATTACAAGTTTCATAATCTTCATTCACAATTATTTTTAAATTTTTAGATTTTATTAAATTTGATGTTTTTAGAATAAGATTCTTTTTTGTGGATTTATTAAATCCTTTGAATCGTAATTGTAAGTATTCCAAATTTGTTCTGGTTATTTGACAGATATGATCAAAGAAAATTTCCTCAGTAGAAAATTTTGATAAATCAGTTACGTAAATAATCATAAATCAATTTTTGGGGATATTTTCTACTGGACTACTTGCTACTGCATTATTACTTATTGGTATCCTCCCAGATAAATAGGCTTTTCTTCCAGCTTCTACACCAAGCTTAAAAGCTTCTCCCATTAATTTTGGATTCTTTGCTCCTGCTATAGCTGTATTTACTAAAACAGCATCTGCTCCATTCTCCATAACTAATGAAGCCTCTGAGGGGACTCCTAAACCTGCATCTACAACTACAGGAATATTTGATTGTTCTATTATAATGTTTATTTCTTCTAAAGCTAATACCCCTCTTCCTGAACCTATGGGAGACCCTAATGGCATAACTGTTGCACAACCAATATCTTCTAATCTTTTAGCCAAAACAGGATCAGGAGAAATATAAGGTAAAACTATAAAACCTTCATTGACGAGAGTTTCACAAGCATCCAAGGTGCCTATTGGATCAGGTAACAAATATTTTGCATCAGGTATAACTTCAACCTTTATCCAATTGGAGGATGTAACCTCTCTAGCCAATTTAGCTGTGAAAATTGCTTCTTCAGCGGTTTTACTTCCTGCTGTGTTAGGTAGAATATTATAATTATCCCAATTTATATCATCAAGTAGATTTTTTTCTTTAGGATTATCAAAATTTATTCTTCGAATTGCTACAGTTATCATTTCAGTTCCGGAAGAAACTATTGATTCCTTAAGATCTTTTGAAGAGCGATGTTTTCCTGTTCCTGTAATTAATCTTGATTTAAACTTTTTTCCAGCAATTTCTAAGGCATCCATATTATTAAAGAAAGTATAATTTAATACACTATTAAATTTCTAATTATTAAGTTGTTTTATAATATTATAGGATAAAAATTTTGATTATAAAAATAGATAAACATTTACCTTCTCCAGTAATCAAGGCAGCATTGTTTGATTTAGATGGAACTATATTGGATGTTGAAGAAAATATTCCTTTAGATATAAGTGACAGGATACAATTCATTTCTAATTATATTCCTGTATCGATAGTTTCAGGAAGAATCTTTTCTGAAGTTTCGAAATATTCAACTTTACTAAAATTAAAATCCCCACAAATTTCTGAGAATGGGGCTATTATCTTTGATCCTTTGAAAGGGAATAAGATTATATATAAAAGATTTATGGATCAGGATATAACCGATTCAATATTTAATGTTCTAGATAATAATAATGTTCAATACTTTTCTAGTTCCAACGGGAAACATATTACTCATAATTCGAGAGATAAAACAAATGAAATTAATATTATTACCTGTTTAGAATTAGATATTGCAAAATTAAAGAATATTAAACCCTTTGTTGAAAGTGATAAAATTACCATTGTCTATTCTAGAGGAAGTCAAGATCAAAATTATATAAGTTTTACTCCTAGAGGAATTAATAAAGCAATTGCCATAGAAGAATATAAAAAGATAATGAATTTAAATAGCTCTGAAATATTCGCTATTGGAGATGGTTTGAATGATATTGAAATGTTAAAATCAGTTGATATTTCTGTAGCAATGGGCAATTCATATGAGGAAGTCTTTAAAGTTTGTAATTATTTTACAAAAACATTTAATGAAGAAGGAACAATTATTGCACTTGACTGGATCATTAGAGGAATAAAATAAATACTATTTTCTTAGAGCCTTATAACTTGCTTCAAGTACCTTCCTCCAAATTTTTACTTCATTTGTAACTGTTGATATTAATTTTTTATCATAATATGTTGGTGAGAATTTATTTAGCCTATTTGACATAATTTTTTTCTTATTGGTGTAATTCAAGAGAGAAAATGTATTTATAATATATATTTTCAAAATTCTAGACATATCCTCGGGACTTTTACTTGCGCCCAAAGGAGGTTCAGGAATTACTGCATCAACAATTTTAGTTGCTAAAGCATTCTTAGCAGATATTTTTTCTTTGTCAGATTTTTTTTCTACAATATCTCCTGCCCAAAAAATAGAATGTTCTAACATAAATAAACTATCTGCGATTGTGTATGGTAATGCTGCTTCTCCTCCAGCTTCTCCAATTATAAAAGATATATGGAAATTATTAAGATTTATAAATTTATCAATTAACTTTGATATATTGGACCCAATTCCTCCAATTTCATTTTCAAATGATTTATTTATTCCTGTATTATCTATAAAAGAAATTATTGGAAGATTAAATCTATTTGCAAGATCAATTGCTTTAATTGACTCTAATATATCTTTGTTAGATAATTTACCATCTTGTTTTTTGTTATTCCTATTATAATTTTGTCCAATGACAATGGTTGGCTGTGAGGTAATTTTTGCTAATCCGAAGTCAATGATTCCTTTTTCTATATTTGAATTATTTAAAGACAAAAAATCATCGAAAACATTTTTTATGTAATATGAAGAAGTTGGCCTGCTCTTTTCTTTGTATAAATTCTTTAAGTTATTTTCTACATGTCTTGGTAAAACAAGATCTGTTTCTTTGGGGATTTTATTTTTTGAAGTCAGGATTTCAAGAATTGTGTACAATTCTATTTTTAATTTATCTCTAGGAACAATCCTATCAATCAAACCTTTATTATAAAAATTTTCTGCTGTAACATTTATAGAATTTTTATTTTTTGTTACATCAATTATTTCTTGAAGAGGAGACATTCCAATGATACTTCCTGGTTCAGCTAATTTTATATTAGATCTTGAAGCAAATGAACTGTAAACTTGACCACCAGAAGGATTTGTATACAAAGAAATATGAGGTATATTATTTTTTAATAAACTATTGCTAGCAATAACTGTTTTCACCATTTGTGAAAGAGAATGTAATCCTTCTTGTATTCTTGTCCCCCCGCTAGAAATAATCGAAACTACCGGTAATCTATGTTTAGAAGCATATGCAAATGCTTTAGAGATTTTATCTCCTACAATAAGACCCATAGAACCTCCTAAGAAGCCAAAGTCTAGTATGATTATTAGAGAATTTATTCCTCCGATAGTGCATACCCCGCTAATAGCTGCTTCTTCTAAACCAGTTCTATTTCGTGTGGTCCTTACCTTTTGTTTATAGGATTTATTCAATTCTAAATCAGCTGGTTTGATAATAGAGATATTTTTATTTATTTCTTTAAATGATCCTTTGTCACATACTATTTCTATTCTTTTTTTGAAATTGATAGAATAATGAAAATTGCAGAATGGACATGTTTTATAACTTTTATAAAAATCAGTGTTAGAAATTTTTTCATTGCAGTTGAGACAATTTGATAGGTCTTCACCAAGTTCTATAAAATTATTATCTAAGTCATTCATTTCAATATTTAAGTACTTTTCTAGGTTTCCCTGGTTCTCCATTACTCACTATACCGTTTTCTTCAAGCTCATCCATTAGTCTTGCAGCTCTGGGATATCCTATTCTGAGCCTTCTTTGCAATAAAGAAGTTGAAAGGGTATTACTCTGAGTTGTTAATTCTAAAGCTTGAGAATATAGAGAATCTTCTGAAACCCCATTATTAATATGCTTTTCTTCTTCTAAAGATAATGTTTCTAATGCGTATTCATTAAAGCCTGACCATTGATTAATAATCATAGATATGTCCTCTTCATTAAGAAATACTCCTTGAATTCTTTTAATCTGGGGACTATCTACAGGACTAAATAACATGTCTCCTTTACCAATAAGTTTTTCAGCACCAATACTATCTAGAACGGTTCTAGAGTCAATTTGTGACATTACAGCAAAAGATACTCTACTTGGAAAATTAGCTTTAATTAAACCTGTCACTACATCTACTGAAGGTCTTTGTGTAGCAACTACTAGATGTATCCCTGTAGCTCTACCTAATTGTGCCAAACGAACTATCAATCTCTCAATTTCATTTCCAGCTTGAAGCATTAAATCAGCTAATTCATCAATGACAACTAAAATGTTCCACATTTTATGTGAAGTATTCATTTTATTATTAAATTCAGTGATATTTTTTACCCCGGCTTTTTCCATGATTTTAAATCTATTCATCATTTCATTAACTGTGCTTGACAATACTTTGACAGCTTTCTCTGTATCTACTATTACTTCATCGGTATATAAGTGTGGTATTGATGAATACGGGGTCAATTCTACCCTTTTAGGATCAATTAGTATCATACGAACTTCATCTGGAGATTTATGGCTTATTAAACCAGATATTATTGAATTTATAAATACTGATTTTCCTGACCCTGTCGCTCCTGCTACGAGTAAATGTGGCATTTTCGCTATGTCCACAACAATAGTCTCTCCGTTCATACCTTTACCCATTGGAGCTGGTAATGAAAAAAGATCAAATAAATGATCAGTTTTTTTGTCTTCTATAACTTCTCTGAAATCAACTATATTGGGTGCAATATTAGGAATTTCTATGCCCATTATATCCTGAATTCCATCTACAACCGGTTCAAATCTTATATTTGGAGAGCCTAGAGCTAATGCTAAATCTTTTTCTCTTCTGAGAATTTGATCAACTTTTACCCTTTTAGTTTCTTCTCCATCAACCCACCCAGGTTTTAATTGATACATAGTAACTGAAGGCCCAGATGTATAATTTTCTATAGACGTATCTACTCCATGAGCTGACAATGTATTTTTTATTATCTGTATAGTGTCGTTAATTTCTGACTTATTTAGATCCTTTTTTGGACTAATTGAAAGATGATTAGTTTTTATTTTTGGCCATTTATTATTTTTTGTTAAATATCTCAATAGCTCAAATTCAACTAAATTATTTTCTTCAATAATTTCTTTTTTTATGGGTATTTCATGATCAATATTGTTTATATCAATAATTTCTTTTTTTATATTTTGCTTTGAATCTTCTTTATAAGTAATTGGAGTTAAATCTTTTGTTTCCTTAATTTCAATATGATCAATTGGTTTATCTAAATCTAGTCCATTATCTAAAGAGACTATATTTTCATTTTTTTTTATTTCTTTTTTCTTCATTAAATCCCGTAATCGATTTAGAATGAATTTGTTTCCTAATATAAAAACTTTCAGTGAATTAATAAATAGTTCTAAAATTTTTTTTGGTTTGTAAATAATTAGAATAAATAACAAAGGGGAAATAATTCTAATTGTTACATCTACATAATTTATCCAACTAGCATTATATAAACTCCAATTTGAAGGACTCTTAGCTAATTTTTCACCTATTACCCCAGATAAAGAATAATCAAATGAGAAATTTGAGCTTGAATTATATGATATTGTCCCCAATAGGATGAATATTGAAAAATTTAGTAAGAGGAACGATATTAAAAGTTTTTTTGTAATAATTTTTTTTGATTTGTTTAAGGAAAATTTGTAAAGAGTTCCTAATAGCAATATGCTTGCTGCGATATTTAGTGGAAGTATTCCTAATTTTATTCTTACTTCCATGAATAACAAAGGTATAAATAAAATTATAGAAATACCTAATAAAATTAAAAGGAAGTTCTTGTTAGAAATTTGTTCTTCTATTTTTGTCAGTATTGAACTGTTGTTTGATTCAGTGATTTTCATTTATTTTACCAACAATTTTATTTATTTTTCAATTAAGATCAATTTTATACTATAAGCTTTATTAAATTCTAATAATACTAATTTATATAATTTTTCGTTTAGGATCATAGTTTTTTCTTCCCAAGATATTGTTGATTTTATTATTGATAATAGTTCTTTGTTTGACTCTAAAGAATTTGAAATAAACTTAGCAATTTGGTTCTTTCGACTTGGATTAGAAATAGATATTTGAGTTTCATATTTATTTGAATAATCGTCTTTATCAATAAAATACAATATAGATATAATATTTTTATTTTTTATTTTTATATTTAGATTCTCTTCTGTTTTATAGAAATTTTCATCCCTAAGTACAATTTCATCAGTCAAATTGATGGGTTCAACTTTTTTAACTTTATTTTTATTTATTTCTAATTGATCACCATTATTAAGAACATAAATATTTTTTTCTTTTACACCGGATTTTTCAGCGATTCTTTTATGAGCATTTAACATTTTGTTATTACCATGCATAGGTATAAGATATTTAGGATTTAATTTATCAATTGTGTCTGATAAATCTTTACTATAAGAATGACCTGAAACATGTAGTACGCAATTTGGATTACTAAAGTTAACATTTGCTCCTAAAAATTGTAGATTATGAATCACATTCGCCACTACTTTTTCGTTTCCAGGTATTATAGAAGAAGACATTAACACAATGTCATTATTATTTAATTGTAAATCTTTATATTTTTTTTGTGATAGTCTGTTCAGAACTGAAAATTCTTCTCCCTGTGATCCAGTAACAAAATAAATTACTTCTTTATTTGAAATTTTTTTTGATTGTTTTAAATTGATTAGTACTGATTCCTCATTATTTAATATCTTGAGTTTTCTGGATATTGATAGATTTCTGTTAAATGTGCTACCAAGCACAACGATTTTTTTGTTAAGTTTTCTTGCTACATTAATAGCTATTTGTAATCGTGAAATTTGTGAAGCAAAAGTGCATACAATTATTCTCGATGAATGACTAAAATATTTTTCGAATCCTTTTTCAATCTCTTTTTCAGATATTTTCTTTGATTTTATTGTAGAATTTGTTGAATCTGTCAATAAAACATCACACTTATTATTAATGATCTTGCTAACTTTATCAAAGTTAGTATTTTTCCCAAAAACAGGAGTATTATCTATTCTGAAATCTCCGGTATGAACTATATTAGTACTTTTGGTTTTTATAATAAGTCCACACGAATCTGGTATTGAATGAACTACCGGGAACCAGCTGATCGAAAAAGAATTAAAATCATATTTTTTATTTATTTCTATTTCTTTAATTTGATTTAATTGATTTTTATTTAGTTTTTTCTTTAAGATTTCTTTTGTAAGTGGAGAACAAAAAATAGGGACTTTAAGAAATTCTAATTTTGGTAACGCTCCAATATGATCTTCATGTCCATGTGTTATAAATATCCCTTTGATTTTTTCTCGTTTGGAGTAGATGTATTCTAAATCTGGGAGAATTATGTCTATATCTTCATCATCTGCAGAAAATTTAATACCTGCATCTATTATGAATATTTCTTTATTAATTTCGAATAGTAGTGTGTTTTTTCCTACTTCTCCAAAACCTCCTATAGGAGTTAGAGTAATTTTATCGTTCATTTATATTTTCTATAGTGAAATAAGCCTGGAAGGAGGATTAAAGTTATTAAACAAAAGTAGTAAGTAGGAAATGAATCTATTCAATTCCTTTTGATGTTATAAAATCCACAGCATTTTGAACTGTTCTGATATTTTCGGCGTCTTCATCTGATATTTCTATAGTGTTATCATCAGTGCTAAATTCTTCTTCAAGAGCCATAATTAACTCAACTACATCTAGAGAATCTGCTTCCAAATCTTCTGTAAAAGAAGATTCAGGTTTTATATCTTCAATTTCAACACTAAGTTTTTCTGCTGTAATTTCTTGAATTTTTTCTAAAACAGACGCCATTATTTCCTCCAAATTATCTTATGATATGTGTTCATTCACAAATGTTATTTAATAATCCTACAAAAGTCTATCGTACCATAGAGTGTAAAACTCCGTTTATAAAGTTTTTTGACGAATCTGAACCAAAAATGTTAGCCAATTCAACTGCTTCATTGACGACTACACCTACAGGAGCTTTATTATTGACTTTCAATTCTGAAATTGCCATTCTTAAAATAGATAGATCAACAATCGAAATTCTACCAATATTTTTATCGTCAATGTGTTCCAAAATTTTTTCATCGATAATATTTTCATTGTCTATGGCATATTGAAAAATTAATTTTGCCATTGTTTTTCTTTCTTCAGAACAATTTTCATAATATTCAGATGTTACTATGAGTTCTCTATTTTTAGTTTTTGATATTTCTGATTCATAAATTGATTGAACGACTGCAGCTCTAAGCATTCTTTGACCATGTATTTTTTTTGAATTTTGTTCTGAAATGAAACTACCTTCAATCAGTTTGTTCAGGTTATCTTCAGAATTTTTCATTGAAAATTTATATGCTTGATTCTAAGTAATCCAATACCGCATCGTAATTTCCAACGTTCTTTACACGTATATCAGAGTTGATTCTTTTTAACATAGAAGAAAGAACATTTCCTGGACCTAATTCGTAAAATGTTTCAACTCCCTCTTTGATCATATATTCAATAGAATCGCTCCACATTACACAGTTTTGTAATTGCGTCTTTAGCTCTGATTTGAGAGTCATTTTATCAGTAATAGGTAAGGCATTAGTATTTCCAATTATTGGGATATCTGGATCTTCAAATTGTGTTTCATCAATAACTTCATCCAAGTTTTTTTGTGCAGAAGACATTAATGCTGAATGAAATGCTCCACTTACTTGTAAAGGGATTGCTTTTTTGGCTCCAAATCTTGAAGCTAAGTCCATAGCATTGATAAGATTATTTTTTTCTCCAGCAATTATAATCTGATTTGTAGTGTTAACATTAGAAAGATAAGTTCCTGATTCTAAACACACTTCTTTAACAGTGCTTTTATCTATACCCACTATTGCAGCCATTCCTCCTGGAGCCTCTTGGCACGCTTTTTCCATCAATTCTCCTCTTTTAGATACTAAATTGATCGTTTCTTTTAGACTTAGAGCTCCAGCTGTAGCCAAAGAACTGTATTCTCCTAAACTATGACCGGCAGTATAATTAGGTAGTTGCATTCTTCCTAATTCTGATTCAATTGATTTCCAAGCTGCTAATGAAACTGTGGCTATGGCTGGTTGAGCATTTTCAGTTCTAGTTAATTCTTCTTTATCGCCATTAAATATAATACTGGATAATTTTTTACCTAATATTTCATCTGCTTCGTCAAAAACGTCTCTGGCTGCTCGACTATTTTTATATAGATCAAGTCCCATACCAGGACTTTGAGAAGCTTGTCCTGGGAACAAAAAAGCTATTTTACTATCTATCATATTTGTAAACTTTCTTACTATCTAAAATTGCTCATTGTCCTATTGTTTCTTTTTTTTTGTACTTTTTCAATAAAATCAGATACAAAAAATGATAAAAATAGGGGTTTTTTATCATTTTGTACATATCTCGCATCTTACTGTAATAGGGATTTGGGTGTAAAGAGATTCAAAGACACAGGATGAAACATTTATATTGTTTTTTTTGTCAATAAAGTTAAGATTTTCATCTTTATTTTCAGTCATTTTTGATAAAGATTTCTTTGATGAGATCAAATCCTTATTATAAGGGAAATATTCATCATCAAATTTTGAATAGAAATTTAAATTTATTTCTTCCAAGCAAATATGACAAATGGTAACAAAATCACCTATCACAGAACCACTTATCCAAATTGAGCAATCTGTTTTGATCAGTTTTATTTTTCCAATAACCGAATTAAAATATACATCCCCTCGTCTAAGTTCTAACTGATTGAAAGAATCCTCGATAGTGTATCCAATATTGCTTTTTAATAATCCTGATACGTTGTAAATCATATTTATCTAAATAAAATTAAATTATAAATAATTTGAAATTGATTTTGTTATAAAAGTCAACAAAGTTGAATCAAATATTTATAAATATATAATTTATATAAAAATTGTAATATCATCATGAAAATTTTAGGGGTTGATCCTAGCTTAACAAATACAGGTTACGGCTTGTTAGACGTAAATGGGAAAAAATTATTTCCTATAGAAGGTGGTGTTATTAAAACTAAAAACATAGACCCCTTAGAAATAAGACTTTCTATAATATTTGAGAATTTCAATGATTTGTTATTGAAATTCTCCCCTGATTGTTTGGCAGTTGAAGACCTACACTCAAGGCCTAGATTTGCAAAAACATCTATACTTATGGGACATGCAAGAGGGGTTATCATTATGTGCGCAGGTCTGAACAAAATACCAGTTTATGATTATCAACCTACACGAGCAAAAAACGTAGTAACAGGATCAGGGAGAGCTGATAAAACACAGGTTATGAATTCTGTATCTAAGATATTGAATAACAAAAATTTATTAAAAAATGAGCATGTCGCTGATGCCTTTTCAATTGCAATCTGTCATTCTATAATTGCGGATTCAAAAATTTTGTAGGTGTAAAATGATTTCTTTTCTTCGAGGGAATGTTAAAAAATTTTTATATGATCCCAAAAGGATCATATTGCTAGTTAATGATGTTGGTTATGAAATATATATCCCTGAGTATCTGAGTGATGTTCTCTTTGAAAATGGAATAGAAGAAGATTCATATGTTGGTTTGGAAATATATTATCATGTAACGGAACGACAGCCAAAACCATTACTGGTTGGATTCCTTAATTCACAAGATAAAGATTTTTTTGAACAATTGATACAAGTTGAAGGGATTGGACCTCTGAAAGCTGCGAATTCTCTGGTTTTTCCAATAAATAATATTGCTCATGCCATAGAATCAGAAGATTTTACACTCTTAGAACAGATGCCTGGAATCGGTAGTAGAGCAGCACAAAAAATAGTCGCAACTTTGAAGGGAAAAGTTTTAGATAAAACATTAAATTATGAATTTAATAATAATAAAACTAAAATATCAGATTCAATTTTTGAAGATTCAAAATCAGCCTTAGTTGGACTTGGATATAGATCTAACGAAGCAATCAATGAAATAAATACCGCTGTTGCAAATATACACGATTTAGATAAATTAACCGTTGAAATTTTGCTAAGAGAAGTATTTAGAAAAAACAGAAAACAATAAATATGACCCAAGACCTAAATGACAATAAAGAAGAATCTAAGGAAATAATTTTTTCACAAAGTAATGATTTATTAAATACGAAACAAGATGAAAACGATTCAATAAATTATAATTTTCTTAGACCTCAAACATTTGATGATTTCATTGGCCAAAGTAAAGTCAAACAATCAATTTCAATTGCCGTTTCAGCTGCTAAAGAAAGAAATGAATCATTGGATCATGTACTTTTTTACGGTCCTCCTGGATTAGGGAAAACAACGTTATCACAAATTATTGCAAAACAAAGTTACGCTGATTATACCCATTTGGCAGGACCTACGATAGAAAGAGCTGCAGATCTAGTAGGAATTCTAACCCATTTAAAAGAGAACGAAATACTGTTCATAGATGAAATACATCGTATACCTAAAAAAGTTGAAGAATATTTATATACAGCAATGGAAGATTATAGAATAGATTTTCCAACTGGTAGTGGATCATTTGCTCAGACTATGAATATGAAACTTGAACCTTTTACATTAATAGGTGCTACAACAAGACCTGGACTTTTGAGTTCTCCTCTGAGAGACAGGTTTGGACTTTCTTATCACTTAGATTTTTATGAATATAATGAACTTACTGAAATTGTCCAAAATTCTTCTAAAATATTAAATTTACAAATTGATGAACAGTCAGCGTTAGAAATAGCAAAAAGATCAAGAGGTACTCCAAGAATTGCAAATAGATTATTAAGAAGAATTAGAGATTATATACAAGTAAAAAATAAAAAAAAGATTGATTTAAGATCCATTAATGAATCTTTAGAAATAGAAGGGGTCGATAGTTTAGGATTAGACAGATTGGATAGATCTTACATAAAAATTTTATCTGAAAATTTTAGTGGAGGTCCAGTGGGGATTGAAGCAATTACCGCATCGTTAAATGAAGACCAATTGACACTTATAGATGTTGTAGAACCCTTTTTATTAAAAATAGGTTTTTTGCTTAGAACTGCTCAAGGAAGAAAATTAACAAATATCGCATACGAACAAATTGGTAAAAACCCGCCAATGAATCACCAAGATGAATTAATTTAATTTATTAAACAATATATAAATGACAATTTTATGAAAATAGATGGAATACACTACATGATGCCCACAGTATTCAATGATTCTGATTCTATTGATATTGACTCCATGATTAATATAGTAAATTATGCAAAAAAATCTGGATGTGTTGGATTGGTTTTGTTAGGAGTAATGGGTGAAGCACATAGGCTAGATGAAAGTGAGAAGATTTTTTTATTAGAAGAAATATCTAATGTTTCCAGAGAAGCAAATCTTTTATTGACCGTAGGGGTAAGTGCAGAGAGTGGATATTTAGCCTCTTCGTTTGCGGATAAAGCTTCTGAATTAGGTGCTAATCAAGTAATGCTAGCTCCTCCTACAATGAAGAAACCAAATGAACAAATCCTGTACAGATACTACAAAGATGTGAATGATTCTATTTCAGAAAATACATCTTTGGTTGTACAAGATTTACCTGATCAATCAGGAGTTTATATGTCTCCAGAGTTCTTGATACATCTTGATAACAATCTTGAAAAAATAAATTCAATCAAATTAGAAGATCCTCCAACTCCAAAAAAAATAACAAAAATAATGAATTTGAAATCTGATAAACTTAAAATTTTTGGTGGTTTAGGAGGTTTATTCTTTTTTGAAGAACTCTTGCGAGGGGCATCCGGGACTATGACAGGATTTTCTTTCACTGAAATATTAGTGCAGATTTATAATTACTTTGTAGAAAATAAATATAAAGAAGCAAAATTATTATTTTATAAATGGTTGCCACTAATCCGTTACGAAAATTCTGTAGGAATTTCTTTAGCAATAAGAAAAGAAATACTGAGACAAAGAAAAATTATTAAATATTCCAATGTCAGATATCCAACTCCATCTATTGATTTAGAAGACATAAGTGAATTGGAACAAATTTTAAAGGATTATATTTAGTTCTTTTTTTTATAAATCAATTTTTTATAAAAAGACTTTTGAATTTCAGGACTTTCAAAACAAATGGCATCCTCCCTGAAATTTTTATAAGGATAATAATTTTTTCTTATACTTGTTATTTTAAATAAATATTTTTTATATAAATTTATTGCAGCTTTGTTAGAGTTCCTACATTCCAATAATATTTTTTTTGAACCACTTTCGATACTATATTTAACGCATAATAAAAATAACTGCTCTCCTATTCCTTGTTTTCTATATGTATCTATTACTCCTATTTGTTCTATATGAATTTCATCTAAAATTATCCAAATTTTTGCATATCCAATTATGAAATCATCAAAAATGTTTATTCCTAATTCATTTTTTGTCTTTGAAAATAAATTGTAAAAACTTTTTATAAAGGTATAAAAATTTCTTTGATTTTTTTTTCTCTTTTCAATTGTACAAACAAATATTTTTTTACTATCTTTTCTAATTTCCTTTTTAAAGTTAGTTTTAAGATTATCCATTGTAAAAATATGAGATTCTATTTTCGATAATTCTTTTGCATCATCAGTAACTACATCTCTATATTTTGGTACTAGTTTCATAAATTAGTTTTTTCCGGTAAAGAAATATGTTGTTTTATTTTATTTTATTAAGAGTATAATAAGTTTAGTTATTTTGTATTTTACAAAAAATAATAATTGAATAATTAAATGATAATTTATGAGTATCAGTAGAAATTTAGTTCGCATAATTAAAATTCCTCTACGCGCTAACAAGAAAGACTTGGCTATATCTATCATTGCTATTATTTTTACAGCCGCCTTGCAAATGTCTATTCCTTATTTGCTAGGACTTTCTATAGATAAAGCTTTTAATAATAATATTGACCAAAATTTAAGTATTATCCCTTTTATCCAAATAGGGATATTAGTTTTTCTTCTTTCTTTTGCAAGAGGTGCTTTTCATTATGTTCATATGTTTACAGGAGAAAAAATAGGACAATCTATTGCTTATAAACTTAGGAAATCTTATTTTGATAAACTACAAAATCTATCTTTTTCATTTCATGATACAGTTCATACCGGAGACTTAATAACTAAGGGAATTATTGATATTGAAGGAGTACGATTATTTGTTAACACAGGTATATTAAGATTTTTTTTGTTAGGAATCTTTATATTGACAGGAGCTGTGTTGGTTTTGAGAATAGATTTGATACTGGGTCTGTTGGCATTATCATTTATTCCATTTATAGGTATAGTTTCCAGTGTATCCCGATTGAGCTTGAGACAAAATTGGATAAGGCTTCAAGCACAATTGGGGATATTAACTAGAGTAATGGACGAAAATTTATCAGGAGTAAGGTTAGTTAGATCTTTCATGAGACAAAAATATGAACTTCAAAAATTCTCTATAGCTTCATCGGTAGTTAGAAAAACAACGTTTAGGCAAATTTTTATAAAAAGTACTTCAATATCGATAAATAGTTTTGTGTTTTTGATTTCTATGAGCTTAGTGGTTTATTTTGGTGCTCTAGCTGTGACAGAACAAACCATTACAATAGGAGAACTTGCAGCATTAGTAGCTTTTATGAGTATTTTACAAGGTCCAGTTAGACATATTGGTCAGTTAGTAAATTCAATTGCAAGGGCATCAGCAGCATCTTCGAGATTATATGATGTGCTTGATCATAGTATAGAAGTAAAGAATAATCAAAAGTCGATACAATTTAATGACCCAGTTGAAGAATTAAAAATTGAAAACCTATGTTTTTCATATGGTAAAAATGAAATTCTAAAAAATATATCCTTTTTTGCCAATCCTAAACATTCTGTTGGAATTGTTGGTCCCCCTGGGGCTGGTAAGACTACTTTGTCGCGATTGTTACCGAGATTTTATAATCTTAACTCTGGCCGTATTTTATTGAATGGAACAAACATAGAAGATATTAATCTGGAACATTTAAGGCATTCGGTAAATTTAGTTGATCAAGATTTATTTTTATTTTCAGATACATTCAGAGAAAATGTAAGATTTGGGAAACCATCAGCAGATCAAGATGAAATAAAATCATCAACTTTGAAAGCTCATATATATAACCATATAGATAATTTACCTGAACGATTTGAAACTCTGATAGGGGAAAGAGGTGTTCAGCTTTCGGGAGGACAAAGGCAAAGACTTTCAGTTTCCAGAACATTTTTATTTCACTCAAAAGTAGTGATTTTTGATGACTCCACTTCGGCAATAGATACACAAACTGAAAAAGAAATAAGAGAAGAAATGAGTGAATTAGGAGAAAATATAACTCTAATAGTAATAGCTCATAGAATTTCATCAGTCATGAATTTAGATGAAATCTTATATTTGGATAATGGAACTATTTTGGAAAGAGGAAATCATAATGAATTAATTAAATTAGATGGGAGATATGCGAACCTCTATAAAATGCAAATCAATCCAGAGTTGAAGGTTATTTAAATGGTACAACTTTCTGATGAAGATATAAGGGCTCGTTCTTGGGACTATAATGTCGTTAACAGATTTATTCCTTTTGTTAAACCTTATAAAAAAGATGCTTTTCAGGGATTATTCTTTGTTCTCACCCTAACAATCGCTTCACTTTTTATACCTTTAGTAATAAAAGATATAATTGATGAGGCCGGCTGTCTTGTTTCTTCAAATTGTCAAAGTGCTGTCGATGTTCAAAAAGCTCTTTTGTACGGATTGATAAAATTTGTAGGTTTATCAGCAATTATTGGTTTTTCAATTTTTATGTCTGAATTCATTATTGAAAGAATGGGAGAAAAAATTTTATTAGATATGAGAACCAATATGTTTCTTCACTTGCAAGACGTTTCAATTTCATTTATGGACAAAACAGATATAGGACGGTTAATGTCAAGATTACAAGGAGATGTTGCTGCGATGCAGGAAGCTCTTCAAATGTCCGTTTTTGCCATCGGAGATATGGTTTTATTAGTTGGAATTATTTCTGTCTTACTATTTATGAATTTTCAATTGGGAATTCTAACAATACTTATTATTCCAATACTAATTTTAATAAGGTTAATTTGGCTTCCCAGGGCCAAAAAAGCTTTTTTGGATGCAAGGATTAAAAGTTCGTTAGCCACATCTTATTTAGCTGAAAATATTAACGGAGTTAGGACTGTACAGACGTTCAATCGCCAAAATTATAATGGAAAGATTTATGAACAAAAAGCAACTGATTTGTTTAAGGCACAAGTAAGAGCAACTAAACTTTCTGCTCTCATGATGCCAACTGTAGAGACCTTAACTGGATTAGCATTTGCAATAATAATTATCTTTGGAGCAAATCTCGTGATTCAGGACAAAATAACCGCAGGGGTTATGGTGGCATATATTCTATTAGTTCAGAGATTTTTTGAACCAATCAAAACCATTTCCATGCAATATAATGTCATGCAAAGAGCCATGGCTTCTGGATATAGAATTTTTGAAATAATGGATATTCCAGTATCAATTAAGGATCCAGTTAAACCTTTGAATTGTGATTTAGATGGTAGTATAAAGTTTGATAATGTATCTTTTGCGTATATAGATGATAACTACATTATAAAAAACTTCAATCTAGAAATAAAAAACGGAGAGAGAATAGGAATTGTCGGACCAACTGGGGCGGGTAAATCTACTATTTCTAATTTGATACATAGGTTTTACGATGCTAATAAAGGAAAGATTATTCTTGGTGGCGTTGACATAAAAAAAATGTCCCAAACCCATATTGGAAAAAATGTGGGAATGGTTCTACAGGATCCTTTTTTATTTTCTGGATCTATTTTGGATAATGTAAGGTACGGAGAAGAAAAAATTTCTTTAGACTTGATTAAGGAAGAAAGCATTAAATTAGGAATTGATGAATTTATTCAAAACCTTCCGAATAAATATGAAACCATAATAGGGCAACGTGGATCTGATTTATCAATGGGTCAAAGGCAATTATTAAGTATATTAAGAGCCCTTTTAGCTGATACTAAGTATTTGATTTTAGATGAAGCAACTTCATCTATTGATTCGTATACAGAAAAAAAGATTCAAACTGCATTAGATGTTCTTTTGGATAATAGAACATCAATAACAATCGCTCATAGATTAGCAACGGTTCGAAATTGTGATCGAATAATAGTTCTTAATGATGGAGAGATAATTGAGTCAGGAAATCACGATCTTCTTTTAAATAATAAAGGATTATACAGTAAATTATATAAATTGAATTATTCTTCTTTCGATGACTAGAAAATTACTATACGTTTTTTCCAGGTTCAGATTCATCATAGTCATAATCGTAGTTTAACTTAATGAATTCACTTTGATCTTCTGGAACATCTTCTTCCACAAAAATTGCATTTTCTGGACAAACAGGTTCACATGCAGCGCAGTCAATACATTCATCAGGGTTAATAAACAACTGTTTATCTCCAGGCTTTGAATAGATACAATCTACTGGGCATACATCAACACAAGATCCATCCAATATATCGACACAACCCTTACCAATTATATAAGTCATAACGAATTATCCTTACATTAAAAAATCAAAATTACAAACAAATTATATTACAATAAAAAAAAATCAACACGATTAAACAAGGTATTTATATTATCCTTGACAGCATCCCTGACCAGCATTACTGCCACCACAGCATTGGGTCTCACCTGATGGTTCTTGTTCTCCACCTCCGCAACCGCAAGCTCCACCTCCACAACCACCCGATTGTAAATTAGGATTTGAAATTACAAACCCTGACCTTTGGAATCCTTCTACATAATCTATATTTGATCCTTCAACAAATTTTACACTTTCTGAATCGACTACTGTCTTTATTTCACCATCAATAATCGTATCATCTTTATCTGTAGTTTCTACAAGTCCGAAAACGTATTCAAAGCCTCCATGCTCATTTTCGTTAATAGATACTCTAAGAAAATTGTCTTCATTGTTCTGTTCTTTCATTATTTCTCTCAGCTTAGTAGCTGCAGAATCAGTATAACTTACAATCTGTTCTTTTGAGTTTAGCAATTTAGACTCCTGTTCCCGATTAATATATCTATTGTAATTTTACTCTACAATTATGAAATTAATCAACTTTTATAAGTAGAAAAATATCAAGATTTTGTAAAGTTTATGAAGGTTTTTGCAGGTATAATATTCTTATATATTTTTTATTATTTATGGATTCTACAGATTTAAAAATTATTAATATCCTTACAGAAGATGGCCGAATTTCTAATGCTCATATTGCTAGAGAATTGGAATTGAGTGAAGGAACAATTAGAAGAAGAATAAGAAATCTTATTGATACTAAAACTATTAATATAGTTGCTGTTTCGGATCCTAAAAAACTTGGGTACTCTTCTGAGGCACTAATTGGAATTCAATGCGAACCAAATGAATTTGGAGAGGTTTCAAAAAAAATTGCCTCATTAAAACAAACAAAATGGGTAATATCTACAACTGGATCATATGATGTATTTTGTTTAGTTGCAGTTGAAAACCCGGAACAACTTGGTGAATTTATTAGAGTAGGAATAGGATCAATCCAAGGAATCATTAGAACTGAAACTTTTGTCAATTTATCTGTTTCTAAACGTGAATATGGTTTATTTTAAAGTATTAGTAGTGAAATAAATATGTATAGAGATTTAATGTGTGGAGAACCGTCTTTAACCAATTTAGGTGATAAGGTTAAATTGGCTGGATGGGTTAGTAAGAGAAGAGATCACGGACAATTGATCTTTATTGATTTAAGAGATAAATCTGGTATAACACAAATTGTCTTTAATCCAACAATTTCTAAAGAAACTTACGAAAAAGCAAAAAGCCTTAGATCAGAATGGGTAATTTCCGTAGAAGGTGATGTCCTTCGTAGAATAGAAGGTGCTGAAAACGAAGCTTTAGGTACAGGTTCAATAGAATTGGTTGTAGAAAAAATAGAAATATTATCTAAATCTTTGACCCCTCCGTTTGAAATTGATGACACCAATTCCATTTCAGAAGAAATAAGATTGAAATATAGATTTTTAGATTTAAGAAGAAATCATATGCAATCTAATTTAAAGATTAGGCATGATGTTACAAATAAAATTTGGAATCATCTAACTGAAAAAGGTTTTGTTCATATAGAGACACCGATTTTAATTAAAAGTACACCTGAAGGTGCTAGAGACTATGTTGTTCCTTCAAGAATTAAGAATGGGGCATTTTATGCATTGCCTCAATCGCCTCAACAAATGAAGCAAATACTTATGGTTTCTGGTTGTGATAAATATTTTCAAATAGCTCGATGTTTCAGAGATGAGGATTTAAGAGCGGATAGACAACCGGAACACACACAGTTGGATTTAGAAATGAGTTTTGTTCACCAACAAGATGTTATGGCAACAGTAGAACAATTATATTTGGATGTTATTAAGGAAATTAAATCTGAAGTAAAAATAAATATACCTTTTGAAATATTATCTTACGATGAAAGTATGGATAAATACGGTACAGATAAACCTGATTTAAGATTTGAGATGCCTTTATTTGATTTATCTAAAATAGCACAAAATATTGAATCAAATGTAATCCAAAATTCTTTAAAAAAAGAAGGGATATTAAAAGGCTTGCTAGTTAAAGATTGGTCTAATTTGGGTAGAAAAGATTTTGATAGACTAACAGAGTTGGTAAAATCCCAAGGAGCAGGAGGATTAATTTATATTTCTATCAACAGAGATGCAGATATTAACACACTTAAATTAGAAGATACTAATGGTCCCTTAAACAAATTTTTTACATTAGATAATATTAAAGACATGATTAAATTATCAAAAGCTTCTCCTGGAGACGTAATATTTATGATTATTGGAGAAAAAAAAATTACTAATGCTTCAATGTCTTTTCTAAGAAATCATATCGCAAAAGAACAAAAACTTTATAATGATAAAGAAATGAAATTTGCTTGGATTGTTGATTTTCCACTATTTGAGAAAGATGATAATGGTTCATGGCAGCCGGCTCATCATGTTTTTTCGGCTCCTCATGAGGAAGACATAGTTTTTCTTAATGATGATCCAGGTAAAGTAAGGGCAAATTTATTTGATTTAGTCTGTAATGGAGTTGAATTGGGATCCGGTTCAATAAGAATACATGAAAGAGCTTTGCAGGAGAAAGTTTTTGATATTATAGGTTATTCAAAAAAAAATGTGGAAGATTTATTTGGACATTTGTTGACTGCATTTGATTATGGAGTTCCTCCACATGGAGGAATGGGATTAGGACTAGATAGACTTGTTGCAATGTTATGTAATGAAGAATCTATTAGAGAAGTGATTGCATTTCCAAAAACCCAAACAGCTTCTGATTTATTTTTTGGGGCTCCTGATTACATTTCAAATGAACAACTAAAAGAATTGAATATTAAAGTAGATGAAATAGAAAAATAAATTCAATGAAACTATGAATGTAGATGTAAAACCTGAAAAAAACAAACAAATAGATATAGAAATAACAATCGATGAATTCATTTTAAATAAACATCTAAAATCTTCAGCTTCTAAAATTTCCAATTCAACAAATATCTCAGGATTTAGAAAAGGGAAAGTTCCCTATAGCATTATAGAAGCAAAATTTGGAAGAGATTATATTTTGAACAATAGCTTAGATGATATTATTCAAGATGTTGTTCCAGATATATTAAGCGAACAAAAACTAGAATATCCATGTTCTCCTAAAGTGGATATTTTACAAAAGGAACCAAAATTTATAATAAGTTTGCAAGTTCCTATGATGCCTGAAGTTGCATTAGGTGATTATAAAAGTTTAAATAATAAACAAAAAAAAGAGAAAATTACGAAGAAAAAAATTGATGAAACTATTGATAGAATTTTAGAATCTCGAGCCACTTGGGAAGAAAATAACATAACATTAGATTTTCCTGGATTAGCTAAAATTAATATACTAGGAAAATATAATGAACAAGAAGTTATAAAGCATGAGAATTATGATTTTTATGCTGTAAAAGATAGTAAATTAATTGTTCCAGGAATGTCAGAAAAATTAAAAGGGATAAAAAAAGGAGAGAAAAGAGATTTTACATTAACTTTACCAAATGATTGGGACAATCAAGATTTAAAAGGTAAGAATGTTAATTTTACAATTGATTGTATTGAAGTTTTGGAGAAAAAATTGCCTACTTTAGATGATGAATTTGTAAAATTATTTAATAAAAATTTAAAAACAGTAAAAGAATTTGAAGAAGAAATAAAAAAAGAATTAAACTCAGAATTAAATTATAAATATCGTATAGAACTAGAGAATCAGCTTTTATCAGATTTGATAGAAATTTCAAAATATAAAATTTCTTCTATACAAATTGAAACAGCAACTAATCAAGTTATTGAAGAAAGAATGAAGTCAATTTCTCAATATAAAATGTCTTTGGAAGATTACTTGAAAGCTATAAATATGAAAGAAGAAGAATTTTATAATGAATCAAAGAAATCTGCAGAACAAGAGTTGAAAAAAATCATTACATTAGAAGAAATAATAATTAAAGAAGATATTCAAGTTGAAAATAAAGAAGTAAAAGAAGAAATTACTTTGATTAAACAAAATTATGCAGATCAAAAATTAGTAGATGATGAAAATTTATATAAAATTGTTGAAAATAATCTAAAAAAGAAAAATAGTATGGAATATCTTATTAAATTAGCAAACAAAGCAATCAAAAATCGCAAAAAATAATTTTTTTTAGTAACATTAAATTATGAATATATAAAGGAGTGTATTTTGGAATATAATCCTAACTACCCAGGCTCAACTATGCCCTATGTTGTAGAACAAACATCTAGAGGCGAAAGAACATATGATATTTTTTCTTTATTACTAAAAGAAAGAATAATTTTCCTTGGAACTGATGTAAATCCAATGATATCTAATATCATCGTTGCTCAGTTACTTTATTTATCACGAGAAGACCAAGAAAAAGATATTAACTTATATATAAACTCTCCTGGAGGATCAGTATATTCAGGATTGTCTATTTATGACACAATGCAAATGATTCCTAATGATATTTGTACTTATTCAGTTGGATTATCTGCTAGTATGGGAACTATTTTGTTGACTGCTGGGACAAAAGGGAAACGCTATGCTTTACCTCATTCAACTATGATGATGCACAGTGCTTCAGGTGGAGCTGGAGGAACTGTTTCAGATATACAAATTCAAGCTAAAGAAATATTAAGAGTAAATGATGAATTAACAAAAATCATGGCTAAACATACTGGTCAATCGGAATCAAGAATACGAAAAGATGAAGACCGTGATTTTTGGATGGATGCAAAGCAAGCTGTAGAATACGGTTTAGTTGATGAGGTAATTTCTCCAACTAAATTGAAAGATAAAAAATAAATTTATCGCTATGAAAATCTGTACTTTATGTAAGAAGTCATATGACGATCCGAATGATATCAGAGGATACCCTGGAGATCATTTTGGTTACCCTGAAATTCAAATCTTTTTTTGTCTAAATTGCTCAACTTACATACATAAAGGGTTTTCTTTAGAGAATTCTTTAACTAGAAATCAAACAGATAATCAATCAACAAATTTAAAAATTTTACATGATAAACCACCAAAGGAAATTTCTAGTCAATTATCTGAATATGTAATTGGGCAAGAGCATGCCAAAAAGGTTATTTCAGTAGCAGTTTATAATCACTATAAAAGATTACAACCAAATGAAACAGAAGAAGTAGAGATTCAAAAATCTAATATTTTGCTTGTTGGGCCTACTGGATCTGGAAAGACTTATCTTGCGCAAACTCTATCAAAAATTTTAGATGTTCCTTTTTCTATTTCTGATGCTACCTCACTTACTGAAGCGGGTTACGTAGGAGAAGATGTAGAAAACATATTACTAAGGCTATATCAAGCTGCTGATGGCAATATTAATAAAACCCAACAAGGAATTATATATATTGATGAAATAGATAAAATCGCGAAAAAAAATGCAAATCCTTCTTTAACCAAAGAACTTGGAGAAGGAACTCAGCAATCACTATTGAAAATTCTTGAAGGTTCAGTAGTAAATGTCCCTCGTAAAGGAGGAAGAAAGCATCCTGAACAAGATTTTTTACAAATAGATACTTCGGGAATTTTGTTTATATTAGGAGGTGCGTTTGAGGGCTTAGACAAAATTATTGATAAAAGAATAAATAATAAGACTATAGGGTTTGAAAATATTTCTAACGAAAAAGAAAATCTTATTAAGGATGATAGATATATAGAATCAGAAGATATTTTAAAATATGGATTCATTCCTGAATTTATAGGCAGAGTTGCATCAATTGTAAGTCTAAATAATCTTAATCACTCTGACTTGTTATCCATTTTAAAAGAGCCAAAAAATTCACTTGTTAAACAATACCAAAAACTATTTGAATTAGATGGTGTTGAGCTTAAATTTACTAAAGAATCTTTAGAACAAATTGCTAATGATGCTTTATTAGAAAAAAATGGAGCTAGAGCTCTAAAATCAATCATAGAAAAAATATTAATGGATGTTATGTTTGAGATCCCAAGTATAGAAAATGTTTCAACATCTACCGTACGATATGACAATATAAATAAAGTACATTATGTAGAATTATTAGATGTAAAAAAGAAATCTATCAAAAATTTTGAATCTAAGAAAGTTGCTTAACTTTCTTAGATACCTCTGCAGAAAGATCTAAACTAAGAGAATTATTTATATCTATTTCTTTCATCCCTATTTTTGATAGTGTTTCATAAAGTAAAATTTGCTCGTAATTAACAATTTTTTTTCTTATCTCAAAAAAAAGTTTTGAATTTTCTATTTCAATATTTTTACTTTTCTGAACTGCTTTCCATTCTGTCTTTAATTCTTTAGTTTTTATTTTAAATTTACAATAAGAAATATTTGGACCTTCATCCAAATCTGGAGTCATTAAATGAATTGATATCCCAGATTCATCTTCATTATTAATAATTAATTTTCTAATAACTTGTTTCCAAGTTCCATTTGGCCCATTTGGAAGAGCAGGATGTAAATTTATTATTGTGTAATTTTTACATAATAAAGGAGCAATTAACATATATCCTGCCGATACTATAAAATTTACTTTGTGTTTTGATATTTTTTCTATAACTACTTCATCAAATAAATATCTTAAATCTTTCCATCTTTTTTTTGAATTTTTTATAAATTTATTTGATGAAAAATTGATTATTTTTATTTTATTTTTTTTAACAAAATTTATAAAATTATCAGATCCTGATTTTTCTCCTAATTCCCTATTGCAAAAAACATAAGATATACTAATGTTATTGTTTATTTTTGTTAGTTCTAGAATTTTTTTTAATAAACCTATGGAACCTTCACCATTTCCAGTTGATAACCATCCAATTTGAATTGTTTTTTTTTTATTATTCATCATTATTAATTATATTGTTCCAGTCATCTTCTATTTGTTTAATTCGTAAACTAGATTTTTGTAATAATGTATGACATTCTTTTGCTAACTTGATAGCCTCATCAAATATTTTTACCGATTCTTCTATATTTGAACTTTCTTCTAATTTTCTAACAAGTATTTCTAATAATTCAAATTTTTTTTCATAACTGTCTGTTTTTTCTGTCATTTTACTTTTCTTTGTTGTTAATATTTTCTATTATTGAACCAATTTTCCCATCAATTATTTTTGTTGTAATCTTTTCTCCAATTTTGATATTTGAAATTGACGTTATTTGCTTTCCTGTTTTATCTTGCAAAGTAGCAAAACCTCTTTCAAATATCTTATTGGGTGACATTTGAATTAATTGGTTATTTATATTTTCTAATTTTAAAGCATTTATTTCAGTTATTTGTTTGATATTGTTAAAGATTTTTTCTGAATTTGCAATCAATTCGAGTTTTTTATCATCTATATTAGGGATCAAATCTGTAAATCTATCAAATGTTATATTTAATTCATTATTATATTTTTCCTTTTTATTATTTATCATTGATAACGATTTGTTAATTGTAGATAGAAGATCATCGAATAATTCTTGTTGTGAAATAGATACCAATTCAGCCGCAGCAGTAGGGGTTGGGGCCCTTAAATCGGAAACATAATCTGAAATTGTATAATCTGTTTCATGTCCAATAGCCGAAATAACTGGTATTTTACACGCATATATACTTCTTACTAAGCTTTCATTGTTAAAAGGAGATAAATCTTCGGTTGAACCACCTCCCCTTGCTAATATTATTACTTCTGGACTATATTGAATAATATTATCTAAAGCATTACTAACTGATAAGTGAGCATCATACCCCTGTACATTACAAGGAGAAATAATTAATTCAGCTAAATTATATCTTCTTTCTAAAGTTGTGATGATATCGTGAATTACAGATCCACTTGGGGAAGTCACTATTCCTATCCTTTGAGGAATTTTTGGAATTGCTCTTTTTCTATCATCACTAAATAATCCTTCTGATTCTAATTTAATGAATAATTTTTCATATTCTTCTCCAAAAAATCCTTGACCTAATTTTTTTACAGATTTTATTATTATTTGCAGGTCTCCTCTTTGTTTATATATAGAAACTTGGCCTGCTATAATTACTTCTAGGTTGTCTTCAGGCATATCTATATCTTTGTTCCCTCTGAATAAAACGCATTTTATACTAGAGAATTCATCTATAAGATTAAAATATTTATGTCCTGAATTTGAAATCCTTAAATTTGACACCTCTCCTTTTATAATGATATTTTCAAATTCTGGATTATATTCAATGATAAATTGAATTTTACTAATAAATTCTGATACTGAAATTGGTAGTTTGTTTTGCATCATTTTTAATCTGAACGACCTAAGTATGAACCGTCTGAAGTAGAAACATTTATTTTTTGACCATTTTTTATAAATAAAGGCACTTGTACTGTTAATCCAGTTGTTGTTTTAGCTGGTTTTGTTGCCCCAGATTGGGTGTCACCTTTTAATCCTAGTTCAGTCTCAGCAATAGTTAAAATCATTGAAGAAGGCAATTGGATTGCTAAAGCGTTACTATTCATTGTTATAATTTCTGCATTACTTCCTTCTGATAAATATTTTGAATTGTCCCCTATAATTTTTGAATTTAACTCATATTGTTCAAAATCTTTATTATCCATAAAAATATATATATCTTTGTCTTTATATAAAAACTGCACTTCTTTTGTTTCAGTTTCAGCCAAAGTTAACTTTTGATTACCAGGGACCTTTTTTTCATAAACATTACCAGATTCTATATGTCTTAATTTTAAAGTTAAAGTAGGTGGAGCTTTTGGAGCTTGTCTATGCTGCCAATTTAAAATCTGGTAAATTTCGTTTTGAAGTAAAATAGTCATATTCCTTTTTATTTCTCCAGATGAGATAGTCATATTTATTCTCCTTTATTTTATGATTTTATGCTTTTGGATGAGCTTTTGTATATATTGCTCTGGATTTTTCAACCGAAATATGTGTGTATATTTCAGTTGTTTTTGCAGTACTATGCCCTAATAATTCTTGAACAACACGTAAGTCTGCGCCACCATCGATCATGTGAGTGGCAAACGAATGTCTTAAAGTATGAGTATGATATTTAGAATCTAATCCTGCTTTATTAATATATTTTTTTATTAAATTTTGTATACTTCTTATTGAAAGTCTTTTCCCTTTATTTGTTAGAAAAAAAGCTTTTTCATTTTCTAAATTTAGTTTTTTTCTAATTACATTTATATATTTTGATAAAATAAATTTTGCTTTTTCTCCGAAAATTACAGTCCTATATTTGGCTCCTTTTCCAAAAACTATTGCTTGACCTAAATTTATATCTACGTCATCCAAATTCAGAAAATTTACTTCTGATACTCTCATCCCAGTAGAGTAAATTAATTCTATTATTGATTTATCTCTAATTCCTAATTCAGAATCGGTATCTACAATTTCAATTAATTCATTGATTTCTTTGTATGAAGCAATTTTGGGTAAAGATTTATTGCTTTTAGGCTTGGGAATAGACTCAAAATAATTTTTTTCACATTTTCCTCTTTTCGTTAGATAAGTGAAAAAAGATTTCATATGTGAAATCAATCTCTGAACTGACTTTAAACTTGTTGATTTATTTTTTTCACTAATGAATTTTCTAGAAAGATTTAAATCAAATTTTTCGTTAAGATTCATTGATAAAAAATTTATGAAATTTTCAATGTCTAAGTTTTGATTTCTAATTGTATAAAAAGATAAAGAAGGATTTTGATCTAAATAATTTTTTTTATTTTTTTTTAAATCACTTATTAACTTTTTTGTAACTTTCTGCATAATTTAATAATAAAATTATTTTGATTTATTAAAAACACAAATTATTAACGATTATTTTCTATTTTAGAAGTTTTTAATTTATTGCTTTCATACTCAAGTATACTTTTTCGATTTCTTCCAGTTGTTGTCCAACATTTTTCAGATAATGAACTTTTGTGATCAGTTTTTGTTCCATCAACATAACCTTTCTCACATGCTAAAAAGGCTCCATCATCTGTTGATTTTTTTCTTTTTATGGGGATCCATTTCATATGTATATTTTCGCAATTGTCGGATTTTTCTCTAAGCCCGTCAGTTTTATCAAATTCTTGCTTTTCACACAATTCTATTATGCCTGTACATTTTGGACAATGTATATCCGTGAAATGATGAGAAGCAGAGGGATCAACTAATTTTGAATCGTTTCCTACGTCTCTTAATTTATTTAATCTTTCATTAAATATTTCATAAAATTCACAAACTACTGATTGCCAGTCTAAATTTCCTTGAGCTATATTATCAAGTTTTTGTTCTATATTACTAGTAAATTCCAAGGACATGAAATGATCACCATAAATGGGTTTTAAGGCATTAATCATTGATTTTCCAACATTAGTTCTATGCAAACTTCTACGCATTGCAACTATAGCACTATGTTGTTGTATTCTATCTAAAATAGATGCGTAAGTACTGGGTCTACCTATACCACTTGTTTCTAATTCCTTAATTAGACTTGCTTCTGTATACCTATTTTTAGGTTTAGTATAGTTTTGAATTTCTTTTATTGAGGAAACCTTTACAATATCTTCAATAGATAAATTAGGAGGAATGTCAATTTTATTTTTTCCGTCTATAATCTTGAATCCATCAAACAAAATTTTATTATACTCAGAATTCAAAAAATATATTTCTTGATCATTAAACTTTGCTTCAACTAACACTACTGTCTTTTCTGTTAGACTGTTTTTCATTTGTGATGCCAAAGTTCTTTCCCATATTAATTTGTACAAGTTGTATTGTTGTGTATTTAACTTGTTTTTTACTTTTTCTGGATTATTAAAAATGTTTGTTGGTCTAATTGCTTCATGAGCTTCTTGAGCATTAATAGATTTTTTTGAATATCTTCTAGCACCTTCATAAAATTCTTTCCCATATTTTTCATTAATATATTTACCTGTGGTATTAAGAATTTCATTTGATAAAAAGGTAGAATCAGTTCTCATATAAGTAATTAGATTCAATATCTCATTCCCACTTTCAATACCTCTAAATAATTGTTGCGCTAAATCCATAGTTTTTCTAGGACTTAGTCTTAATTCATTTGATGATGCTTGTTGAAGTGAGCTTGTTATAAAAGGAGGCCTTGGTTTTGAAATAAATTCTGATTTTTTTATTGAATTTACCTTTAAAATAGATTTCTTTATTTTTTCAGATATTGATTCAGCTATTTTTTTATTTGAGATTATATTATTAGATTTTTTTATATCAAAAACATAATAATTTGCATCTTCTAAGTTTCCCTTTAAAGAAACGTTAAATTTCTTATTTGTACTATCAATAAGTTCAGATTCTATTGTCCAGTATTCAATAGGGTTGTGCGCTTTGATTTCGTTTTCTCTACTATTAACAATGAGTAAAGCTGGTCCTTGGACTCTACCTGTAGACCTGCCTCCTACTCTAATAGCACTTGATAAAGGCCCACTAATCTCGAAGCCCACGATTCTATCCATTACTCTACGTGCTTTATAAGCATCAACTAGATTCAGATCTAGTTTTTGAGGATTATCAAAAGAATTTTTTATGGCGGACTCGGTTATTTCATGAAAGACAACGCGACTAACATTTTTCTTTTCTAACAATTTTAATTCATCACTTAAATGCCAAGCAATTGCTTCTCCTTCTCTATCAGGGTCAGAAGCTAGATAGATAAATTTAGGATTAATTTTTTTGATAGATTTTGATATTTCTAGAATGTTTTTTTTACTTTTAGGATCAACAGCCCAATTCAAATCAACGGCTTTTGAATTTAAATCTATTTTATATCCATTATTTGAATTCTTATCTTTCCATGTTCTTTTTGTTAGATCACGTATATGGCCATACGATGCTAATACATTGTAACTACTTCCTAAATAGTTTTGTAATGCTTTTGCTTTAACAGGAGATTCAACGATTACTAAATTTGACAAATTTTTCCCTTATAATAAATTCCATTTTTTCATTATATTGTTTTACTGAAAAATATAAATTCAAAAAATATACCAAATTTCTTCAATAATAGAATTATGGCGGAGAGGACAGGATTCGAACCTGCGGTACGCTTTATACGTACACACGCTTTCCAAGCGTGCTCATTAAGCCGCTCTGACACCTCTCCTTTAAATAATGATTTTTTATATTTTTGCTGTTATTATTATATTTTAATAGTAAAAATGAAAATTTTATTAAAATTAAAAATATTCTTTCAAAGTAAACTTTTTATAAATGAGAAAAAAAATTTGATCTTTTCTTCAATATTTCCTACAACAATCTTTTGAATGGCATCTTTTTCGATATTTAATATTTTTAAAAAAATTAGGAATAATAAAAATTCTGATAATTCTTATTTAAAAAAGTTTACTGATGACGGAGTTATTATAAAAGACATAAATTCAACTTATATTCATCCTAAAGTTGAAATTTCTTCAGGAACAGTTATATTTCCCTCCACTTATATCTTGGAAGGAACTAAAATTGGAAAAAATTGTATAATTGGGCCTAACTCTACTCTTTCAGAAGCTATTATTGGTTCAAATGTAGAAATAGTATATTCAATAATTTCAAACTCTAATATAAATGATAATTCTCAAGTAGGACCATTTGCTTATATTAGAGATGAAAGTACTATCGGATCAAATTCTGTTATAGGAAACAATGTTGAAATCAAAGCATCAAGAATTGGTAACAATTCTGTTTCAAAACATTTTTCTTATATAGGTGATGCAATAATCGACAATAATGTTAACATTGGGGCAGGTTTTGTAGTAGCTAATTATGATGGAAGAAAAAAACATAAATCTCAAATTCAAGATAATGTTTTTATTGGTTCAAATTCAACTATAATTTCTCCAGTATTGATTGAAAAAAATTCGATCATTGGTGCTGGATCTGTAGTGATAAACAACGTTTTAGAAAATTCAACTGTTGTAGGAACTCCAGCTAAAGAAATAAAAAGGGGTAAATGATAATGTTAAGTGTTTTTCTTTATTCATTGATATTTTTCTTTTCAATATTAATATATGTTCTAATTAACTATTCTCTAGGAATTTTAGGATATAGGACATTTGGGATAAGCAGCGATGATAATAATGGAGATGAAAACTCAACAGAGACATTATCATATGAAGCTTATATTTTAGCTATATTTATAAGAAATTTTATTATATGTCTTGGGGTAGGATCATTCATTTTATTGGCTTTAAATGAAAAAAGTATTTTTCCCCTCTCCAATAAATTTAATATAATTATTGCATCTATTGTATATTTCATAATTTTGGTAATAACTATCATAATAACAAACAAAATTTTTTCTTTATTAAACTCAAAGTTATATTCAATTGCTCAAGTTATGGGGAATATTCTTGAATTTACTGCAAATATTCCTGGGATAAAAAAATTAGTAAGATATGCAGGAGTACCTACATCTGATCAATCCAACGATGATGAAAAAGCAACTGCCACTCTAATCGAAACCCTGGATTTACTAGAATCAGAACAAATACCTGCTCATCAAGAAGATTTAAGAATGATCAGAGGAATTTTACGAATGGATGATCTAAGAGTAAGTGAAATAATGAAACCAAGACCAGATATAGTTGCAACATCCATAAACGAATCCATAGATACAATAATTGAAAAAATGACTGTAGGTGGCTATTCTAAAATTCCTGTATATAATTCTGATCTAGATAGTATTGAAGGAGTTTTATTTGCAAGGGATATATTAAAAGTAGACAAGAAGAGTTTCAATAGAAACACTTTGAAAAAATTATTAAGACAACCTTTATATTTACCCGAATCTCAAAATTTAGAAACTTTACTTAATCAATTTCAAACCCATAGCACATCTATAGGAATAGTGTTAGATGAACATGGAAGTGTATCAGGTTTAGTTACCGTTACAGATCTTGTTGAAGAAATAATAGGAGAATTGGCAGATGAGTTTGATACTGAACCTCCTGAAATTCAAGAAATAAGACAAGATTCATTTTTAATTGATGCTACGGTTTCCTTAGACCAGATAAATCGAAAATTCAATTTGAAATTTGATAGTGAAGGCATCTCTACAATAGGTGGATTCATATATTCTCAATTAGGTAGGATCCCAATTGTTGGTGATATAGTCGAAACCTCAGATTGTGTAATAACCGTAAGGAACATACAAGGTAGAAGAATTAAAAGAGTATCCATTTCATTAAAGTGATAAAAGGCTCTACAAAAATATTTATTATTATTATTGAAAGTTTGATGCCGTTGAATAAAAGTAGAATCTGGGTTTAGAATATTGTTAATAAAAAAAGGGGACTTTATTAGAGTCCCCTTTTTTTATTAACAATATCTTGTTATTTAGTAATTTAGTCTCCAGGAATTGCATCAACAACTAATGCTGAAGCATTAGCTATGTCTCCTCCACCTGAGGCTGCAATAGCTATCGCATGTATGCCATTACCATCTGCATCAACCCAACCAAATGAATCTGTTGATAAAGAAACTGAAGTTTCAAATGAACCAGCTCCATCAGCAGCTAATGCTGATACACCGGTCTTATCGACTCCAACTATATTTACAGTGAATCCAGATGAGTTTACTGCACTAATTGTTATTTCAGCGTTAGCTGAAAAACCTGAACCAATTAGATTAACTTCTATATTGGCAGCTTCTCTTTTCCACTCTATAGTGTTAGATCCACCACTTCCAACGGCTAATAAACCTGAAGTTGAACCAGATCCTCCATCTTTTCCATCTGTTCCAGCTTCTCCATCAGATCCATCTAATCCATCTACTCCTGCTGGACCTGGTGCTCCTGCTGGACCTGGTGCTCCTGGCTCACCTGGTGCTCCTGGCTCACCCGGTAATCCTGGTGCTCCCGCTTCTCCTGCGCTACCTGGAAGTCCTGGCAATCCGGGAATCCCTGGAATACCTGCTTTTCCATCTGTTCCGTCAGAACATGCAAATAATATTAACGAAAGTGTTAATAGTGATATTATAAGTAATGATTTAATTACTTTCTGGTAATGACCTTTCATGCGGTTACCCCTTTTATCGTATTAATTAACTAAGGTCCATTGTAGCAACAATAACCACAATATGTAAGGACTTTCTAGTCAAACTTTTTTTAATTCTTCTTAGATTGTTGTATCTAAACTAGTTCATTGAACAATTACATACAACAATACTCGATCTTTTTACAATCTTATCATAAATCATATTTGTGTTGATCCAATGATGTCAAGCGAACTTAATACTAATTATGAGTCTTTTCAATGAAAAACAAAAACTCTTATAATTTTATGTGAACTATATCTCTATTTCCATGTTATTATAAATTATTAGATTATATAGAAAAATAAATAAGAAAAGAAAGGTAGAAATCCCCTTTAGATTATAGTGAAGTTTGGGGAATAAAGAATCAAGAGTAAATTGTCAATAAAAGTCGATCCCGAAATAAAAAAATTATTAAAACACGATAAAGATACAGGCTCTTCTGAAGCACAGATAGTTGCTCTCACAAGTAGGATTAATCAGTTAAACGAACATTTCAAAAGTCATAAACATGATCAAACTTCTCGCAGAGGTTTGATTAATATAGTAGGTAAAAGAGCAAAACTTCTCAAATACCTCCGTTCAAATGATAATGAAAAATATCTAGAACTCACTAAAGCTTTAAATATAAGAAAGTAGTCCAATTTCTCTTTTTTAACCAAAAAAAATATACGAGAGAGAATCATTAAGCTTTTAATATTTGACGAACTCTATTAAGGAATGATTTCAATTTAAATTTAAAACAATGGAAGAAATAAAGAATTATACATTAGATTTACATGGTAAAAAATTACAAGTAGAAATAGGAAGAGTAGCTAATTTAGCGAATGGTTCATGTGTACTGACTCTTGGTGAAACACTAATCCTAGCAACAGCCTCAGCTTCGAAAGAACCAAGGGAAGGTGTAGATTTTTTACCATTAACTGTAGATGTTCAAGAAAAAGCTTATGCTTTGGGAAAATTACCAGGAGGTTTTTTCAAACGCGAAGGTAGACCTACAACGGATGCAACTCTCGTTTGTCGATTGATTGATCGTCCTTTAAGACCATTATTTCCTAAAAGTTATCACAATGAAACTCAAGTTATTATCAGTGTCCTATCATCTGATGAGATGAATCCTTATGATGTATTAGGAATAATTGGATCTTCTTTATCTTTATCTATTTCAGATATTCCTTTTGATGAACCTGTAGGAGCATGTGTTATTGGATTGATTGATAATAATTTTATAGTTAACCCTACATATGAGGAATTACAAATAAGTGATCTAGAATTAACAGTAGCAGGAACTGAAGATGCGATAATGATGGTAGAATCGGGATCAAATTTTGTTGATGAATCAAAGTTGTTAGAAGCATTAGAATTAGCTCAAAAAGTTAATGGTGAAATTGTAAGCTTCATAAAAGAAATCAAAAAGGATGTAGGAAAAGATAAATGGGAATTATCAAGTGAAGATAATGATAAACAAGAAATAATAAAAACAATTTCGGATAAACATTTAGAAGAAATTAAAAATGTAGTCAGACTAAAAGGAACTAAAACAGAAAAGCAAAAAAAATATGATTTATTAAAACAAAAAATAATAAATGAATTGCAAGAAGAATATGATGAAATTACTATTTCTCAATCTTTTGGTGAGATAGAAAAGAAAGAAATTAGAGAAGCATTACTTTATGAAAATATCAGACCTGATGGAAGAGAATTTGATGAAATCAGACCTTTATCATCTTCTGTTAGATATCTACCAAGAGTTCATGGATCTGGACTTTTTACAAGAGGTGAAACCCAAATACTGAATGCAGTTACGCTTGCACCTTTAGCTGAAGCTCAAAGATTAGATGGATTTGGTCCAGTGAAAGAAAAAGTTTTCATTCACCATTATAATTTCCCTCCATATTCAGTTGGAGAACCTGGGCGATTAATGACAGGAAGAAGAGAGATGGGGCATGGTGCATTAGCAGAGAGAGCTTTGAAACCCGTAATCCCTTCAATTGAAGATTTTCCTTATACTATAAGATCAGTTTCTGAGGCTTTGTCTTCAAATGGTTCAACCTCTATGGCTTCAATTTGTTCTTCTTCGCTTGCTTTAATGGATGCAGGAGTGCCAATTTCTTCTCCAGTTGCAGGTATTGCTATGGGATTAATAACAGATGAAAAAGGAAAATTCATTGTTTTGACAGATATTCAAGGAGCGGAAGATCATATAGGAGATATGGATTTCAAGGTAGCAGGAACTAAGGATGGAGTTACTGCTTTACAGATGGACATAAAAATCAAAGGGATTACATTTGAAATAATGAAAGAAGCCTTAGAAAAGGCTAAAGTTGCTAGATTAAATATTTTGGATCATATGTCTAAAACAATTTCAGAATCAAGTGGAGAAATATCAAAATATGCTCCTAAAATTACAACAATTTCTGTACCTCAAGAGAAAATTGGAGCTGTAATTGGTCCTGGAGGAGCAGTTATAAAAGGATTGCAACAAGAGTATGATGCTTCAATCAATATTGATGAAGAAGGAACGGTTATGATAGGAACTAACAATTCAGAGACTTCGGATAATGTTGTAAAAGCAATAAAAGCGATTATTAAGGATGTGGAAGTAGGAGATATATATGATGCTAAAGTAGCTAAAATTATGCCATTTGGAGCTTTTGTTGAATTGACTCCAAGTAAGCAAGGACTACTTCATATAAGCGAAATATCTAAAGAAAGAGTTGAAGATGTATCATCTGTTTTTTCAGTAGGAGATAAAGTTGAAGTAAAGGTAATCAAGGTTGATCGACAGGGTAGAATTGATGTTTCGAAAAAAGCACTGTTGAAAAATAATGATAAGAATGATATAAATGCTAGTACAAAAAAGACCGAAATAAGTGCAGACTCTTCAAGAAAACCTATGAGAAAAGGTGGCAGGAAACCAGTTGCTGGAAATGACAATTAAATTTGATTGCAGTTGCACTAATAAAAGGAAAAATTTATGATAAAAGTTTGTGTAAATGGAGCCTTGGGTAGAATGGGTTCTACCGTTTGTCAAGCAGTTGATGAAGATACTGAATTAGAATTGACAAATTCGATCGATATTAATAGTAATCAAGATAAAACTATAAATGGTCAAAATATTTATAAAGATTTTTCCTCAATGCTTAAAAATTCTGATCCAGATTTGATAGTGGATTTTACCAATAGAGAATCATTTCTAACTCTTGCTCGTTCAGCTGTTCCAAAAGGAATTAAGATTGTTAGTGGTTCAACTGGATTACAAAAAGAAGATTATGAAGAAATAGAAAAATTATGTGATAAATATAAATGTGGTGTATTAAGTGCCTCTAATTTTGCTGTTGGAGCTATTTTGTTGATGCATTTATCAAGTATCGCAGGTAAATATTTCGATTATGTAGATTTAATTGAAAGTCATCATGAAAATAAAATAGATGCCCCGTCGGGAACGGCTATTTCAATTGCAGAAGCTGCGTCAAAAAATAGAAAAGAAAAATTTACTCAAAATTTTGTTGAAAAAGAGACAGTTAAAGGTACTAGGGGCGGTGATTTAGGTGGCGTCCAAATACATTCTGCAAGATTACCGGGAAGAGTTGCTAGACATGAAATTGTTTTTGGAGGATTAGGTCAAACATTCACTATGATTCATGATTCAATAAGTAGAGATTCATTTATGCCGGGAGTAATTATGGGGATAAAGGAAATAAATACCAAGACTAAATTTGTTAATGGATTGGCTCAATTGATGGGAATCTAAGGTAATGAAGCTTGATAAATTGAATATAGGTATCATAGGAGCTACGGGAGCTGTAGGAGCACAGGCTTTAAAGTTATTGTCCAAAAGAAAACATCCTATACAAAATATTTTTCCTTTTGCATCTAAAAAATCCGTAGGAAAAAAAATAAATTATCTTGGGGATTTTCTAACTGTTTTAGAGACAACAGATAATAATCTAAAAAAAATTGATGTAGCTTTGATATCTGTAAGTACTGAGGTAAGTAAACAACTTGCACCCAGAATAGTTGATTTTGGCGGTATAGTAATTGATGATGGCTCGGCCTATAGAATGGAAAAAAATGTTCCATTAGTTGTTCCAGAAGTAAATGAAAAATCTCTGGATTTTCATATGGGAATCGTGTCTATTCCTAATTGTACAACTACTCCTTTGGTAATGACAATTGATGCTTTCAATAAAATTACAAATGTATCTAAAGTAATCGTTTCAACTTATCAAGCCGTATCGGGTACAGGACAAGCAGCGGTAAAAGAATTAGAAAACCAACAATTGGGTTCGAAAATAAATGAAGTTTATGACTATAAAATCGCTAATAATGTCTTTCCACATGTAGATGATTTTATGGAAGATGGTTTTACAAAAGAAGAACACAAAATGATAAACGAGTCAAAAAAGATTTTAGATGATCAAAAGATAGAGATTGTACCAACTTGCGTTAGAGTTCCAGTAAAAATTGGCCATTCTGAATCAATTACCATGCAAATCGAAGATAATATACCCATGAATAAAATTATAAAAACTTTAGAGGAATATGAAGGTATAAAAGTTTTAAATAATTCTACTGATTTTCCCTACCCAATGCCCTTGTATACTGAAGGGAAAAATGATGTTTTTGTTGGAAGAATTAGAAAAAGTCTTAATAATCCTAAAGAAATAAATTTATGGCTTAGTTGCGATAATTTGGTAAAAGGTGCCGCTTTGAACGCTCTACAAATTTTAGATTCAATGATAAAAAGAGATTTAATTAAATGAAAATTTAATAAATGAAAGGAATTTTACATGAAAGATTTAGGAAGACTTATAACAGCTATGGTGACTCCTTTCAAAGAAAATGGTGAGGTTGATTTTGTTAGGGCCAAAGAATTTGCTCTAGCATTAATTAAGACCGGTTCTGATGGATTACTTATAGGTGGAACTACAGGAGAATCACCTTCGATGAATAATGAAGAAAAATTAGAATTATTCAAATCTGTTAAAGACGCAGTTGGCACTAATGCTAATGTGATTGCGGGAACAACAGATAATAATACTTATGGATCTATTGAATTGTCAAAAGAAGCTGAAAAATTAGGTGTGGATGCAATACTACTAACTGTTCCGGCTTACAATAAGCCGACACAAGAAGGACTTATCAAACATTTTCAAAAAATTGCAGATTCGGTTTCAATTCCTGGAATTTTATACAATGTTCCAACTAGAACTTCTCTTAATATGGATGCTGATACTACTATAAAGCTTTCCAAAGTTCCTAATATTGTTGGTGTAAAAGAAGCATCTTCTGATGCTGATCAAATCACAAATATAATATCTAAAACAAATGATGATTTTAAAATTTGGAGTGGTAATGATAATGAGACTTTATCTATTATGACAACTGGTGGCTATGGAGTAGTAAGTGTTGCTTCAAACATTATTGGTAACCAAGTTAAAAGAATGATGGGCTTTATTTTAGATGGACAAATGGCAAATGCCGTAGCAGAACACAAACGATTGTTACTGTTTTTTAATGCTATTTTTTGGGTAACGAATCCAATCCCAATACGTTATGCTCTAAACAGATCAGGTTTTCATATGGGTCCTCCAAGGCTTCCAATGACGGAAGCTCCAGAAGATTTCAAAAATAAATTTGACCCAGTTATGGACATGTATGATATGGATTTACCAGTTTGAAAAAAAGAATTTGTAACTTTACCGTAAAATTGTAGCTTCTCTATTAGGTCCTGTAGAAATAATATCAATTGGAATTCCCACAATTTTTTCCAAGCGATCTATATATTTTTTTGCTTTCGAATTTAACCCACTATATTTATCTATATCTGAGGTTTTCTCTTTCCAACCATCAAACACTTCATAAATTGGTTCACATTCTTTAAAATCTAATTCATTCGAAGGGAACTCAGTAGTAGATTTTCCATTAATTTTATAAGAAGTACAGATTTGAATTGTGTCCCAATTGTCCAAAATGTCAAGCTTAGTCAAAATCATAGAATCCATTCCATTTATTGAAGCTGAATATTTTGCAGCGACTGCGTCAAACCATCCAATTCTTCTAGGTCTTCCAGTAGTAGTCCCAAATTCTCTTGCTTGCTGTCTTATTTCTTCTGCATGCTTTCCATGAATTTCAGTTGGAAAAGGGCCTGCTCCTACTCTAGTACAAAAAGATTTAAAAACTCCTGAAACCTTGTTTATTTTTTTAGGATTTAATCCTAACCCAGATATTGCACCACCAATGGTAGAATTTGAAGATGTCACATATGGATAAGTGCCATGATCAATATCTAGTAAAACACCTTGTGCTCCTTCCAGTAAAATCCTTTCTTTTGAATTAAGAGATTTCATAATGATTTTATCTGTATTTACTATGTATTTATTTAATCTTTTAGCCCAAGACAAAATTTCATTAACTATTAAACTATAATCCAGTGGTTCTGCGTTATATATTTTTTTTATTATTTCATTTTTATCTTTTAAAATTATTTTAAGTTTTCCTATCATTTTTTCAGGTGTAAGTAATTCTTCCATCCTAAATCCTATTCTAGTAATTTTGTCTGAATATGCCGGTCCAATTCCTCTCCCAGTTGTTCCTATCGCTTCTATTCCCATTTCATACATTGATTGTTTAGCTCGTTTCTTCTCTTCTAAGATGTCTATTTCAATATGATAAGGCATAACAATATGAGCTTTATTACTAACAAATATCTCTCCTGGTAAATTAGATTCTTCAACTTGGGTAATTTCTTCAATTAATATTTTTGGATCTACTACTGTTCCATTACCAATAATATTTTTGGTTTTATCCCATCCAACGCCGCAAGGAACTAAATGTAAAGCAAATTTCCCAAATTCATTTTCTATTGTATGGCCCGCATTGTTTCCACCAGAATATCGGGCGATCAAATCTGCGTCTTCAGCTAAAAAATCAACAATTTTACCTTTTCCTTCATCTCCCCATTGGCCCCCAATAATAGCACTTATACCCATTTTGTCTCCAGACATGGAAAATTTAATTTTATTTTTTTATTCAACATTGAGATTATACCAGCCTTTTTTGACAATTGATTGGATATATTTAAAAATTATCTATTGACTTATATGTACTATAAAAGAGATAATTAAAATCTGACCTTAAAAATTCATGTAATTTATTTTGGTCGGTTACATTTAAAATTAAATAATTTTTGTTTTATCGAGACCATTGAATTAACGATTTGTAAGGTTCAAGTTATTATGGGTTTACGGGGGATGCCTTGGCGTCAAAAGCCGAAGAAGGGCGTAGCAAGTCTGCGATAAGCCTCGGTTTGCTGACTAGCAAGCTTAGCCGGGGATGCCCGAATAGGAAAACCTGATCATATGATCGATCTTTTTTTAAAGATAGGTAAGCAGGAGAACTGAAACATCTAAGTATCCTGAGGAAAATAAATCAAACGAGATTCTCTTAGTAGCGGCGAGCGAAACGAGAATAGCCTAAACCGTGTGGGATTTATCCTGTGCGGGGTTGTAGGGCACTTTATATGAAAGTTACAAAATGTCATTTTAGTAGAATAGTCTGGAAAGTCTAACCATAGAGGGTGAAAGTCCCGTAAATGAAAAAATGACATCTTTCTAAGTGTACCTGAGTACGACGGGACACGTGAAATCTTGTCGGAATCCGGGGGGACCACCCTCCAAGGCTAAATACTTTTGACGACCGATAGTGAACTAGTACCGTGAGGGAAAGGTGAAAAGAACCCCGAGAGGGGAGTGAAATAGAACTGAAACCGTAAACTTACAAACCGTGGGAGCTTGTTTTATACAAGTGACCGCGTGCCTATTGAAGAATGAGCCAACGAGTTACTTGATATGGCAAGATTAAGAAGTTTAGCTTTGAAGTCGAAGCGAAAGCAAGTCTGAATAGGGCGTTTAGTCGTGTCAAGTAGACCCGAAACCGTGTGAGCTACCTATGGCCAGGTTGAAGCGAGAGTAAAATCTCGTGGAGGACCGAACCCGTGTACGCTGCAAAGTGCTGGGATGAGCTGTGGGTAGAGGTAAAATGCCAAACGAACACGGAGATAGCTGGTTCTCCCCGAAATGTATTTAGGTACAGC
>CEWI01016467.1_pt1 | contig 50820 bp, 51 predicted proteins | sample 531271 | NCBI WGS metagenome assembly CEWI01 (sample SAMEA2622499, study PRJEB7988) | marine metagenome | biome: marine biome (ENVO:00000447); feature: mesopelagic zone (ENVO:00000213); material: "saline water (ENVO:00002010), including plankton (ENVO:xxxxxxxx)" | depth 350 m | reverse complement strand
TATAATTATGAAATTATTGATAAATTTGAAGCTGGGATAGTTTTACATGGTCCTGAAATCAAATCTATTCGTAATAGTAATTTATCTATTGCAGAATCACGAGTTTTAATTAACAAAGGAGAAGCTTGGCTAATAGGTTGCCACATTGCAGAGTATAAATTCGACTCATCACCTGATCAATATGACCCAATACGAGATAGAAAACTATTGCTTCATAAAAACCAAATAGATAAATTAAGAGGCGCTAAAAATCAACAAGGTTTAACCATTATCCCTCTTTCAATATATTTAAAGAGAAACTTAATTAAAGTAGAAATTGCTTTAGCAAGAGGTAAAAAGAGATATGATAAAAGAGCCACTATTAAGGAAAGAGATTCCAATAGAGAAATTGCTAGAAGGTTAAGGCAGAAAAATTAATAATGATATTTTAAGACAATTCTGTGAGTGAATTTAATTTTGAAAATTTACTAATATACGATAATCTTAATAATATGAATGGGGACGAGTGGGTTCGACAGGGAATTGATCTTTAGGTTGCAGGTCGTGTTGCCATACCACGTATGAAATGGCAAAATAATGATTGGCGATCAAGAATACGCTCTCGCTGCTTAATATAAGTTAGTGACGTTCCTTAATATCTTTGCTTAGGGTGGTATTAAGGAGCGACGTTAAACCTAAGCTGAGCAAGATTATTGCTAGTATAGTCTTGCAAATAAGTTTCTAGCTAAGCAATTATAGTTGGTTTGTCGATGACGCCTTTATTGACGAAAATCATTTATCGACTAAGCCTGTAGATGCTTAGAGAGTAAATTTCTTGGACGGGGGGTTCAACTCCTCCCCGTCTCCACCATAAATATTAATTTTATGTCATTTAATTTAAAAATAAAATTATCGATAACAAGATATCATTTCCTACAAACTTTGTTTGCGGGTATAACTATAACTCTTATAATCCTCTTAGGAGAAACTTTTTCTAATAATGTAATAAATGCAGCTATTGGTTCCAGTGTTGCTTTGGTTTTTCTACATCCTGGAAACAAACAAAATAGATTTAGAAGTTTATTTGGAGGCAATATTGTAGCTATAATTACTTTTTTATTTTTGCATTTTTTATTTTTATCTTTTAATCAAGATCTATTTATTACAATATATGAAAGAGATTTTCATTTGTTTTCAGGACTCTCTTTTACCCTATGTATATTGTTGATGAGTATTACTGATACGGAACACATTCCTGCGGCAGGAACTTCAATTGGTTTATCTGTAAATAATCTTGACTATACTTTGATTTTATTCATATTATTTTCCATTTTATTTTTATATGCTTTAAAGGTTAATATAAATAAATTTGGAAAAAACCTTTTCTAATTTAAGAACATTTTGTACAAATAATGAAAATATCTAAATTATGAGAAATAATATCTCCATCAATTTTTTTATCTAATTGTCTTATTGATTTTTCAACACTAATTAAATTTATTTCTTTAATTTCATTACATTTTTTACATATTGTATGATGATGATGATCTGATAAAGAGATGGTATAGAAATTGTTTTCTTCTGATATATTTAATTTACAAATACTACCTATTTCATTTAATATCTTTAAAGTTCTGTAAATCGTTGCTCGTCCTAAGTTAGGTAAAGCTTTAGTTAATTCTTCTGATGTAAATATTTTTTGATTACGTAAGATCTCTGCTATGATTCGTCTTCTAGTATTGGTCACACTATAACCAGAAGAATTCATTTTATTTATGATAGTATTTGCTACTTCTATTTGATCATAGACCATTAGTTAATCCTACATATATTAATTAAAATTTCCAAATAATCTGTTCTTTGATCATAGGTCATTTTTAACAAAATAATCAATAGCAGAATTACTACAATAATATATTTTAAAGGTAGTTTTGTTGATACAGATACTAATATTGACTCATTATTTAAAGATTCGGGTAAAACTATTAATTGACGTACTGGAGATAACATCCAGCCTAATAAAAAACCAATGAGTAAGCCTGAAATATGTGCTACATGATCTATATTTCCTGCAGTAGCACCATAAACTACATTTATGAATACAATGATTCCGATTGATATAAGAGATTCTTTTCCATGATTTCCTAAAACTTTTTTATTTACCATAAGATAAGAAGCATACGCACCTAACAAAGTGAATATAGAACCACTTGCTCCAGCACTAATTGATCCTATCCCTCCATCAAAACAATTTATAAGCGTTGGTTCAGAAGAGAATCCAGAGCCAGACCAATAAGAAAATAAGTTGGCACAAATTCCTCCAAAAAGATAAATAAATATATATTTATATCTTGAAAATTCTCTTTCTATGATAGTTCCGAAAATATAAAGACCTGCTAAATTCAAAATCAAATGTATAAAACCAATATGTATAAAATTTGCAGTTAACAATCGCCATATTTCACCTTGAGAAATATCAATATCACAATTGGCTCCTAGCAAACAAAGAGTACTTTTTGTATTGGATCCTCCAAAAATAGTTTCTAAAATGAACATAAATAAATTAATAGATATTAATAACCAAGTTATAGGATAAGTTTTGAATGTAGATTTAGTATTTAATCTTTGCATTTGGCAAACTTTGTTTTTAATGTATTTTTATCAATTTTTCCAATATTATTTTTTGGTAGAGGATTAGAAAAAACAATTAGTTTTTTAGGATATTTATACTTATCTAATTTTTTCAATTTGTTGTTTATGTGTTCTAGAGTAATATTTTTTTTCTTTGAAGAAATAGCAAGAACAACTTTTTCACCCCAATAATTATTTTTAATACCAAAGATTGCTGCCTCATCAACATATGGAATTTTAATTATTTCACTCTCTATTTCAGTTGGATTGATATTTTCACCTCCAGAAATAATCTGTTCATCAAGTCGTCCTATTAAATATAAATATCCTGATTTGTCTATATAACCCAAATCGCCTGTTTCTAACCATTTTTTTCTTTTCTTTGTACCAAAATACCTTGCAACTGTAGGTCCCTTTAATAATATTTGATTGTTCTTATCAAATTTTATATCAATATTACTTAATGATTTTCCAACAGATCCTTTAGGTCTGTCATGATCTTCTAGTGAAGTTGTTGCTATTTGAGAACAAGTTTCAGTCATTCCATATGTAGGTAATACTTTAATTCCTAATTGTTCAGCTCTAGATATTAAATGTTCAGATACTACGGCACCTCCGCATAAAATAAATTTAAATTTGTCATGTATAATTTGCTTTGATAATGCTATACTGTCTAAAACTTTGAGTAGCATTGTTGGAACAAGAGAAACTATGGAAATTTCGCCATTTTGAATAAGTTCAACAACCCTTTCACTATTGAAATTGTTTTCTACATAAAAAGAAGTTCCTAATATCATACTTCTAAATATTATTGATAAACCACCAGCATGAAATGGAGGCATACAAAGTAACCATATGTCTGCATTGCTAACTTTTAGATTTTTTTGAGACATATAGCAATTTGCCTCTATGTTATTAATACTTAGTTCTACAGGTTTTGGAATTCTTGAAGTTCCAGAAGTAAATAAAATACTATGAATGTCATTTTTTTTAGGCCAAAATGTTTTAATATTTTTTTTGTAACTCGATTTCTCTACTTGAATAAGATCAAACTCTTTATTGTTTAATTTATTTAACAAAGTGTTTTTTTTTGTAAATATTATTTTTTTACAGTTTATTTGAGATAATCGTTTTGAAATTTCATCTTTTGTTGTATTAGGATTTAATGGTACAAATATTCCCTTAGCCATTGGCACAGCATTCGAAAAAATTGCATATTCACTAATTTCTTCTGATAAAAATCCTACTGCTTCGTTAGGCTTGATTATTGTTTTTAAATTATCAATATATGAAAAAATTATTTTATGTACATCATTGAAAGTATATGATTTATTAAAAGTTTTTAATGCAATACGATCATTGGTAATTTGTATATTTTTTTCAATCCAAGAATTCATAATTATATAATTTTTGTATTTTTTATTTCTTCCCACTTTTTAATCATGAACGGTTTTAGATCATTGATAGAAAAAAGCCCATAACGAAGCTTTATTTTTCCAGAATCTAATTCCATTGTTTTAGTAATAGATTTATTGAGATATATAGAAGTACTTAACCCGTGTATAATTGGACTTTTATAAATTTTATCCACTTTTTTTGATAAAAGAATGTTTCTGTATAATCCAATGGGAGTTTCAAAAGCAGAGCTTATATAAACTTTCGTTTTGTATTTTTTTGCTATCTCTATAAAATCTAATATTTCATTTTCTTTACCAATTAATTTAGGTTTTATAGCAACATAGTCGACCAATTTTTTTGTTATTAGTTCCTTTGTTATATTTATGTTGGATTTCTTAAGATCAATGCAAGTTTTATGATTGTGTTTTTTGACAATTGATAAGTTTTTTTCATTAATTGTTTTGTTCAAATCTTCTATAAATTCTATTTTTTTGCTCTCTAATCTTTTCAATAGAACAATTGATTCATTAAAGTTGAAATCACCATTACAATCCAATCTAAACAATATTTTTTTATATTTTTTTGATAAATCATTGATTAATGCTAAGGCGATTTTTAAATTACTTTTTGAAATTTTAATTTTGAAACTTCTAAATCCATTTAAATAGTATTCTGAAATTTTTTCCGACAAATTAGATGTTATCGGTATAGAAACTGCAGTTTTTGCACTTATCAATTTTCTTTTACTTAACTTTAAAGATTCAAGACCATAACTTATTGAAGGAAAATTAATTATATCTTTGTTATTTTTGTTATTTAAATAAGCATAAATCATTTCAATAGTTTCAATACTAAATCCAATCAGAGGGCTGATTTCAAAATAATTAACATTCTTTCCATTATTATTCCTTACAATTATTGCATCTATATATTTATAAGAATGCGATGAATTTATAAAATCATTTTCTAGAGGTATTTTGTATGTTGATATTTCTAATTTTTCCATTGTCTTAATTTATTTATAGTAATGTAAGATAAATTTATAATAACTATAGAGTAAGAAGCTATTGCAACACTAGGGTATGCTATAGATATAGATAATGATATGCAAAGTAATAGATGACTCAAAGCTGTTTGATAAAGTGTATTATTTAAATCTGTACCAAATTTAGAGAAATTTAATTTAAAAGAAAACTTTTTTATTCCAAAGTCACTAATAGGAAATGTGAACCAAACTAAAATTGAAAGAATTAAGTTGTTAAGATTTTCAAGAGATAAGATTAGTAGCAAAAGACTTATCAAAGATATAATTAGAAGATATAAAATCCGTGCTTTTTTTTCACCTAATTTCACTGCTAATGTTATTTTATTATTATTGTAATCATTTTTTAAATCTCTGATATTATTTGTTAAAATAATAGTGCTGGTAGACAAACCACAAATTAGTGAAATCAATAAAATAATCAAATTATATTTAATCTCAAATAAAAATAGCGCACCTAATATTGTTACGGGTCCAAAAATCAAGATAACCATGATTTCACCTAATCCTTTATATCCATAAGGGAAAGGCCCCGAAGTATATAGATAAGCTATTAGAATTAAAGAAATCCCTAAAAATATAACTGTAATTCCTGAATTTAAAAATGCTATAAATCCTAAAATTAATGTTATAAGAATCACTAATCCAATTAATTTTTTCATTTCTTTTTTTGAAATCTTACCTGATTGCATAGATCTTTCAGGACCTAAGCGTTTTTCATTATCAACACCTTTTTCATAATCACCCAAATCATTAAACAAATTAACTAAAATCTGTAAGCTAATTCCAATAAGTAGGATTAAAATAGAAGTTACCAAGTCAAATCTATTAGTATTAATTGCAATAGAAATTGCAATTAATATAGGACCTAAAACAGCAGGTAAAGTCCTCATGCGTATTGTTTGAATGTACACTTCTCTTTTAGAACTTTTATCCATGAAAGGGAGCTCTTTGAAATTTATCAAAATCAGGGTTTCTTTTTTCTAAGAAGGCATTTTTCCCCTCCTTAGCTTCTTCAGTCATGTAATACATCATAGTTATATCACCCGCAAGGTTTTGTAACCCTGCAAGACCATCTGACTCTGCAATAAAACTATTTTTTAAAAATCTTATCGCGGTAGGACTATGTTGAAGAATTTTTTTTGCCCACTTCACACCTTCATTTTCTAAATCTTTATAATCAACTATTTTGTTTATCAAACCCATAGATAACGCTTCTTTAGCATTATATTGTTCACACAAAAACCATAATTCTTTTGCCTTTTTTACACCCACTAAACGAGTTAACTCTGAGGATCCAAAACCTGCATCAAAAGATCCTACTCTTGGACCAGTTTGTCCAAAAACTGCATTGTCAGATGCAATTGTCAAATCACATATAACATGTAATACATGTCCCCCTCCGATAGCATATCCTCCTACAAGAGCTATTACTGGTTTAGGCATATATCTTATAAACCGCTGTAATGGTAAAACATTTAGAGAAGGATTCCCTTCTGAATCATTATATCCACCATGTCCTCTTACCTTTTGGTCTCCTCCAGAACAAAAAGCTTTATCCCCTGCTCCTCTAAATAAAACTACTCCTACATTGGGATCTTCTGCGCAAGATTTAAATGCTTCTTGTAATTCTTTAATTGTTTTGGGTCGAAATGCATTCCTAACCTCTGGTCTGTTTATAGTTATTTTTGCTATTCCTTTATGATATTCATATAAAATATCTTCAAAGTTAGCTAAAGATTTCCATTTGATTTTCATGATTACTCCTTTAATATAAAATCTTTTGTTTTTTTGGCAATATATATTGGATTTTCAAGTATTAAATTATGTCCTGAATTTGGGACTATTTTTACTTTTGAATCTTTAATATTTTTTTGAATTTCATAACTGTATTTAATATATTTTTCATCTTTTTCTCCAGCAAATATCAAGGTCTTATTTTGTATTTTTTTTAGATTTTTCAAAATGTATTTTTGTATACCTTGCCCTTGAGAATTAAGACTGTTTATCAATCCTAAAGGTTTTTGATTTAGGCGTATTTTTCTCATGGTGATTTTGATTTTATTAGATAGTCTTTTTTCTGACCCCCATAGTGATAAAGACTCCCAATAATCAACAAATCCTCCAATACCTTGATCTAATAATAAATCTGCTAAATATGAATCAGAATTTTGCCTAGCCTTTCTGTCAGATTTATCTTTTATCCCTGGAGATGTACTACATAAAATTAGTTTATTAATTAATTGAGTAGAATTTATGGCAAAGTGTAGTGCCAATCTTCCTCCAAGAGAATAGCCAAGTAAGTTTGTTTTTTTTAAATTCAATTCAATTAAAATATCTTTAATTAATTCCACAGATCTTTCAAAAGTGTAATTATTGGGATTTTTATCAAATGATTTGCCATGGCCTATCATATCTATAGTTATTACTTTGAAATATTGTCTAAGGTATCTGATGGAAGTTTCAAATGATTCATTACTTCCAGTAAATCCGTGAATAAGTAATAAAGGTATCCCACTTCCATCTTCTCTATAAAACAATTTTTTATTCATAAATTTTAGCCTCTATTTTTTTTACTAAATTCTTATATACATTAGAAAGGTTAGAATATTCATTTTTAGGATATTGAACTTCTATAATTTTGACTCCTTTTATATTTTTTGAATCATCTATAATTTTTTTGAAATCCTCTGTGTTTTTCGATAGATAATAAACACATCCATAACTTTTAGCTAAATTTTCTACAGAAATGTTTTTTTGTTCACTTATAAACCATTCATCATATATATTTTTTAAATTTTTTGCTTGAGGTAATAATGAAAAAACTTGACCTCCATAATTATTATTTACTAAAATGGTGAGATTTTTTGCATGATCCCTTGCAGTCAAAATACTATTTGAATCATGGAAAAAAGCTAAATCTCCAATGTCTAAAACTACTCTTAACTCACTTACAGAACTTATACCACTAGCAATTGCTATATTGCCATCGATACCTGATAGACCTCTATTACCATAAATAAAACCTATCTTTGAATCTGTTAGTATGACATCCAGTAATCTTACAGTTAAAGAATTCCCAACGACTAAAATTTCGTCATCAGTTAACATATTGATTAAATTTTTCTTGATCTCCAGTTCCTTTAAATTCTTTATAAAATAATTATTTATTTCTATCCTTGCTATGGAATTTAGATTCTGTAAAGATAATCTCCACCTGTCATCTAATTCTGTTGGTTTATATAATTCTGATTTTTTTACAGCTTTGATAAATTGCTCGATGTTTGTCTGAATATGTAAAGTTATTGGAAAAAATTCTTGTAATACATCATTAGATTTTTCAAAGAATATATGATTTTCTACATTTCGTAATTTATTTATTATAAATTTTGATACAGGAGGGGCCCCTACGTGTATTATTGTTTCTATTTTTTCTGTTAATAATTTTGGTGATCGAGATAAAATGTCACCTGTATCAATTATTGTTGCTTTGTCGTGAAACTTATAATTTCTAACATTTGAAAGAGGGTCTGCAATTATAGGCCAATTTAAAAATTTAGCTAATTTTATAACTTTATCGGGTTTGTCGATTTCAGGACCAGCAAGTAATATTCCTTGTTTGTTTATTACTAAATTTAAGAATTCATTTATTTTAGAATTGTTTTCTAAAATAATTGGATTCTTTAGCTTCTTTTGTTTTAATGTTTTTGCTATTTTTTTGTTTTCTCCATCACTTAAAGGTTCCTTAAATTGCCAATTTATATGAACAGGACCAGAGGGATTTGAAACGGATTGAATTATTGCTTTATCAAATACATTTTCAATATGTACAGAATTCTCAGTGTCATCCATAACTGGAATATCATAAAACCACTTAACAGTAGAATTGTATATATTTGTTTGGTTTAGTGTTTGATTTGAACCTGAGTTTCGGTAAATCATTGGTCTATCTGCAGTTATTACAATAAGTGGGATCCTACTATGATAGCCTTCTGCTATAGCAGGTAAATAATTTAATGGAGCAGTGCCTGAAGTACAAATAATAATTGTGGGTATTTTTGTTATTTTAGAGATTCCAAGGGAAAAGAATGCAGCAGATCTTTCATCAAGGATCATTTTCAAATTAAAATAATCCTTATTATGTAGTAAGTTAGCTACTAATGGAGTAGAACGTGACCCTGGGCTAATTACTATATCTTTAATTCCATAACTAATAATTTTTTTTATAAATACATTTACATGTTTGTCATGTAGTAACATTTTCAATCCCTACAGAATTTTCTATGACTTTAAACTTTGATTTTAATTCTTTGATTTCAAAATCAGCATTGGAATTTTCTACTATTCCATTTCCTGCATAAGTCATAATTGTTTGCTTATTAGAAATGAAATTTGCGCATCTCAGTGCAGCATAAAAATGAGAGTTATTATTATCAATATAACCTATCATGCCAGAGTACCATCCACGATGGAATGTTTCATATTTTCTGATCCACTGAATTGCTTCTTCTACTGGATATCCTGATAGAGCAGGTGAAGGATGAAGAGATTGTAAGATATTAAGAGGATTTAAATTCTTTATCTTGATCTGCAACTCTGTTAGTAAATGGTAAATATTTTCAAGTTCTATGATCATAGGATCTGAAATAAATATCTCCTCTTTTGAGATAGATTTTAGTTTCTGTATAAAATGATTTACTACAATATCGTGTTCTTTTCTTAATGTGGAATTTTTAAAAGAGGATTTAATTTCTTTAATTTTTTGTCCGTTATTAGGGATTGAGCTTGCTAAAGCTTGAATTCTCAAAACTTCACCATTATAGTCAAAAATCTTTTCTGGTGTTGATCCAAAAAAAATCGATTCCCCTTTTTTATACATAAAAGTTGTGCAGTTGGGATACGTAGCTATTAAATTCTGTATAGTTTCTCCTATATCAATCTTAGACAAATGTATTTTTTGTCTGTTAGCAACAACTATCTTTTCTAAAGAACTGTTTTTAATTGATTGTTTGGCTTTTTGTATAAGGTTTGTCCATTCATCTAAATTTTGTTCTTGTACAGGAAGATTTTTTATACAATCTTTTATGTTTTTATTTTTTGTAGCAGACGAAAAATAATTCTTCAAAATATCATTACTGCCATAATGATAAAGTTTGTTATTCTCAAATTTAATAGCATATTCGGGTATTATAAATTCAGCTATTGGAAAATCGTTCCACTCTTCATTGTTTAAATAATTAATTGAATCAAACGAAAAGCCTCCTATTAGGAGATTTTGTATACTAATTTCTTTCTTGATTTTATTATTGAAATCTTTAATATTTTCATAATTATCCAACGATATTGTTTTTCTAATATTGAAACTTGCTATGATTTTTTTTTCATATGGATGAACAATTAATCTTGTTGGATTTTTCTCTAAAATCAATCGAATGAGATTATTCATTTTTATATTCTCTTGAATTAGTAGTTGGTAGGGTTATTAAAATGAATTTAAGTTCTTCAAAATAATCTCTTGGAGGCTTACCATTGGAAAAAATCCAATTAAAGACTATTTCGTTAATTGTTCCTATCCATATTGTGGACAACAAATTTGCATTAACTTGTGGATACTCATTTATTTTTATCGACTCATTTATATTTTTTTCTATAACATCACTGAATTTTTGAAAAATTTCGCTTCGTTTTTTTTCAAAAGATTTTATATTATTTGTTTGAGTAATAAGTAATTTTGATAGTTTTTTTTGAGAAGATAAAATATTTAGTAAATTTTTGAGAGATGAAATCAATCTTTCATTAGGGTTATCTATAGAAGAATTTCCTTTTTGAATTTTACTAAGTAGTTTTTCAGCCAATCTATCCATGACTGATAGAAAGAGATTTTCCTTAGAAGGAAAATGAAAATATATTCCCCCTTTAGAAACATTACTTTTTTTAACAATTTCATCAAGAGGAGTTTTATAATAACCATTTTTTGAAAAATGATTTTCAGCTACATCTAAAATTTTATTTTTAGTTAAATCTTTCATAACCGACCGACCAGTCAGTAAACAGTCATGTATCATTATATACTAGAAAAACCGTTTTATCTTCCGAATTCTTTTAATAGGTAATCATATTTGATTTTAATTACTGCAGGTCTACCATGAGGGTCCCATGGTACCTCAGTGTTTTCTAGGTCTATTAACAATTCTTTACATTCATTTTCTGACAACTTCTGTCCTGCTCTGACTGCATTATGACAAGCCAAGCGTTTTGAAATAATTTCCTTTGGAGTATCGGCATGTTTTTTTACTAAATCCTTTGAAATCATTTCTAGTAATTCTGTAATGTCTACATTTTTGGTTTTGTACAATTTTTGATAAGGTATATTCCTTACTATGATTCCTCCTGTGGGAGATTCATCTATATCCCAACCAAGTTCATGAAATTTCTTGATGTTTTCAATGATTTGATTGTTTGAAGTAACTCCTAAGTCATAATAATTATTTATTGTTAGCATCTGAAATGCTTTTTCATTTTTTTGTTTTTGAAATTGTTCAAATAATATTCTTTCATGAGCAGCATGTTGATCAACAAGATAAATTCCATCTGGACCTTCACAGATAATGAATAATTGTTTTATCTGTCCAATAAATCTAAGAATAGGTAATGTTTTTTTTAGAGATAAGTTTTCTTCGTTTCCAAAACTCATTTGTTCGTGAACTATATTATTATAGTTTTGATATATAGTTTCTTCATTCGTTTTAATAGGAATATTTTTAGGTGGAACATTATTATTTAAAATGTTACTTATTGATGTGTAGATAAAAGATAATATATTATGTTCTGCTGAAAACTTCACTTCATATTTTTGAGGATGAACATTTACATCAACAATGTTATGTGGGACCTTTATATCAATAGATATTATCGGAAACCTTCGATGTTCTATAAATGGCTTATAAGAGTTTTCTATTGTGTAATAAATAGAATTATTCTTTACAACTCTTCCGTTTATACTTACTTTCATTCTACTTCTATTCCCGAAGCAATTATTTGGATTTGATAAAATACCGGTTATTTCAAAATTATCGTTTTGTTCATTTAATGTTATGAAATCATTTTGTTTTAAATTGTAAATTGTATTCATTATAGAAATTATGCTATTATCTCCATCTGTCTTATATTTACGTTTTCCATCAATGATTAATTCAAATGATATGTTGTTATGTGTTAAAGTTATTTCATTTAAAAATTGAACAATTTTTGACATTTCTGATTTCTCTGAACTCAAAAACTTGTATCTAGCAGGCATATTTTTAAATAAATTTCTAACAAATATCTTTGTTCCATAATTTGATCCTAAAACTTCATGCTTAATAAATTTACCGAAAGAAAAAGATACTTTTGTAGCATCCTTAGAATTTCTCTTTCTACTTATGCACTCTATTTCAGATACGGAATTGATTGCCGCTAGTGCTTCTCCTCTAAATCCAAGACTTTTAACTTCATAAATATCTTCTTTATCCTCAATCTTTGAAGTAGCGTGTCTTTCAAAAGCTAATTTCATTTCTGTCGATTCTATACCTATACCATTATCCGAAACTGAAATGAAATCAAATCCACCTTTTTCTATTTCAATAATGATGATGCTTGAGTTAGCATCTATAGAATTCTCTACCAATTCTTTGATAACAGAAACTGGTCTTTCTATCACTTCTCCAGCTGCAATTAGCAAAGATATTTCTTTACTTAGCTTTTTTATACTATTTGGCATTATTTATTTTTTTAATAATTCCTTACCCCACATAACACTAGATAGAGCAAATAATATAGTAACTATTGATGTAAATAAAGTAGTAATTTCTGGACCAAAGTATCCAAATGCCCAGCCCATAGGTATCATACTTAATGGCATTAAACCCCATGACAACATTAATAAACTTACAACTCTAGCTCGATATTCATCGTCAGCATTATCCATCATCAATGCTTGTCCTAATGACCACCTTCCCGTTTCAGTCAATCCCATAATTATCATAGCAATAAAACCAATTGTGTATATTGGAATCGCGCTAATCATCAATAGCCCAACTCCTGTAAGAATTCCTATTATTATTAAAATTAATCCCCTTCTATTATCAGGGCCTAAGCTGGCGATAATGAATGAACTTATCAAACCTCCAATGCCTGCAGCTGCCATTAATGTTCCCACTTCACCTGGATTTGATCCAAAGACATCTTTTGCATAAACAGGGATAAGCATTCTAAAAGGACCTGAGCATAAAGCTAACACTACTGCATGAATCCATATTATTCGAACAATTTTATTTGTTTTTAAATATTTGAATCCGTTTATAACTTCTCTAATTGTGGATGTTTTAGTATTAGCTAATTTTGGTAAAAATTGAGGTATTTGTGTAGCCAATAACAACCCTATAACTGCAAATATAGAAACAGAAAGATAAGATACAAAAGGTCCTAAATATTCATAAAAATACCCACCAATTGCTGGTCCTATCAAAGTTGTAACTCCCATTCCCATAGCATTCAAACCTATAGCGTTTGTTACAAGTTTTTTTCCAACTAAATCTGGAATTAATGCTTGCCTTGCTGGAACTTGCATTGCAAACATTGCTCCTTGTAAAATAGAAATGAAAAACAGATGACCCCAATGTAATAAATTTGTGAAAATGAGTACTGCTACTATAAGAGATGTTAATAAATTAAAAGATTGTGTAATTTGAATAATTTTTCTTTTTTCAAATCTTTCGCCAATAACACCTCCAAACATTGCAAAAACTAACAACGAGGGAGCAAACCCAGCAGTAACTATCGCCGTTAGTAGAGGGTTATTTGTTATGTCATAAACTAGAATCCCTCTTACAGTCATTTGTATATGAAAACCAAACATAGCAAAAAACAGACTGAATAAAAGGTATCGAAAATCTCTAAATTTTAGACTTTCAAAAATTTTCACTTAATTCTCTGATTCAAGGCGAATAAGCATGTTTTCTAATTCTTGTACTTTAATATAGTCCTCGTTTAAGAGGCTAAAGGCTCTCAATAATAGAATTGATATTATTTCTTTTGATTTTTCATTACTTTCATTAACATGAAATATTATTTCATCAATTTTTCTATTAGCAGGGAGTAAATCTTTTATAGACTTTATTTTTTCTACCTGAATTCTAATTGTCTCTTTTTCATTATTGGTTTCAGCATAGTCAATTTCACCAATAATTTTGGTAAGCTCTGTCAAAAGATTTGCCTCATTCATTATTGAATATGTATTTTCATCTTTTATATTTTTATTATTTAAATCATTACTGGATTTTTTGAAAATTTCTCCTATTATTAAATTTTCATCAAAAAATTTTTTGCAGAGTTCTGAATATTCATCTGCAATTTGATTTAATTTTGACATGCTATTAATAGGGTTTATGATTTCTATAGTTCCTCCATAAAGAAGATCATCTTTTCGTATTTTGCATAATTTTTTAAGTGAAATTAAGTCTCCTTCATATTTTTCAGGACCTAGAGGATAAGCCAAATTTTTTTTGTTCATCATTTTGTCAATTTCCAATTGGTCTATTTGTTCTTTATAAATTGGAGGGATATATTTAGATATATCTTCAGCTGTGATTGGTAAATCTATTATATAAGCAGCATATAAGATGCCGTCTGAATCAAAATATACCATCGCATGTCCACTTGGAGTAGAAGGATCTCCTATTATAAACTTTAAATCTGTCATATGTTTTTATAGTTATAAATGTTAAAATTATTTGGATATAGAATAAAATATAAATTATAAGGAGTAATTTTTGTTCTATAAGTTTTTTATACTTCCAATCTTACAACGTATTAACCCTGAAGTATCACATTTCATTGTTGAAATTATACTTCAATGTCCATTTTTTAGAAATTTCAATCCTATTCACTATATAAAAAAACCTATCAATTTATCAATAAAAATACTAGGGATAGAATTTAATTCACCTATTGGATTAGCTGCAGGCTTTGATAAAAATTGCAAAAATTTGTACTCGTTATTATCATTAGGTTTTGGATTTATAACTGGAGGGACAATAACCTTTTCAAAAAGAGATGGGAATCCCAAACCTAGATTGTTTCATTTGAAAAAATCAAAAGCTTTGGTAAATTCAATGGGGTTCCCTGGAGATGGATTACAAAAAATTTCAGATCGTTTAAAACATTACAATTCTAAATCTGAAAATGTATTTTTATCGGTTTCCGGCACTATTAAAAAAGATATTATTGATTGTATTAAAATTCTTAGAAATCATTGTAAGGCGTTTGAAATCAATATCTCTAGCCCAAATACTGAAGGATTGAAAATTTTCCATGATGAAGAAAAATTGTCCAATTTAATCTTTGAAGCTAAAAAAGTCACAACAAAACCAATTTTTATTAAACTTCCTCCTTGGGATAAAAATAACAAAAATGAAGGTGATTATCTATCTATAGCCTATACAAGTATAAAGTCAGGAGCTGAGGGCTTGATTGTCGCTAATTCAAGACCATATGCTTTTGATAAATTAGCTGTTGGTAAGGGAGGATTATCTGGAGATCCACTAAAAAATGATACAATACGAATGGTTTCAGAGGTGCGTAATAAGATTGGATCTAAACCAATAATAATTGCTTGCGGAGGGATATCGGACGAGATTGATGTGTGGAACTGTATAGCAGCTGGTGCAAATCTTTGTCAAGCCTATACTGCCTTTATATATAATGGACCTTCATTTGCTTATAATATTAATAAAAAACTTTCAGCTTTAATGATCGATAAAAACGTAGAGTCTTTAGAAAAAATACAAGGTCAATCAATCATAAAGAGATGAATTCATAAACAAAATCATTTCTTATAATATTTTCTTTATTTCATCATAAAAAGGCATAGATTCTTGTGCACCTTCTCTAGTTACACTAAGAGCAGATCCAACAACCGCCATTTCAATTGAAGTATTTATATTCATTGAAAGAGATATGCAACTACCTAAAATTCCTGTGAAACAATCTCCTGCTGCAACACTTGCCTTTACTTCTTGAACTTTAAATGGTTTGAAATACTTTTCATTATTTGAATCTTTATAGTAAACACCGTTTTCGCCCAATGTAATCGCTACAGCTTTTATTCCAGAATCAATGATTTTCTCTGATGCTTTTTTTGCATCATCCACCGATTCTATTTTAATTCCTGTCATGTATTCAGCCTCCGTTTCATTTGGAGTAATAATTTCTGGATATAAAAAATAGTCTTTAGGTAAATTTTTTCTATACGGTGCAGGATCTAAAATTATTTTTACATTATTTTTTTTTGCAATTTTCATGCATTCTAGTGTTATTTGTGTATCTAATTCATTTTGAGTAATTAAAACTTTAGTTTGAGAAATGTTTTTATTAAATTTTTTGATTAATGATTCATCGTATTTTGCATTTGAACCATAAACTGCATTCACATAATTTTGATCATTTTTATCATTAAATATGATTGCTATTCCTGAGTGCATCTCATCATCAATTAATATGTTCGAAGTGTTTATTTTTTCTTTCTCCAAAAATTGTTTTAATTGATCTCCGTAATTGTCTTCCCCTATAATTCCAAAAAATGACACACTGTTCTCTTCGGTTATTCTTGCAGCAGCAACAGCTTGATTTCCTCCTTTACCTCCAGGTGCTGTATAAAATTTAGATCCAACGCTCGTTTCTCCTGGTTTTGCAGGAGTATCTATATTCATAATTAGGTCCATATTTAATGCTCCTAAAACATTTATAGAATATTTATTTGTATTTAACCGCATTATTATGTGTTTTCAGTATTTATTTTTTCTATAATAATAGCAGTAAAATAAATACAAAACGAATAAATATGGCCATTGTAAAAATTCCAACTCCATTAAGAGCTTTAACAGAAAATAAAACGGAAATTCAAATTAATGGAAAAACGATAATTGAAGTAATTGATAATTTAGACTCACTATATATAGGAATTAAGGACAAAATATTAGAAAATGGGAAATTGAAACATTTTGTTAATGTTTATGTAAACGGCGAAGATATAAGATATATTGATTCATTAGAAACAAGTATCGATAATAATGATGAAATTTCTATTGTTCCTGCTGTGGCAGGAGGATAACTTTAACCGATGATTTTTGAAATAGAACTTTTTACTATTTCAGAAGATACATTTCCTTCAATAATGGCTTCACCGATATTTCTAAGTAAAATCCATTGAACATTCCCATCCACATTTTTTTTATCCATTCGAATAGCTTCTATTAATTCTTCTGCATTTAAGTTTTTGTCATTAGTTGGTAGTCCATAACTATTTAGTATATTTTTTTGTCTCTTTACAGAATCAATATTAACTAATCCTAAATTTAAGGAAATATATATTGATACCATCATGCCTATACTAACCGCCTCACCGTGCAAATATTTCTTAAATTTTGTTACTTTTTCTATAGCATGGCCTATTGTATGCCCATAGTTAAGCTTTATTCTATCTTGTCCTCTCTCAAATTCATCCTTGGAAACGACTTGTGCTTTGATACGGACGGACTTTTTTAAAATTTCTGCGGCATATTCAGTATCTAGATTAATGATAACTTTTTTGTTATTTTCAAATTCTTCAAATAATTTTTCATCACTTATCAAAGCATGTTTAATCGCTTCTGCCCATCCACTATTTTTTTCTCGTATTGGTAAAGTATTTAAAAAGTCTAAATCTTCAAAAACAAGTTTCGGTTGATTAAAAGATCCTATTAAATTTTTACCGGCATCTAAGTTATAGGCTGTTTTTCCTCCTATAGCAGCATCAGTCATTGCCGCTAGAGTTGTTGGTACTTGTATGTAAGGAATACCTCTAAGATAACTTGAGGCAGCAAATCCAATGATATCACCAGCTACTCCACCTCCAAAAGACACTATAAAATCTTTTCTTTCAGCTTTCATAGTTGAAAGCCAATCATATATTTTTGAAACAGAATTATAGTTTTTGTTTTCTTCATTTAGTTCTAGAGAAAAGGTGTTTGTCCTATATCCAAAAGATTCCATGGTTTCGTGAAGAAGCTTTACTTTTTTGGGAAACATTGACTTATCAGCAATTATGAAGCATTTTTTTTTCTCAATTCCTGCATATTCCAACTCTCTACCTAATAAATTAAGAATACTTTTGCCTACTATTACTCGATAATTACCCTGAGATGTGTTTACTTCAGATGCTAAATATTTATTTTTCATAAGATTCTCGTAAAATCAAGTCTTGATTTCGCATAATTTATTTTTTATTTCTTCTGCAAGAGTATTTAAGCTCTTATTATCTGTTTTAATAGAAAACTTTGCCAATTGATAGTATTTTTCTCTTTGTTCGTATAGAGATGAAAGTTCATTTTCGTTAATTTTTTCTCCAAGTAAAGGTCTAATCTCCTTCGATTCCTCTAAACGTTTAATTATTGTTTTTATTGTAGAATTTAGCCAAATCATAATTCCATAATGGTTCATAATCTTCAGGTTCTCTTTTATTGTAGGAATCCCTCCTCCTGTAGAAATAACTATTTTTGAATCATAATTAATTTCATTTAAGCATTCGGTTTCGATCTTTCTAAAATAATTTTCACCTCTACGAGTAATTATTTCACTGATTTTCATATTTAGATTAGCTTCTATTTTTTTATCAGTATCTAGAAAATTAAATTTTAATTTTCTTGCTAATAATTTTCCTACTGAACTCTTTCCTGAACCAGAAAATCCTATTAAGAATAAGTTATTGTATCTATCTCTATTTTCCATATTCTTTAAAAGATGAAATGTAGGCTTTATAATTTCTTTTTATCTCTTGAATACTATCACCACCAAATTTTTCAAGTACAACCTCGGATAACGTTATAGCTAACATTGCTTCTCCTATAGGACATGCTCTTGCTACCTGACATATATCTGATCTATTATAAGCAGCTTCAACAATATCTCCTGAGATAATGTCAACCGAAGGAAGGGGTTTAGTCATTGTTGCTATAGGTTTTACAGCCACGTTCACAATTATGTTATTACCATTTGACATTCCACCTTCAAGCCCACCAGCATGATTTGTTTTGTGTGAAAATTTTCTTTCGTCTTGTGAATTTGGCTCTATAACATCTTGAACTAAATTCCCATATTTTTCAGTATTGTTAAATCCGTTACCTATTTCAACACCCTTTACAGCATTAATGGACATCATTGATTGAGCTATTTTACCATCTAATTTATTATCCCATTGAATATAATCACCTAGGCCTAAAGGTATCCCAAAGCCTATAACTTGAAACACACCACCGATTGTAGTTCTTTCTTTCTTTGCTTGATCAATAACATTTGTGAATAACTGTTCTTCTCTAGTATTTGTAGATCTAACTATAGAATTTTCAACATGCTCCCAATTTATTTGATCAACATTAGCTACAGATGTTTTTTCCCATCCTATGGATATAACGCGAGATTTTATATCAATTCCAATCTCTGATAAAAATTTTTTGCATATGGAACCTACTGCAACTCTAGCAGCAGTTTCTCTAGCACTGGCTCGTTCTAAGACATTACGCACGTCTTTGTGGTTATATTTTAGTGTTCCAGGAAAATCAGCATGTCCTGGTACTATTTTTGTTTGGCGCTTAATATCATCTTTTTCATTCACTGGTTCTATTGCCATTGCTGTTGTCCAATTCTCCCAGTCTTTATTTTCAATCCACAATGATATCGGTGACCCAAGTGTTTTCCCATGCCTAACTCCGGACTTTATATTGGCACTATCTTTTTCAATTTTCATCCTGCCACCTGAACCATATCCTTTTTGTCTTCTTGACATGTCAATTCGAATATATTCTTCACTTAATGATAAATTTGAAGGGATACCTTCTAAAATCACGGTCAAGCCCATTCCATGAGATTCCCCAGCTGTTAAAAATCTAAACTTTGTCATAATAATTCCTCTGTATCTATAATTTTATACCAACAGAATCAAGCATTGTATTTATAGGAGCTTTTTTATTTGTTAAAAGTTCAAATCCTGAAGCAGCTTGGAACACTAACATAGATAAGCCTCCTATAGTGTCTATTTTATTATTTTTGGCATCTCTTAAAAATGGAGTGATTTGAGGTGAATAAACTAAATCATAACATAATGCCCTAGTGTTGAGTAAACTCGTGTCGATAGGAGATTTTTTTGGGTCTGGACCACCAGTCATACCAAGTGAAGTTGCATTTATAATTAAATCTATTTCTTTTAAGGTGGTTAAATTATTCAATTCTTTAAAATCCATGATTTTTATGTCCGTTTGGTTATTAGCAAATAATTCTTTAATTTCCTCCGCTTTTTGTAAAGTACGATTGGAAATTATAATTGATTTAACTTTTCCTTTTATAAGGCCCTGGCAGATAGCTTTTGCTGAACCTCCTGCACCTATTATCAAAGCTGATTTATTTTTGATTGATTTTTTGTAAAAATCTAGACTATTAATAAAACCAAGCCAATCTGTATTATAACCACTTAATGTTCCATTCTTATTTATTATCCAATTAATCGCATCAATTTCTTTTGCTGAATTATCTATATTATCAAGGTATTGCATTACTTTTTTCTTATAAGGCAAAGTTATACAACATCCTAAAACATTTTCATTTCTAAGAGATTGTATCTTATCTTTTAGTAACTTTTCTTCAGTTTCCCAAATTTGGAAATCTATATTGTAACCTAGTTCATTAAATGCTGAATTATGAATAGTTGGAGACAAAGTATGTCCAAGAGGGTATCCTATAATTCCAGCTTTCATATTATTTTGCATTTTGATTCTGTAAATAACTTTCCAATATTATAATAGCTGATACTGAATTTAATTTACTTTTTATATTTTTAATTTTCATACCAGTACTTTTCATTGACTTAAACGCTTGTTCTGTTGTTAATCTTTCATCCCATAGTACGATTCTTATTCCTTTATTGCTAGCTTTTAACTTTTTAGAAATTAATCTAGAAAAAATTGCCCTATCACCCTCAGTTCCATTTAGTAATTTTGGCAAACCTATAATTAGTTTCTCTATTTGATTTTCTTTAATAATAATATTTATTTTCTTTACCAAGATTTCAGAATTTGATGCATTTATTTCATTTAATGAACTGCATTGATTATTAATTTCGTTAGATATTGCTACACCTGTTCTCTTCTCTCCTAAATCTAAGCCTAGAATCTTCATTATTTATAATGCTTTGATAATATTTTTTGTAAATTTGAGATTATTGAATCTAATTTAGATGGATCTTTACCGCCTACTTGAGCTGTAAATTTATTACCACCACCACCACCACCCTCTATTTCTTTTGAAAGAATAGAAGCAATATCGTTTGCGGCAATTTTTACGTTTACTGTAGTCATTATGACAATTAAAGGCTTATTATCAATGACTGATCCTACTATAGCGACTCCTTCAGATAAATTGTTTCTTAAGGTATCTCCTGCTTTTCGTAATGCTCCTATATTAGGAACTTTCACTTTAGATATTGAAAACTTTGTGTCGGAAAGCATAAATTCTTGATTATTAGATTTTGATTTATTTCCAAGTGATAATTCAGTCAACTCTCCTTGTAATTTATCTATCGTTTTTTGTTGTTTTTTCACTATTTCATTTTGAAATTTGAATTTGTCTAAAATATTTTCCTCAGATGCATTCATTTTGATCATAATTTCATTTAAGTTATATAAATTCTTCCTAACCATTGTTTCTGTTCCAATTCCTGTCAATGCAAAGATTCTTCTGTTTCCAGAACCTATTCCATTTTCCGAAATAATTTTGAACAACCCTATACCTCCTGTGTGACTCATATGAGTTCCTCCGCATAGTTCATAGCTCCATGGGGCATCAATTTTAATTGTTCTCACTTCATGATCATATTTTTCTCCGAAGAATGCTAATGCGCCGTCTTTAATAGCCTTATCATATGTTGTATAACTAACTTCAACAGGCAGATTGTTTCTTATAACATCATTGACTCTATCTTCAACAATTTGTAAAGTTTTTTTGTCGAGTGCATGCATATTTGTAAAATCAAATCTTAAGTAATCAGGGTGAACTAATGATCCTGATTGTCTTACATGAAGACCAACTATTTCTCTTAGTGCTGCATGTATTAAGTGAGTTGCAGTATGATTCCTTCTAATTCTTTCACGGCGACTTCCATCTACGGTAAGATTTAAATTATTACCTACTGATAATGATCCTTCATTAATTTTTGCTTTGTGAATATATATTTCTCCATATGGAGAGATAGTGTCAATTATTTCAATCTTACAATTGTCGTTTTCTGCTATACCTGAATCACCGATCTGACCACCTCTTTCAGCATAATAAGGTGTTTTATCAATTATTAAATCAAACTCTTCTTTAGATTTGACAGTTTGTATAATTTTTTCGTTTTGTATTATAGATAAAACTTTTGAAGAAGTCTTTAAACTGTCATAACCGACGAATTCTGTAGGTTTTATATCTAGTGATGAAAATATTTTCTTACTGTTCGCCTTTGTAAAAACAGAAGATTGTTTAGATTTGTTTTTTTGTTGATTCATAACTTCTATAAATGATTTTTTATCTATATCTAAACCAGATTTTTTACATATCTCTTCAGTAATTTCTATAGGGAAGCCATATGTATCATATAATCTAAAAGCTTCTAGGCCAGATAAAGTATTTCTTATGTCTTTCTTATTTAAATCATCAATATTTTTATAGATTTCTTTAGCAACGTCTTTAGCATCAATTGACATCTTAATTGATTCTTTGACTTTAATACTTCTTAATTCAAATAATGAATACAAAACTTGAGTTCCAAAATTTAGCGTTTTAGAGAATTTTTTTTCTTCGGTATCTAAAATTGATTTAATGAAATCGAATTTTTCATCAAGTTCGGGATATACGTGACTCAATTTTTCAGACGATATTTTAGCTATGGGAGATAAAATTGGGAATGAAGCATCAATTTTTATTCCATTAATAATAGCTCTTCTAATTAATCTTCTTAAAACATATCCCCTTCCAGTGTTTTCTGGTATAACTCCATCTCCAATAAGGAAACTAGCAGAACGTCCATGTTCAGCAATTATTCTTTTAACTATTTCAATATCTTTTCTTGATAAGCTTTTAGATGAAATGTCATATTTAATATCTGATAAATGTTTGCTAAACACATCAGTTTTGTATACAGTTTTATTGTTTGTTAGAACGGCTAAAGTTCTTTCAAGTCCCATGCCTGTATCTATGTTATTAAAAGGTAGAGGAGTGTCTTTAGAATCAATGTCTCTATAAAACTGAGTAAAAACTAAATTGTATAGTTCTATAAAATCTTCATGTAAATTAGGACCCCAATTAGGATCGTTGAAATTAAGATTATTGAGATCACCTTGATAATAATGTATTTCTGAACATGGACCACAAGGCCCTTCTTCTCCAGCTGGTCCCCACCAGTTATCTTCATCTCCAAATTTATAGATATATTTTTCAGAAATTCCAAGATCGAGCCAAATTTGTTTTGCTTCATCATCCTCGTTATAAATTGTAAAAAACAATCTATTGATATCGAACTTTAGTACTTCTGTCATGTATTCTAATGCCCAGGCACAGGCTTCATTTTTGAAGTAGTCCCCAAAGCTAAAATTTCCTAGCATTTCAAAGAAAGTCAAATGAGTATCATCACCAACTTCTTCAATATCTGTAGTTCGGAAACATTTTTGTGCTGTTGTTATTCGTTTGTTAGGAGGTTTTTTTTCTCCTGAAAAATAGGATTTAAATTGAGCCATTCCAGAATTTGTTAATAACAAACTTGGGTCTTCTGAAGGTATCAAAGATGAAGACGGTAATATTAGATGTTCTTTTGATTCGAAAAATTTTAAAAAAGAATCTCTTAAATCATCTGCTGTTTTTGGTATTTTCATTAAATTTGTTAAATATGTTTTTTTTCCTAAGTTTATTTTATATTAATTTAAGTTTATCTTTTTGGTATTTTTTTTGCCGAATATTGTGTATCTCCACCCTTTTTGAAGTTTTTCAGAATCATTATTATCTAATAAATTTTGAAGATCTCTTTTGTTTGCGATTAAAGATTTAGAAATATTTTTTTCCATTGAAACTTGATTTAGTTCTTTTTTTAAATTATTTAAATCATTGAAATCATTAGTTTTAGATTTATTTTGTTTCTCCTTGAATTCGCTATGTTTATTAATAATAATCTCTAATTTTTCGTAATCTTCTAAATAAAAAAATTTATTATTTTTATGTAAATTCAATTGAGTCAATGGGTATAATTCATTTTTATTATTTTTTGATATAAATATAATGTCTTTATCCTTAAGGATCCAAGATTTAGGTTTATTTCTATTTTGTGCAACTTTTTCTCTGAATATGGTCAATTCTTTTAATAGTTCTATATTCAATAAATTTTTTTGATCTAGCCGTATTCTTTTCCACAAATTATTGGTGTTATTTTTTGAATTTATATGATGGAGAATATTTTCCATTTCTTCTTTAAACCAATCAAATTTTTTATCATTCACAAGTGATTTATATAATTTACTAAATAATTCTTCCAAATATATAACGTCCGTTCCTGCATAATTGATTTGCTTTCTGGTTAAAGGTCTTTTTATCCAATTTGAATATTGTTGGTCTTTTTGTACATCTATATCTAATAATTTTTTTACTAGATTTTTGTAACTTATGTTATGTTCAAGACACACAAATGCATTTGCAATTTGTGTGTCAAATATATTCTTTATATGAATATTTAAATTCGATTGTAAAATTTCAATATCTTGTTCACAATCGTGAAAAATTTTCACAATATCATTATTAATTAAGATATTTGTTAATTTCTCTAATAAATTTTGTTTGTTATAACAATCTAATATAAATATTTTATTATTTATGTTTAATTGCACTAATGAAAGAATTGGGTAATATGTATTTTCTCTAACAAATTCTGTATCTATACATATTTTTTTGGATTTGATCAAACTTTTTTCAACAATATTATAATCGTCTACTGAATTTATAAGATTTATTTTCATGTATCTTTGGTTTTAAACAAATAATATACGAATTTAGTAATTTTATTTTATAAAGTTAATTTTTTTTTATGTATTATAAATTTAGATAAATACATAAAAAAAATTGTCAAAAGAACTCAAAAGCAAAAAATGGTTTGGGGAGAAAAATCTTGAAGGTTTTCTTCATAGATCAGGAATGAAAGCCCAAGGCTGGCCTGAAAATATGATCAAAGATAAACCAATGATAGGTATAGCAAATACGTTTTCTGAGGCTGTTCATTGTAATTCTCACTTAAGAATTTTAGCAGATCATGTAAAAAAAGGTGTTATAGCCGCAGGTGCTACTCCTATTGAATTCCCTGTTATATCATTAGGAGAATTTTTTTTATCTCCAACTTCAATGTATCTGAGGAATCAAATGTCTATTGATATAGAAGAAATGATAAAGGGATTGCCTATTGATGGAGTTGTTATTTTGACAGGTTGCGATAAAACTACTCCAGCAGCAATCATGGGAGCAGCTTCAGCGAATATTCCTACTATAATTCTACCTGGAGGACCATCTTTAAAAGGTAACTGGAAAGGAGAAGAATTGGGTTCTTGTACTGACTGTAGAAGATATTGGAACGAGTTAAGAGCAGGAAATATATCTCAAGAAGATTATGATTCTATGGAAGAATCTATTTATCGTTCTCCTGGTTTTTGCATGGTTTCTGGTACTGCCTCTACAATGGCTTGTATTTCTGAAGCTATGGGAATGACTTTAGTAGGTGCTGCAACTCTACCAGCTGTTGATTCAAGAAGAATGGCATTAGCAAATAAATCTGGTCAACAAATTGTAAACTTAGTAAAAAACAATGTAAAATTTGAAAACTTTTTAGATAGACAAAACTTTCTTAATGGAATTGTAACACTCATGGCTATGGGTGGATCTACTAATGCGATAATACATCTTCTTGCTATGGCTGGAAGAACCAAAACAAAGATTACACTTGATGATTTTAACCAAATTTCAGAAAAAACTCCTGTGTTAGCCAATTTAAAGCCTGCAGGAACAAAATTAATGGAAGATTTTCATTATGCAGGTGGCGTTTCAGCATTATTGAAAAATATAAAACATCTTCTAAATCTTGAAACAAAAAGTGTATCCGGACAAACCTTGAAAGATATTTTAGATCAATCTGAAAATTTTGACCAACAAGTAATAAGGTATCCATCAAATCCCGTCAATGATAAAGGTAGTATCGCGATCATAAAAGGATCTTTAGCACCAGATGGAGCTGTTATAAAAGTCGCTGCAGCCAGTAAAAAATTTCTTAATCACATTGGCAAAGCAATAGTATTTAATAATGCAAAAGAATTGTCCGATAAAATTGATGATCCAGACCTTGATATAAGTGAGAATTCTATAATCGTATTAAGAAATCAAGGACCTATAGGTGGTCAAGGAATGCCTGAAAGTGGTTTCTTACCTATTCCGAAAAAACTTCTAGACAAAGGGATTCGAGACATTGTAAGAATATCTGATGCTCGTATGAGTGGCACTGCATATGGAACTATAATTCTACATATTGCTCCAGAATCATATATTGGAGGTCCTCTTTCATTAGTAAAAACTGGAGATAAAATAAAATTATCTTTAAAAACTAAATCTATAGATTTATTAGTTGATAATAAAACACTATCTGAAAGGAAATCTTTACTTAAGGATAGTAAACATAATTCAGAATACGATCGAGGGTATGGCTGGCTTTATAAAAATCATATTTTACAAGCTGATCAAGGATGTGATTTCGATTTCCTAAAAGCTAAATAATTTTTGTCATTTGATTTAGATTTTTTTTCAAAATCAGGTTTATAGGATAATGTCTTTTAAATTGTTATAGCAAAGACAAAATCGCGCTAGTAACATCATTTGTTTGAGATTCTCCACCAAGATCAGGAGTTAATGTATCTCCTTTCTCTAAAACTTTTTTAACAGATAATTCTAGTTCTTGGGCTGAATCTTTTTCTCCAAGATGATCTAACATAATTGCTGCTGTTAATATTTGGGCCATAGGATTAGCAATTTTCTTTCCTGCTATATCTGGAGCTGATCCATGAGTTGGTTCAAACATTGAAGGACTATTATTTGTGGGGTCTATATTTCCACTTGATGCTAATCCCATAGAGCCAGTAATAATTGCACCAATATCTGTTAAGATGTCACCAAATAAATTACTTGCCACCACAACATCAAATTCCTTAGGTCTTCTCAAAAAGTCCATACATGCAGCGTCTATTAACAGTGAATTGGTTTTAATTGAAGGATAATCAATCTTAACTTCGTTGAAAACTCTATCCCATAATGTCATAGAGTATCCTTGCGCATTAGATTTAGTAATAGAAGTTACATGATTTTTCTTATTTCTACTTTTAGCTAATTCAAATGCGTACCTTATCACTCTTTCACATCCTTTGCGGGTAAATACTGCACTTTGAACTGCAATTTCTTCAGGAAAATCTCTATATTGAAATCCTCCAACATTTGCATACTCTCCTTCTGTATTTTCTCTAACAACAACTAGATCTATATCGTAAGGTTTTATATTTTTTAATGGTGACTCTACTCCAGGGTATAAAATACTAGGTCTCACACAAGCAAATTGATCAAAAGCTCTTCTTATAGGGAGTAACAATCCATTTAAAGTAATATGATCTTGTATATCTGGATGACCAACTGCTCCTAAGAAAATTGCATCAAAATTTTTAAGTTGTTTGATACCGTCTTTCGGCATCATTTCATTATGTTTAAAATAATATTCTGAACTCCAATCAAAATATTCTAAAGAGAATGTGTAATTTTTATTTTTACTTTGTTTTGTAATAACTTCTATAGCACTTTCAACGACTTCAATTCCAATCCCATCTCCTGGAATTACAGCTATTTTATATTCTTTCATTTTTATTCCTTATTTTTTTCAAATAACTGGATAATTCCAGCAATGTCTTCCATTTCTTTTCCCATGTTTCTATATTGATCGAAAAGTATTTCTGTTGATTTTATTAAGGGTAAACTTAAATTAAAATCTTTTGCTAATTCTGTAACAATGTGTATATCTTTGATTAAATTTCTAGCAGGAGCGGGTGAACCAATATATGATTTATCTCTGATGATAGGAGCTGATCTTTCTAGCATTGTAGAATTACCGAAACTCACTGACAATATTTCCATAGCATCTTTAATTGTTATGCCAACAGCATTAGCTAATGATATAGCTTCAGCAGCAGCAGTTGTATGAACTGCTGTTAATAGTTGATTTATTAATTTCATTGCAGTTCCTGCACCTGTATTTCCCATATACTTAACCTTGGTTCCCATCATTTCGTAATAAGGTAGAGCCATAGTATAGTCATCCAAATTTCCGCCTACCATAATTGATAAAGTTCCATCTTTTGCACCTGTGGGTCCTCCGGATATTGGAGCATCTAAAAATGACACCCCTTTTTCCTTCAATAGTCTGTGACTTTCAATACTTGTCTGTAAACTTACAGTTGAATGATCAGAGACAATTTTAACATTATTCGAATATCTTTTTATTCCTTTTACAATTTGAATTGAAGTTTCAATATCGGGAAGACATATAAAAATCAATTCTGTATCTTTAGATATTTGTTCTAGAGAACTTGCTCCTTTTGCTCCTTTTTGTTTCATTACGGAAATTTTTTCTTTAGATCGTGTAAACACCATTAAATCTGCACCTTTATTTAACAAATTATCTGCCATTCCTTGACCCATATTCCCTAGTCCTATAAAACCTATTTTCATATCTTTCTCTTTTTACAAATTTTGTTTAACATTTTCCAAAAGGGCAACTATACTTTTGTAAATTAATTCTTTAGAATTTGCCCCGTTATGTGAGGTCAAGATTACATTTTCTAGTGTTTTTAGAGGGTTAGTTTCTTCAATTGGTTCTTTCTCAAAAACATCCAATGCAGCACCTGCTATTTTTCCTGTAATAAGTGCATCATATAGAACTGATTGATTAATCAAGGATCCTCTTGCCGTATTGATTATTATTGCATTTCTTTTTATTTTTGAAAATTCCTCAATATCAATTAAATGTCTTGTTTCTGGAGTTAATTTTGTGTGGATAGAAATCACATCCGAATTTTCAAGTAACATATTTATATCTGCAACTTCTGCAAATTCTTCGATAGTTCGTATTCTTTCGTTACCTACACGTATTACTGGAGTCATAATGACATGCATTCCTAAACTTGCAGTTAGTTTAGCTACCTGTTCTCCAATCATCCCTGAACCTATGATACCCATAGTTTTACCATTTATTAAATCGACCTCTATTGAAGGCCATTCGTTATTATTTTTGATTCTATCGTTTATTTGAGGGATTTTTTTTATGAGAGAAAAAATCATTGCTATTGTATGTTCCGCAACAGACATGGTGAAACTATTTGGGATCGAAGTAGTCACAATCCCATTTCTTTTTGCTGCATTTACATCGATATGGTCTAATGCTGTACCGAAAACAGCAATATGTTTCAGAGAAGGTGAATTTTCAATAACATCGTTGTCTATTTTTGTAGTTGCTTTCGTAACGACTACAGTATGAGAGTCTTTTATTCTTGAAATGATTTCAGCATTGTCTTCGGGTCTTGAATAATATAAATCAATTTCTCTATTTAACGAGTTCAGACCTTTTGAGATTTCAGTTTTAACTGAAAATATCTCTGTTTCATCATCAATAATAACTATCTTTTCCATATTTATATCATTTACAATCAAATGTTAAGTCAGTTCAAATTTTATTATAATAGTTAACACGAAATCATGGCGACTTACAGAATCCTTTTTTGGAAAGAAATACCAACTCAAATTAAGTACAATGATGATTTGAATTCAACAAAATCCTATATGCTATCTGATTTTTTTCAACAGGCAGTTGATTCTATAGCTATGTTTGATGGCTCTATAAAATCTGATGAATATTTGAATGCTTGGAGTTGGGGAGAAGAAACAGAAACAAATTTCAAACCTGAAGAAATTGTTGACATCTATAATGATAATATTCCAGAAAAATTTTTAAGTAAAATAAAAACATTACATGAAAACGGGAATAGAAATCCAATTCCGGGAGCAATTGATTCATGGTTCAAAAATTAAAACCAAATGCACAAAAAATATTAAATGATATAAAAAACAATAAAATTTTTTTACTTGATGGCGCTACAGGCACACACCTTCAAAACTATGGTCTTGAACCTGGTGGATGCCCTGAACTAATGAATAAAGAAAATCCAGAAATTATTTCATCTATGGCTGAGATTTATTATAAAAATGGGAGTGATATTGTTCTAACAAATTCTTTCGGAGGAAATAAGTATAGACTAAGACACTATGAATTAGGTGATGACGTCTTTGAATTAAATAAACTAAGTGCAATGTTAGCAAAGGAAGAATCTGAGAAATACACTGAAAAATTTGTTTTTGGATCGATAGGTCCAACTGGTGAATTCTTAGAACCTTTAGGAGCAGTTTCTGAATCTGAAATGTATGATGCATTTGCCACTCAAATGAGTGGTTTGTTTGAAGGTGGAGTTGATGGTTTTTTGATTGAAACACAAATAGCAACTGAAGAAACAGAACTGGCTATAAAAGTAGCTAAAGAAAATTTCAATATTTTAATACTAGCTTCTGCTGTTTATGATAAAGGACCAAAAGGTTTTTTTACAATGTTTGGTCTAACTCCAAAAGAAAGTTTACGAATATTCTTCGAGTCAGGTGCTCACGTCGTAGGAACAAATTGTGGTAACGGATCTGAAAAAATGGTTGAAATATCTAAACAATTACGATCATTTACAGACAAGCCATTAATAGTTCAGGCAAATGCAGGAATACCTAAAATAAAAAAACAGGATATAATTTATCCTGAATCACCTGAATTTATGCAGGAAAAATATAAAGAATTGATTATAAATGAAATCAATTTCATTGGTGGATGTTGTGGAACAAACTCTGAACATATACGCCTTTTTCACGAATTGATAAGGAGACATAATGAGAGTATTTGAAGTTAGAGAACAATTCGGCAATTGTTTAGAATTGGTTTCAATGGATCCAAATTTCCATAATATCACAGTAGGTTTGTTTATTAAAAATGACATTTTGACAGTTTGGTCATATAGCAAAAAAGAAGGTGTCAAATTAAGGTTAAATACAATAAGAGATAAAATGGTTGAATTGGGTGGCTTAAAATCTATTGATGAAGATTTTAAACTAAAAGTTCCAAAAGGATACTTTATTGAAAGGCCTTTAAGATTTTTATTTACACAATCAGTTGAAAAAGGACCTGATTTCAAATTTGATACCGGTCCAATTTCGGCATCAGATAATAAAACAAAATTACTTTTCAATATCCAAGGGCAAAAGATGAATGATAACTACATCTATGTAGTTTCAACTAAAGGTGAACATGAACGACCATTTATTAGAATTAGAGCTGTAATTGGAGGATTTGTTAAATATGGTGAATGTATAAAACTCAATGATGAAAGTTTCTGTTTTAAAGATAAAAAACAACATGATGAATATGTAAGAATTCTACTTCCTTATGCACGAAACGTAAGTGCTGTTGAAAATATGATTACTACTTCTGAACAAACAGGACAAATGAATACGCAGACATTAGGATTTTCACAATAAAAAGGAGTTCATATGAAAACAATGACCAAAAAAGAAAGAGTCTTTAATGCTTTGAATAGACAAGAAGTTGACAGGCCTCCCGTTGCAAATCCAACTTCTGTAGCTACTGTCGAAATGATGGATTTAGTAGATGCACCATTTCCTGAAGCATGTCGATCAGCTGAATTAAATGCAAGATTAGCTGCAACAGAAATTACTGAATTTGATTTTGATGCTATTGCTCCTTATTTTTCAATTATTCAAGAATCAAGCGCTATTGGATGCGATATGCAATGGGAACAAAAAGATAATTGGCCTACTGTCAGGATGAGTAATCCTATATGGCAAGGTTCTTCAGATGTTAAGGTGCCTAAAGATTTTTTAGAACATAAAGACACTAAAGTTATTATTGATTCAATTAAGATTTTAAGAAAAGAATTTGGTAACGACATTCCGATAATAGGTAAAACTATGGGTCCTTGGACTTTAGCATATCACGTTTTTGGTGTGGAAAAATTTTTACTCGGTACAATTGACAATCCATCTGAAACAAAATTAGCCCTTGAAAAATTAAAAGAGTTTACTTATTTATTTGGGGAAGCACAAATTGATGCTGGTGCTGATATACTTACTGTTCCCGACCATGCGACAGGAGATTTGGTTTCAGGTCAGTATTACAAGACATTTCTTCAAGAATTACATACTGAGATGGCAGAAAATTTTAAAGTACCTCTTATTTTACATATATGCGGACGAACGGTAGACAGGATGCCTGCAATATCAGAGACCGGTATGCATGCGTTTCATTTTGATTCTAAGAATAAACCTGAAGAGGCAATGAATGCAGTACAAAACAAAATTGCATTAGTTGGCAATATTAATAATCCTGAAACTTTATATTCTAAAAACACTATAGAGGTAAAAAAAGAAGTCTTTGATTGTTTAAATGCTGGTGTACAAATTATCGCACCAGAATGTGCTATTCCTTTAAAAACTAAATCTGAAAATCTTATAGCTATAACCGAAGGTGTTTCAGATTGGCTTTCTGAACACAATAAAAATTGAGTGATGATAAAATAAAGTTATATATTTTTTACCAAGGAGGAGTTGTTGTTTGAGCATGAAGGGCTATCAAAAGAATTCGAATTCGTAACTAAAGAAAGTGAAATTAAACATATTGGCAATTCAATACAAAACACTTCTTTAAAAATGCAAACAATAGCCTTCGCTCTTATACAAGGGGATCAAGATACGGTAGGTGAACTTACCAAAGAATGTTTGGAAGAAGGGATATCAGCAAATGAAATACTTGACAATGGACTTCTAAATGGAATGTCAATCGTAGGAGTTAAATTTAGAGACAATATTATTTTTGTTCCCGAAGTTCTTATATCTGCAAGAGCGATGAAAGCCGGAATGGCACATATTGAACCTATTTTATCTGAATCAGGAATAGAACCTCAAGGTAAGGTCCTAATGGGAACAGTAAAGGGAGATCTACATGACATCGGGAAAAATTTATGCATTATGATGTTAAGAGGAGCAGGTTTTACTGTGTATGACTTAGGTGTTGATACTTCACCTGAAGATTTTGCAGATGGATTCGAAGAATATCAACCAGATGTAATTGGAATGTCAGCATTACTTACTACAACAATGCCTAATATGGGTAGAACTATTCAATATTTTGAAGACATTGGGTTACGTGATGATGTAAGATTGATGGTCGGAGGAGCGCCCGTAACTCAAGAATTTGCTGATGAAATGGGAGCGGATGCTTATGGAGAAAGTGCAGTTGATGCAGTTGAGAAAGCAAAAGAGTTAATTGTATTATTAAAAGATTTAAGAGATTGATTTAATTTTAAAATGCCTTCTGAAAAAAAAAGATTGGAAAAAAGCCTCGATAAATTGTTCAAAATTTATAAGGATATTTCGACAAAAGCTGACGAAGTTAATCAATATCGCTGTCCTTATAAAAACGCAAAAAACATTTGCACGGCTACTTTCAAATGCTTAAATCAACATTTTATAAAAGATAATCCAAAAGAACCAATCTGTATAGGTTCTGAAAAATTAGATTATAGGCCAGCCTGGATTACTGATCAACCAATTAAAAGTAATGACGAGTAATAATTATAAATATGAAGAAAACTCTTCATCACTAAGTCTTAATACTACAATATTTCAATGTGCAGATAAAATAAAATTAAGAATACCAACTTCTTGTGGACGTTTGGGTGAATGTCATGAATGTATAGTAGAAATCTTAAATGGAAAATCTAACTTATCTAATAGAACTGAAGAGGAAATGTTTCTTAAAGATCCATTTAGATTAGCATGTCAAGCTAAAATTGTTTCAACAAAAGAAAAATTATCATTTAGACCAAGAAACCGAGACAGAAAAATTTTAACAGATTCTTTTTTACCCAAAACATTTGAACTTTCTAATAACTTTATAATTTCTTCTAACGGTGTTGAAAAAAAAGAAAATGATACATTTGTGAAACTACTTGATAAAGAATCTGATATTTATGGTTTAGCAATTGATGTGGGAACCACCACAGTTGCTATTAATTTAGTAAATTTACTTACAGGAGAAATTTTACTTACTTCTTCATATGAAAACCCTCAAGTTTTTGGTGGATCAGATGTTATCAACCGTATATCGTACGATTCAACTAAATTTAAAGGAGAATTACACAAAGCAATAATTTCTTCAGTTAATTTTGAAATAGGTGAAATGATTAAACCATTAAAGATTAGAAGAAGACAAATCATAGAAATAACTATTGTAGGGAATACTACAATGAGAGATATATTTTTCGATTTAAACGTTGAAACAATAGGACTCAAACCATATAAATCTTCAATAGAATTCGATTATATAAATAATAAAGTTGAGTCTACAGAACTGAAAAGATCTGCTAAAGAAATGGGGATCAGGATTAATCCAAAAGCTCTTATATATAGTCCTCCACTTATAGCATCTCATATTGGTTCTGATGTATCTGCTGGTTTGATTTCCTCTAGTTTTTTTGATAACGATTCGAATAAATTATTTATAGATATTGGTACAAATACTGAAGTTGTAATAGGAAATTCAAAAAAAATGAGCGCAGCCTCTTGTCCAGCTGGTCCAGCATTTGAAGGAGGAGAAGTCACTTTTGGAATGCCAGGGTATGATGGAGCCATAGAAAAAGTAAAATGGAATGATGGAGGGATAACTTTTCAAACAATAGGTAATTCTGAACCTTTAGGTATATGCGGCTCTGGTTTAATAGATTTGCTTTCTGAAATGAAAAAGAAAAAATATATGAACGACTTAGGACAATTTAAAAACCAAGAAAATGAATTAATAATTGATAAAGAAAATAATATTCTTATATCTCGAAAAGATGTTTCAGCTCTAGCTCAAGCCAAGGCTGCGAATGTGTGTGGTCAAGCTTTAACTATAAAAGATTATGGTATTTCTATAAATGATTTAGATACTGTATATTTAGCAGGTGGATTTGCTAGTTATATAGATGTAGATAATGCAAGAGAAATTGGTTTTATCTTGAATTTTCCTGAAGATAAAATTGTTAAAATAGGTAACTCAGCATTAAATGGTGCAACCCATTTGTTGCTATCCGATCAAGCTAGAAATAAATTGGTAAAATATGTTAAACAAATAAACCATTTAGAATTAGAAACCAAAACTGAATTTTTTGATTATTTTGTTGAAGGATGCCAATTTAAAAAAATTAATTTATAAAGGAGCAATATGAAATATAAAGCAATTGTAACCGATTATGTTTGGCCTAATTTAGATATTGAGAGATCGATATTAAATGAAAATGAAATTGATCTTGTTGATTGTAAATCTATGAGCCGCGAGGAGATTTTAAGTGAATCAACTGATGCCGATGCAATAATTTTTTGCTTTGCAGATGTAGATTCAGAATTGTTAGAAAAAGCGAAAAAATGTAAAGTTGCTTCTCGATATGGAATCGGTGTTGATAATATTGACATAAAAAAATGTACTGAACTAGGTATAGTGGTAACAAATATTCCAGATTACTGTTTAGAAGAAGTTGCAGACCATGCTATTGGTATGATTTTAAGTTTAAATCGTCGAATTACAGAACACTGGGATTTAGTAAAAAATGGAGGATGGCATGAATTAAATCTTGATATTCCTGTTCTTAGATTAAGTGAAGCTACTTTAGGTATAGTAGGATTTGGAAGAATTGGCAAAACTATAGCTCAAAGAATGTCATCTTTTGGAGTAAAAATAATTGCTTCTGATCCAATTTTGAAACCTGGTGAAATTATTGATAACGTAAAAATTGTTACTTTTGATCAATTGTTGGAACAATCAGATTTTATAACAGTGCATGTTCCCCTTATGGAAGATACACACCATTTGTTTTCAAAACCAGAATTTTCCATAATGAAGAATAATGCAATATTAATCAATTGTGCTAGAGGAGGCCTGATTAATGAAATGGATGCAGCATTAGCTTTAAAAAACAATGAAATTGGCGGAGTAGGCTTAGATGTAATAGAGGACATGTCAGATAAACCAACTAGTCCATTATTTGAATCTAAAAATGTTATTATTACACCGCACACAGCTTTTTTTTCTAAATCTTCAAATGAAGAACTTCAAAAAAGAACAGCTCAAGAAGTAGTAAGAGTAATAAATTCAAAACAACCAGAAAATTTTATAAATCCTGAAGTAATTAATAATTCAAGATTGAAATTAGTTTAAATTCTGATAATCACTTTCAACAGGCTCTTCTTCTTTTAATTCATCAATAATATTCACACTTTCATTTTCTTCAGAAATAGGTGGGATTTCATTAGATGTACTAATTTTCAATGATTCCATTTTTAAAAACTGTCTGTCTATTGCATTTATACGTGTTTCAGATAAATTTCTCATAGTATTCCCAAGTGTTTGATATTGCCTTAGCAATTTCTGATGTTCATTTTTATATATTGCCCATTGTTTTTGTATAGTATCAAGCATCAGCCTAAATTCTTGGTTTTTTTCAGAAATTGAAACAGTTTCAATAAATTCTCTTATAACACCTAATATAGCTAAAAGGTTCATCGGAGATATAACGATTACTTTCTTGTTATGTGCATATTCTATAATCGAATAGTCATTATCATATATAAACTGTAAAACATTATCGCTAGGAATAAAAATCAATGCATTATCTAAAGTGTTATCTTCAGTATTTATATAGTTTCTTGAGTCTGTTATTTCCTTAATCCTATCTTTGAAATCTCTTAAAAATTCTCTTGTCAATCTGTCTTTTTCAGTTTCCGAAGCATTCATAAGGTCCTGGAATTTGCTAAAAGGAAATTTTACATCCATATGTAATTTTTTATTTTGTGGAAGCATAAATGTAAAATCAGGAATCTCACCACTACTTACAATTTTTTCACTTTTTTTATAATTAACATTTTTTATAAAGCCACCTTGTTTCAATATATCTTCTGCTAGATATTCACCAAGTTGACCTCTTATTTGGTTACTTGAAAGAACTCCAGTTAACTTTCCCAATTCTTTTCTACTTTCGTGTAATGCATCTTCTGTATTTTTATGTTGTTTTCCAAGTAATTCTGTGACTGTTTTCAACTGGGTTATATTGATTTTCTGGTCATCGGTTTTTTTATTAACCAATTCTTTCATTTCTTGAATATTTTTATCAATATTTTTAGATGTATTTGTTAATTTCAAATCAAAAATGTTTTGTTCTTGATCTAATTTGTTTTTTATTATTTCTGAAACATCATTCTTGATAAGATCATTATTGAATATTTGATCTTGCTTAATTGAATCTAATAAACTTATAAATGATTTTTCTGAATTGTTTTGAGAAAACCTAAAGAATAGAAAAATTATTACTAAAAGAATAATTGTTATAGAAAAACTTAATATTAGCAGTAAATCCATTTGATATAAAAAGTATATTTATATACATTATAGACCAACTAATAATAACCTAAAAGGTGACTCAAAATGACAGAAACGTCTTCTATGAAAGCTATGACTTGGAGGGGTGGTAACAATTTTACCTCCGACCAACTTGAAATACCTCAAGTAATTGATAAAACATGCCTTATAGAAATAGACACTGCTGGTATTTGCGGAACAGACATCCATATAACCCAAGGTTTATTTCCCTCACCTGAAAATGTTGTTCTGGGTCACGAGTTCTCTGGAAAAGTAGTCGATGTTGGAAAAGGTGTAGATAAGAATTTGTTAAATCAATCAGTTACAGCGCAACCTGTTGGAGGATGTGGACTCTGCGAAAGTTGTGAAAAATGGTCTCTATCTCATTGTGAAAAAAATAAAAGAAGAGCCGGAGCATTTAGTGAATACGTATTAGTCGATGAAAAAGGAATTTCTGTAATTCCAGACAATTTATCCATTCAAAATGCTGCACTAACAGAACCAGCTGCATGTAGTTTATCATGTGTAGAAATGTTAAAAAAACCACTACCAACAAGCACAGCTGTTGTTATCGGAAATGGTTTGTTAGGATTATCAACCATCTATTTTCTAAAAGAAATGGGTATAGATAAAATTATATCTTCTGAAATTGCTGAATCAAGAAGAAATTTAGCAAAACTATTTGGATCTGATATTACTATTGATCCGACTAAAACTGATCTAGCTGAAGTAGTAGAAACTGAGACTAATGGTTATGGAGCAGACATTGTTGCAGAAGCTGTTGGTAATCCAAATGTAATTAAAAATTGTTTTGAGCTTATAAGACCAAGAGGACAAATGTTACTAGTTGGAGTTCATCCAAAGGGCTCTTATTTACCGTTTGATCTCCATGATTTACATTTCAAAGAGATATCTATATTTGGTGCTTTTGGTGCAGGTAATTCTTTTAAAAGAGCACTTAATCATTTACCAAATATGCCATTAGAAGATATTATTTCTGGGCGCTATCCTTTAGAAGGATTACCTCAAGCTATAGAAAAATCTGCAAATGCTGAAGGAATTAAATTTGTTATTGGACCTAACGATTAATTTCCAGTTTAGATATAAAATTAAACTATGAATGATAATAAAATGAACCATAAAGATCTATTTAATCTCGATAAACAAATAGTTTATCTGAATAGTGCATACATGGGACTTTTACCTAAAGAATCAGTTACACGAGGGATAGAAGGCTTAGAATTTAAATCCAAAGCCTGGGAAATTGAATGGAAAGATTTTTACGCTGCACCAGAAAATACTAGAAAAGTGTTTGCAAACATAATTAATTCAGATACAAATTCTATCTTTTTTGTTCCTTCAGCAAGTTACGGATTTGCTACATTTGCTAAAAACTTCAATCTAACAAGTAGAAAAACGATTCTTTTATTAGAAGAAGAATTCCCTTCCAATGTTTGGGTATGGAAAGATTTAGCAGAGAGAGACAATGGTAATATAAAATTTGTGAAAAGACCCGAAAATGACGACTGGACATCTGCTATATTAGAAAATATCAACGATCAAACTGCATTGATTTCAGTTCCCAATTGCCATTGGACGGATGGAGGATTAATTGATTTATTGAAGTTATCTAATGAATGCAAAAATAATGATATAGCTTTAACTATAGACGGAACCCAATCTGTTGGTGCAATGCCAATAGATATACAAAATATCAAGCCAGATTTACTAGTGGTTTCAGGCTACAAATGGTGTTTAGGTCCTTATAGTTTGGGGGCTGCATATATAGATAAAAAATACCATGATGGAACTCCAATAGAACACAACTGGATGGCAAAATACCCTTTACCAGAAGATAATTATGTTCCTAATATGACAAAGTATGAAGATTTTACCATAGAAAATGCAAGGAGATTTGATTTTGGACAAAGAGGAAATTTTCATCTTATGCCAGTATTTGAAGAATCATTAAGTTTAATCGATAGATTATCTCCAGAATATATATATGCATATATAGGTAAATTAAATGAAGAAATTATTAAAAAAACTTCAGAAATAGGTTTTACACATATTGATGATGAATATAGAGCTAAACATTATTTAGGTTTAAGATTTGAAAATGAAATTCCAGATAAATTTATTGATAAATTAATGACTGAAAATATATATATAAGCTCTAGAGGGAAAAGAGCACTTAGAGTAACTCCACATATTTGGAATGATTATGCCGATGTCGATAAATTTGTAACCGCTTTATCTAAAATCCTTAGGTGAATAATGAGCATGTATATCAAAGAAAAAACTGTACAAGAAATATTAGATGTGAGAACAACAGTAGATCTTTTAGAAGAAGCTATGAAGTCTTTATCTACAGGTAAAGGATTCAATAGTCCCAGAAATCGATTACCTACAAGCTACTCGGGTGGAAATCTACACTTTATGGCCGCATCATGGCCAGAAAAAGGTATAGCTGGTCATAAAAGCTATGTTGTAACAAAAGGGATCGCTACTTTTGTAGTAATTCTTTATTCAACTGAAGGTAAAGGATTATTAGCTATTATAGAAGCCAATCTTTTGGGTCAAATTAGAACAGGTGCTGCTTCAGGTCTTGCTTCAAAATATTTAGCTAATAATAATTCCAAGAAATTAGCTGTTATAGGTTCTGGATTTCAAGCAGAAACTCAACTTGAAGCAATTGTTTCTCAATTAGATTTAGATGAAGTAAGAGTTTATTCAAGGACTAAAGATAAAAGAGAAAGTTTTGCAAATAAAATGTCTAATAAACTAGGTATAAATATTAAAACCTGTAATTCATCTGAAGAAGCTACTAATGGTTGCGATATTATTTCATTGATAACAAATTCAAGCACTCCTGTGATTTCAGATGATCAAATTAATGAAGGAATACATATAAATGCAGCTGGTGGTAATAGTTGGCTACGTTCTGAAATATCCTCAAATGCAATAAATAAGTTTGATTTTGTTTCTTGCGATGATCTTGAACAAGCCAAAATAGAGTGCAAAGAACTAATGGAAGCAACCGAAAAAGGTATTATTTCATGGAATAATGTGCATCAAATATCTTCAGTAATTGATGGAAAAATAAAAGGTAGAACAAAATCACAGGATATTACTTTGTATGAATCATTAGGTATAGCTATTCAAGATATTGCAGCTGCTAAATATGTTTATGACCAACTCAATTAAATACATCAAGTATTTATTTCTATTAATTATTTTTTTGTTTTCCCCCAAATAATTAGAAGTTTTAGTTTTTTATTGCCAGTGTTTTCAAATCCATGATCAATATTTTGCGGAATTAAAACTGCATCACCAGAGATTACAGAAAATTTTTCATTTCCAACCCACATCGTGCCTGTACCTTCCAAAAAATAATAAAATTCTTCCAAAGCTTCGTTATCACTATGATGATGCATACCTTCAGTAGCTCCGGGGGACAGTTCCCAGATTTGTGTTTTTATAGGTATTTTTAGATCTTGATCAAATAATGGACAAACATCAAAAGTCCCTTTTCCTTCATGATGTGCTGGAATTTGATGTATATTTTTTGAATCATTTTGTTTGTAGTAGTTCATTTTTCTCCTATGTATTGAAAGTTTTTTGATTCTTTTTCTATCAATTTTTTTAGACTATTCAAATCAGAATTATTATTAATTATTGAATAATTTATTTTATCCTGATTTAATATGTTTTTGACCTGATCTGTTTTGAGTTGATTATTAAGTATAATTTCAAAGTTTGTTTCGGATAAATTTCGTTGTTTTTCTACTCTTTTTTTTGATAATTTATAACTAGATTCAATCACCCAAATAAAATCGAAAAGTTTATACCACTCAGCTTCGATTATTACGGCACCTTCGAAGGCAATTATATTTGAATTTTTTTCAATCTTATTATATATAAATTTCTTAACTTCAGGCCATATTATTCTTTGAAGAGCATCAAGTTTATCTAAATTTTTAAAAACTAATTTACCTAATTTCTTAGTATCTATATGATTATCATCAGATAATACACTAGGAAAAGTTGCTAAAACTTGTTCTTTAATTTTATCGTCAGTTGAATAAAAATCTTTAGCTACATTATCTAAATCATAAGTCTCGACACCCATATTTCTGAGTATATTTAAGACCGAAGATTTTCCACTTCCTATATTTCCTGTTATTCCTAAAGTAATCATAATAATTTAACTCTGTATTAAATGATACATGTGTAAAAATTTAAATCTAAGTAATATAAAAATATCAACCCCCAGAGGTCTGAGCAACCAGATAAAAGCCCTATTCAATTAGGGCTTTTTAAATTAAGCCTCTATCTTTTAATTTTTCTTTAGTAACAATTTCATGAAATTCAATTTCATATGAGTCTACAATATCCATAAGTTCAGCAGACAAGCTTGATTTAATCTTATCTGGGACTTTGGTAAAGTTTATTGCTTCGAGTGATTCCTGTTTCCATTCTGCGCAAACTCCAAATGTTTCCGATGGAGTTGAGAATCCCATTACATATATTGTAGCTTCAGTTCTGCCCTGCTCTTCATATTCATTGCATATTTGATGAAGCATTGAAGCTACTTTCCATATATCTTTTCTTTCCACCTTACATATTCTTCTAACTAAAAACATATATACCTCACTTATCTTAAAGCTATTGACCAATCATCTCTAATTTCTGTTTCTCCATCTCCTGGATTGAACGGATATTTTCCCAATTCTGAGTCGATTAACTCTGTTCCGATACCTATATGTTCAGGAATTTCTATATATCCATCGTTTATTGTGGGATTGTAAGTAACTATATTTTCTCTTGAAGGTCTACCTGGAAGTATAGCTTCATTTACATCCCAATTAATTAAACTTGCTGCTAAATGTATTGTAATTAAATTTGAGATTGGACCTAGGAAATTATGAGGAATAATACGTTGATGGAAAGATTCTGCTACAGCTGCTATTTTTTTTATGTTAGTTATTCCTCCAGCTAATCCAACATCAGGTCTTAAAAACAACACGTTAGGAATCATTGCATATTCTCTAAATTCCCAAATGGTATTATTTCTTTCACCAAGAGCTAACGGTATATTTATTGATTCACCAATTTCTTTCATTGAAAAAACACTGTCTGGTGCAATGGGATCTTCATAAAAATAGGGTAAAAATTCTTCTATGTTTTGAGCAAAAACTATAGATTCAGAAGGTTGCATATTTCGATGAATTTCAATGCCTAAATCCATATCCATTCCAACCTCTTCTCTAACAGAACCAACGATGTCAGTACATTCCGAGATAAGCTTTCCATAACTTAATTTAGCCCAATTTTTTGGAAAAGGAGTAAATTTAATTGCTCTATATCCATCATCAAAAGCTTTTCTTGCTTGTGATACAAAATCCTCTTTTGTTTCTAATTTTCCATATCCTCCAAGTAGTAACATTGCTTTTATTTTTGTTCTCACTTTTCCTCCAAGTAAATCCCATAATGGTAAGTTTACTTCTTTTGCTCTGATGTCCCAAATAGCCATATCTATGGCGGATAAAACAGCAGTAAGTGCTGGAGATCGAAAACTATATTTCCTGTAAAGTTGATTGAATAGATAATCAGGAGAATATATTGGATTTGATAAGTCTTCATTCAATTGGTCTAATATAGTGGTCATTACATTTCCGTAACTCCAAAAATTACCCTCACCCAATCCAGAAACACCATTTTCATTGGTTAGTCTAATGATCATCCATTTATCAACAATCCAATGTTCTATTTTAGATATTTTCATATATCTCTCCATATAGTAATCCTTATTATTACCGATTATACTTACGAAATGTCAACAGTAATCATAGTAATAGTATTAATATCAACCTTTATTCATGCTCTATGGAATTTTTCTATAAAAAAATCTAAATATCCTTTTGAATTTTTGCAATTGTTAGCTGTTGGAAGTGGATTGATAGCTTTCCCTGTTGGTATTTATTTTTTTATTAGTGAAAAATTTTCTTTCTATGGCACTTTATTAGCCATTATTTCAGGACTAATTCACGTATTTTATTTCTATGCATTAGGAAAAGCATATGAAAAAGGAGAACTGTCAATCGTGTACCCAATTGCAAGGGGTACAGCGGTTGCATTAGTACCCATTATCGGTATTTTAGTTATTGGCGAGAAAGTAGGATTTACCTCAATTTTTGGTATCATAATTGTCTTTATTGGAATCATAGTCCTTGCTGGGAAATCTTTATTTGTTATTACAAACAAAAAAAATGATGCTATTTTAGCAATTTTTGTAGGACTCACAATTACTTGTTACACAATAATAGATAAACTTGCAGTCTCTTTAGTCAATCCAATATTTGTTTTTTCTATCAGTTCATTTATCGGGGGTTTTATACCAATTATGATAATTGACAGAAGAATCAATCATTTTAAAAATTTAATTATATTACACTACAAGTTTATTTTCTTTATTTCAATGTGCAGCACCTTAGCTTATCCAATGATTTTATATGCGTACAAATTGTCATCAGTTTCTTTAGTAGCTCCACTAAGAGAGATAGCTACAGTACATGCTTCTATTCTTGGGATAATTATTTTAAAGGAAATAGTCTCTAAAAACAAAATAATCGGTATTATATTCATAATTTCAGGCGCTTTCTTTATAGCCCTTTAAAAAGAAAAGCCTCTTATAATTTTCTATAGATAAATCAATTCATTCCTAAATGTATTATTATTAACTAAAAATTTATAAATGGAGGTTAACAATGTCTTTTGTAGAAATAGATATACAGGATCAAATCATGATAGTAAAACTTAATCGTCCAGAAAGACTTAATGCTCTTGGAAAAGGAATACGTGAAGGTATGGCTGATGCTTTTAATCAATTTAAAAATGATAAAAACCTAGAAGTATCAATATTAACCGGTGAAGGACGAGGTTTTTGTGCAGGTGAAGACATGAAAGAATCAGTAGAAGCTGGAAGTATAGTAGACACACCTGGGAAAAGTCCGGATTTAGATGATCCTTTTATAAATGGAACTTTAGATAAACCTGTAATTGGTGCTATTAATGGTTATGCTATGGGAGGAGGATTTATGTTAGTAGAACGAACTGATTTAAGAGTAGCTGTAAAGGAAGCTATTTTTGAAATGAGTGAAGCTAAAAGGTGGTTATTAGGCGGTTATAATCATGGACATTATGCTAATATTCCTCATCCAATTTCAACAGAAATGGCACTAGGATTTAGATTCTCAGCTGAAAGATTATATCAATTAGGTTTTATTAATAGACTTGTTGAAAAGGAAGAATTGATTCCAACAGCTTTAAGCATGGCTGAACATATACTTTCTTTACCTCCTGCTGCTAGAGTAAACACTTTTTACATGATGAAACATATGGCTCCTAAAGTTGGCAAAAACTTGGAGGAATTAGCTGAAGCTTTGCATGGGCATGGTTATAAAGATGATCGAATGGAATCTAGACGAGCTTTTGCAGAGAAACGAAAGGCAAACTTTAAAGGATGGAATAAACCAGAAGATAGATATAATATGCCTAAATTAAAATAAATTAATTAAAAATAATGTTAAATTAATTGGAGAAATAACATGGGAAAATCAACAGGACCATTACAAGGAGTAAGGGCAGTAACTTGTTCCACAGCACAAGCTGGCACTGTTCCGTATATGTTTATGGCAGATCTAGGGGCTGAAATTATCAAAATAGAAGTTCCAGGTAAGGGAGACGGAAGCAGAAATGCAGGTGAAATGAAAGATGGAGAGAGTTCATTTTTTGAGACTAATAACAGGGGGGTCAAAAGTCTTACTTTAAATCTCAAAAGTGATGAAGGAAAAGAAATTTTACACAAATTAATAAAAACGGCTGACATATTCGGTCAGAATTTTAGTCCAGGAGCTGCAGAAAGAAATGGATTCGGATATGAAGAATTAAGAAAAATAAACCCATCGTTAGTTTATGCTTCGATCTCAGCTTATGGACCTGATGGACCAAGTGCTAATTTGCCTGGCACAGATGCTGTTGGTCAAGCCCTTGGAGGTGTGACAGAAGCCTTTGCAGTACCAGGGCAACAAATGAGAACTGGAGTAGCTTCCGTTGCAGATGAAACATGTGCAATGCTCACTTTAAGTGGAATTTTAGCAGCTTACATTCATTCCAAAAATACTGGTATTGGACAAAAAATAGAAACATCATTGATTGGAAGTGCTTTTCGTTTAATGGGTTGGACAATGACAACTGCGATGTGGAGAAATAAATCACCAATAACTGGAGCTCGTATAAATGGGTCAAGAGATAGAGCTGGAATAGCTGCCTGCTTTAATGATATTGATGGAAAAGCTCTAGCAATTCAGTTAGATCCGAATCACTGGAAACCAGCCTTAGAACTTTTGGGATTTTATACAACTTTAAAAGAAAATAATCTAGAAGATCTGGGATTAGCTTTTGAAAGTGATATCAAAAAAGATCAAATATTATCATTACTATCACAAATGTTTTCTAAGAAAAAAAGATCTTACTGGATAAATAAATTAAGAAAAGCTAGAATGGTAGCGGCTCCCGTTAATAGTATGGTAGAAGCATCAAATGACCCAGATATAGTTGCAAATAATTACGTCTCAGAAATTGATCATCCTAGATTAGGACATAAGATTAAAACGCATGGTACTCCTTGGAAGTTTTCTGAAACACCTTCGGTTTTAGGAGTTTCTTCTACATTAGGAGAACATAATAATGGGATATTATCTGAACTAGGTTATAAAAAAGAACAAATAGTAAAACTAGAACAAAAAAACATAATATAGTAATTTACTTTTCTTCAATTTCAATTGATAAAATTTTGTCTCCTGGATCAGGATCTGACATTGGGTCCCTTTCTCTAATAGCCAAAACTATTTCCATTCCTGATAAAACTTTACCAAAAATTGTATGAGCTCCATCGAGATGAGGTGTTGGAGTATGAGTAATAAAAAATTGAGACCCATTAGTTCCTGGACCCGCATTTGCCATTGATAAAATTCCTTCGGAATCATGTTTCAAAGTAGAATTGAATTCATCATTAAATTGATAACCAGGTCCACCCGTCCCTGTTCCTGTTGGATCTCCTCCCTGGATCATAAAGCCGGGAATAACTCTATGAAATGTGGTGTCATTATAAAATCCATTTTTTGAAAGATTGATAAAGTTTTCGCATGTAATTGGAGTGAGATCACTATACAAATGTATTTTTATGTTTCCTTTTTCAGTTTTTATTATTGCTTTATATGTTTTTTTTAGATCAAGGTTTCCTTTTGGGGGTGTTAAATTCATTTTTTCCTCATTGTTTGATTTTTTTATAATTATCTGAAGATTAATAATATTCATAAAGATGAATAGATGTCACCTCAAATCCATAATTAATTTACCAAAATTATCTCCTTCAAAGAGTTTCATGAAATTTTCTGGTATTTTATTGAATCCTTTGTGTATATCTTCCCTATAAACAATCTCTCCTGATTGAATCCATCTTATTAATGCATTCATTGCTTCCGGATATTTATGCTCATAATTAAAAACTATAAATCCTTGCATTGTAGATTGTTTTGTCAATAATGTTCTTGCCACTCTTGGTCCTGTAGGAATAGATGAAGAATTGTAAATAGCTATTTGTCCACAAACGGCTGTTCTAGAATAAAGGGAAATATGATTCATAACAGCATCAGAGACTTCTCCTCCGACATTATCAAAATACATATTAACAAAATTTTCTCCTATTTTTCCTAATTCTTTGTCAATATTTTGTTTTTTATAATTGAGGCAAATGTCAAAGTTTAAAGTTTCTTTACAATACTTAACCTTTGTATCATTACCTACAATTCCTATTACTTTACAGCCCATCAGTTTGGCAATTTGTCCAACAATAGAACCGACTGCACCTGATGCGGCAGAAATAACAATGGTTTCTCCTGGTTTCGGTCTGCAAACTTCAGTAAATCCCAAATAAGCTGTCCTACCCGGCATTCCCAAAACACCTAAAGAATAAGTAATCGGTATTTCTGGAGGTAAATCTATTTTGTTAATTTGAGATTTTTCATCTACAATACCATATTTTTGCCATCCCAATCGTGTATTAATATATTCTCCTTCTTTATATAACTTTGATTTAGTTTTTATGATTTTAGCAATAACTTCACCTTCCATTACACCTCCAATTTCAACTGGTGCTACATAGGAAGGTCCTGCGTTCATACGCCCTCTCATATATGGATCCAGAGACAAATATTGAGCTTCAATGAGTATTTCTCCATAATTTAAATCTCTTGTTGTTGTGTGTTTTAAAGTTAGGTCAGTTTCTAAATTAGGAACACCTACAGGTCTTTTAGATAATATCCATTGTTTATTTTTCATCTTTTACTCGCTTATTATTTTTTATAGTTTAAAAATATATTTTCTTATAAATAATTATAAATTGATTTTCAGAAGATCTCTTCCAACTATTATTTTTCCCTTAAAATTTTTAGAAATTCCCGCTCTCCATTTATGAGGTTTATCGAAAGTTGGAGATCCTGTTGGGACCAAATGATTAAGTATCAAATTTTTTACTTTTGCTTTCCTTGCAATTTCACCAACTTCCTTCATTGAAGTATGTGCTTCTATAATATGTCGACGAAATGCATTGTTACCTGGATAGGTAGCCTCAATAATTGCATCTACACCTTCAATATTTAAAACTTCATGAATAAGAAAATCAGAATTTTTTGCAAATTTTATTAGTTTCTCACTTTTTGATGTATCACCAGAAAAAACAATTCTTTTATCACCTATTTTAAATCTATAAGCATAACTAGGATTAGCTCCACCATGGGGAACCTTTATGCAATCTACTGACAAATTATTGTCTTTATAAACTAAAGTATTAGAATTTATTTCATTAATATTAAATATTGAATCAAATTTTGGACGATTTTCTTCTTTTATTCGCAATTTTATATCCCATTGCATATAATCCATATACGATTTAATCATTTGCTTAGCAGGAGGAGGGCCAAAACATTGGATAAGACCATTATGCCCACTTTGCCATGTTCTGAGAAGTAATGTACCAAAATCTGCTACATGATCTGAATGATTATGAGTTATAAAAATGGCTTTAATAGATTTAGGATCTAATTTTGATTTTGCAATTTGAGTTGCAACTCCATCACCAGCATCTATAATATAAACATTATTTTTTATTAGCAATGCACTTGCCGGTTGAGATCTTGTAGCCCAAATTCTTGGTCCACCTCCTGTACCCAAAAGTATCAAATAATCTTGATTAATATCACATTTCATTTAGTTATTTTAATTGAATCATTGAATGCTAATTTATATCTACACAAATTAGTTTATTATAAGTTTACATTTAATTCATATTTACGTTATGCTAAATATAAATAACTATAGTAGATTATATAAGTAGGAAAAAACATGGAAGAAATAATCAAATCTGATTTGAAAGAACCAATTCTTATTTGCACATGGGAAGGTTGGCCGGATGCAGCAGAAGCCGCTACAAAATCCATAAAAGAATTATTATCTCAGTCTGAAGTGACTAATACAATTCATTTAAATTCAGAATCTTACTATATATACTCCGATAAAAGACCTTCAGTAACAAACATTAACAACAAGCGTCAAATAGATTGGTTAAACAATAAATTTTCTTTTATAAAGCCTAAATCTGCCGATAATGATATTATAATTTTTCAAGGAATAGAACCTGATCTTAATTGGAAAAAATACATTAAAAACTTTATGAAAATTATTACTCTATATGAAGTTAAAACAGTAATTATGATTGGAGCATTATTAGATTCAGTTCCTCATACAAGAAAACCAAGAATAACTTTTACGGCTACGGGTAAACAAAATCAACAAATGTTTAAAAATTTGAATTTCTCGAATCCTACTTATGAAGGGCCTGCAGGCATCACGTCAGCCATAGGAGAAAAATTAGATAAATTAAGGATACCTACAATTTCTTTGTGGGGCCATGCACCACATTATTTACAAATTACTCACAACCCAATTTTATCTGCTGCTATTTTGAAGGAATTATCGGAGTTATTATCTATTGAAATTAATTTTGAAAAAATAACTAAAGTCTCCGAAGATTTCAAATCATCTTTAAATAATGCGCTTGAGGATCATAACGAAATAACTAAGTATGTTGAAAAACTTGAAGAATCTTATGATACTGAAGAAATGTCAAAAATTGACCCTGAACCACAAATGATTTTGAAGGATGTAGAAAGTTTTCTCAAAGACAAGAGAAAACAAAGTGATGATTTAGGAAAATAACTTTGAAAGATTTAACAAAAATCATTTCTAATAATTCTCCTAATCTGGGATTTAAACCTGGTAAAGTAAACCACAGTTTAAAAAAATTATTAATATTAGGTTATTCAAAAAATATATTTAGAAAAAAAGTTTTAGAGTGCGATGCTTATATATTCGGCTCATCGATTAAAACTGAAATGGGATTCTGTTCAGGTGTTCAAATAACAAAATCGGACAATTTATCAACTTTAGACAAAACAGATTTTATAGTAATAGATAATCCTTCAGATGTAAATTTCAATATTTATAGGTATAAAAATCCTATAGGAATAAAAATTAAAGAAAAATTGAGTTTATTACGTATGAATGCCATCGAGGCCATTAATTTTGATTTTATAATTTACGATAGAGCTCTTTCTCCTAATTTTAATGATATTTTAGATATTAAAGAATTATTATCCAATATTGATACCCATTGTTTTATAAATATCCATAAATCTAATATAAATTTAGATTATTTAGAATTAATATTTGATATAGATATTTCAGGAATAGTAGTAGATCTAGATACTCTGAATAAAAAGGAGTTTTCAAATTTAACAAAGAATATTAACAATCTAAAAGAAGCAAAAGAAAAGAAAGATGAGTAAGTTAGACAATCAAAAAATATCAATAATTGGAAATGGAGAAGTTGGCTCGGGTATAGGAGCAAGTCTTATAAAATTGAATGAAAACATAA
>CEWI01082643.1_pt1 | contig 52063 bp, 53 predicted proteins | sample 531271 | NCBI WGS metagenome assembly CEWI01 (sample SAMEA2622499, study PRJEB7988) | marine metagenome | biome: marine biome (ENVO:00000447); feature: mesopelagic zone (ENVO:00000213); material: "saline water (ENVO:00002010), including plankton (ENVO:xxxxxxxx)" | depth 350 m | reverse complement strand
TTTAGTTACTGTAGAAATAACAAACTTTTTTTTATTTTTTATTTCTTCGATAGCTGCTAGAAATACATCTCTCATAAATATCTCCTTAGATAAATTATATTACTTATTTTCTATCATATTTGGTATAACTACACATATTTTCTATTAAACACGATATGGTTCTAGATCTTTCCATTTAGGGTTTAGTCCAAAACCAGGAAGATCTGGGGCATAGACATATCCATCTTTTAAAACCAATTCGTTTTCCCAAATTTTTCCATGCATAGGATTTACTGTATCTCTATAATATTCAAGAATTAATCCATTTGGAATCGCCGAGACAAGATGAATATGTACTTCTTGAGCACCATGAGGAGCAATATCTAAATCATTACTTTGAGCAAGTGCACATACCTTCATAAATTCCGTCACTCCACCAAGTATAAGACAATCTGGTTGTAAGATATCAACAGCTCTGTGATTTATCATGTCTCTAAATCCATATCGAGTATATTCATTTTCACCTGCAGCTATTGGAATAGATGTAGACCTAGTAATTTCAGCTTGGCCAATATAATCATCTGGTTCAACAGGCTCTTCGAACCAAAACAAATCATATTTTTCTGCTTTTCTTGCAAATTCTATGGCTTGATAATGCCTGTAAGCATTATTTGCATCCACCATTAATTTCACTTCACTTCCTATTACTTCTCTACAAATTTTTACTCTCTCAATATCTTCGTTTATAGATAAAGCTCCAACTTTAATTTTTACTGATTTGGCCCCCATTTTTACGTTATCTTCCATCTCTTGACCCAATTCTTTTAAACCTTTTCCTTTTTCGTAATATCCTCCAGCAATATATGTATCAACTTTATTTGTAAAGCCACCTAGTAATTTATAAACTGGCAAATTTGAGACTTTTCCTTTTATATCCCATAATGCAATATCTATTCCAGAAATAACTCTAGTAGTAACACCTCTTCTACCAACTAATTTTGGTCTCCACATTTCATGCCAGATTCGCTCATTGTCTAATGGGTTTAATCCAATTATTCCTTTCTTAAAATGATCAACAAGTTCTCTTGCAACAGTAGGGCTAACGTCTATACCTGCTGAAATTCCTATTCCAGTAATTTCAGGATGATCAGTTTCGATTTCTACAATGTTCAAAACATTATGAGTATATGTATATAATCCATTAGTAATAGGAGTTGATCTTTCCCATCTGTAGATTTTTAGATTAATATCTGTTATTTTCATTTTTTTCACCCCAAGTTATGTTATTTATGAAATAATTGTTTTAGAAAGTTTAAACCTTTTCTTCTTCAAGGTAAACGTATATTATAATTTTCATTGAAGTATAGAGAGAAATTAAACCTAAAGGGTCCGTAGCTCAGTGGTCAGAGCAGTCGGCTCATAACCGATTGGTCGCAGGTTCAAATCCTGCCGGACCCACCAAAAAGGAGAAATTTTTGAAAGCAGCTCAAATAACTGGATATAGAAAAATTGAAATTACAGACAGTCCAGATTTAGGAAATTTAGAAGATGGGCACGTAAGATTTAAAACTGATTGCATTTCAATTTGTGGATCTGATATTCATAGTGCTTTTGATAAAGTGATTCCTGAGGAAGAGTATCCATTGCCACCCGGAATGCCAATTCATGAAGTAGCATCAGTAGTAGTAGAATCAAAAGATGAAAGATATCCCGTAGGTTCTAGAGCAATTGTTATACCTAATTATAGAAAACCAGATGGAAGCCTTGGAACAGGTGGGGCGGTGGAATATATCGACCAAACTCACGAAAGAATTATTAAATTACCTGATTGGGGAGAATTAGAAGATTGGTTGATGCTACAACATTCAGGGACAGTTTTATATTCAGTGAAACATTGGGGGAATATTTTTGGAAAAAAAATAGCTGTTCTAGGTCAAGGTGGTATAGGATTATCATTTACAATGTTTGCATCTAAGCAAGGTGCAGCGGAAGTAGTGGGCATAGATAAACATGATTACAGACTTGAGAAAAGCATTTCAATAGGCGCAACTAAAACTATGAAATTTGTTAATTTTGACGATCTGATCCAAAAAACAGAGGATCTTACTAACGGAGAACTTTTTGATATAGTTGTAGATGCTTCTGGCAATAAAGAAGGATTTAACATTTGTTTGAATTTATTAAAACCTGCCGGAAAGTTTATAACTTTCAGTATTGTTACTGAAGACATGGTTGAATTCGAACATAGTCTAATGCTAAGAAAGAATTTGGATATTCATGCAACTCAGATAGCTACAACCCCTGAGCCTATAGCAGAGATCAGAGAATTAGTATCTTTAGCAGAGAGAGGTTGGTGGGATCCAAAGCTTTTGAAAACTAACGTTACTTCAATAGATAATATTCAAGAAGCATTTGAAAATTATATGAGTCAGAAAGATAATGTTATAAAAACAGTACTTAAATTTTAACCAATGAAATATGAAAATTTGATAATTGGATCTGGTTTGTTTGGTTTATCTATTGCTAGAGAATTACTGAATAAAGGTGAAAAAGTATGCATTATTGATAGATATTCTGATCCAAATGAATCATCAGTCAATGCTTTAGGGAGGATTGATCCTATACTTGGAGGTGCAGGTCATGGCAATGAAACAAAACCGATAGAAGTTGCAAAGAAGAGTTTAGAAGCCTATAAAAAATTTATTAGTTTAAATGATCAATTTAAAGAAAGCATTGAATTTGAAATAAAACCTACTATTCACTTTTATAATGAAGAGAATCATTATCAATCAATAAATGAACTTATAGAAATAATTGATAAAGATAGAATATTTTTTTCAATAGAAGAAAAAGATTACTCTAATAAAATTCATTTTCTACCCAATAAAAAGCTTAAATATCACTCAATTTTTAATGGAACAATTTTTATAAACTCTAAGAAATTTAGATCAACTTTATTTGAAGAGTGTAATAATAAAGGCCTAATATCGATCACTGATGAAATCAAAGGGATTGAGAGCTTAAACGAAGGAATAAAATTGGTAAGTAAAAACAAAGAATATTTGACTGAAAGATTAATAGTTGCAGCTGGACCATGGAGTAATCAAGTCCTAGGAGATTTATCGGATATAAATATATTCCCATCTAAAGGACAAATAATAAAATTGTTTGATCAGAAAAATAGTTTTACTGAATTTCATTTACATGGGCCATGTTCAGTCGTTAAAAAACGTGATGGCCTTATATGGGTGGCAGCAACAGTAGAGGATATGGGTTTTGATAAAAAAATAACATCCGAAGCAGCTACAGAATTGATTCAGAAAGCAACATTACTTTATGATGGAATAGATAAATTTCCAATTCATAGTCAAACAGCTTGTTTAAGGCCTAGTATACTAGATGATTTGCCTGCTATAACTCAAATATCAAATGATCAGATCTATTTGGCAAGTGGAGGAGGAGGTTGGGGAATTATGATGTCTATAATGGTTGGAGAATTAATGACAGAACTTTTTAAATGAAAAAATGTCAAACATCTCCAAATCTTTCATTCAAAATCTCTCTGTGAGGGAATGTTTCCTTAATTATTCTATTTACATTTTCTACAAATGTATCTGAGCCACAAATAAATATTTTATGATACAAATTTTTATTTAATTCCTCAAATGCTTTTATATTTATTCTTCCAGTTCCTTTAGACCATTTGTCTGGAATTTCTTGTGTAATATAAGGATAATAATTTCTTTTTTGATTTTGCTTAATCAATACATCATAATCGACTAAACCACTAAAATTTTTTGACCAATGAAATAATGTTAATTGAAATTTTTTATTAGAATATCTATTTTTTATCATTGACATAAATGGGGCTATTCCGGAGCCTCCAGCTATCAAAATAACATCCTTATCTATAATAGGTAAAATGAAAAATTGGCCTAGCGGCTTTGAAACTAGTAATTCATCACCAATATCGGAGATATCGTAAAAGTAAATAGATACCTCTCCATTAGGAATTCTCTCTATCAAGATTTCTAAATATTTTTTATTTGGCTTTGAAGCAATTGAATATGGCCTATAAGCTTTATAGCCATTTTGAGCAGTTAGGCAAATTTCTACATATTGGCCTGGTATATGTCCCTTCCATCCATCTATTGATAATCTGATTAAGCACAATTCTGCATTTATAATTTTTTTTGATGAAATTTTTGCCTTGAAAAAATGCTGATTCATTTTTATGAATATCTTTGTTCTTTCCAGGGATCACCATACATGTGATAACCATAATTTTCCCAAAATCCTGCCTTGTCTTTATCTATAAAACTAATTGAACTAACCCACTTTGCTGATTTCCAGAAATATAGATGAGGGACTAATAATCTTATAGGACCACCATGTTCTGGAGTAATAGGTTTTTTTTCATACTCATATGCAATAAGTGTGAATTCTCTCAATAGATCTTCGGTTGGTAGGTTAGTAGTGTAACCAGTAGAAGAACCAATCATAACCCAATCAGAGGGAACTTCTATACCTAGTGATTTTATTATATTTTGTACACTTACTCCTCTCCAATTCATATCAAATTTAGTCCATCGAGTAACACAATGAATATCTTTAGTGAATTCAGTTGACTCTATTTTGATTAAAGAGTTCCAATCAATTTCTGCCATAATTTCATTATTGTATGAAAATGATAGTTTCCAATCTGGTAAATTAATATCTGGAGTTGGTTCAGCTGATAGAACAGGGAATCTTTTTTCTAAATATTGTCCAGGGGGTAATCTTTTTTTATCTACATTATCATTACCTTTACCAAAAAAGCCTCTAGTTACCAATTTGTGAAACTCCCATCTTCTCGCTTAAGTTGAGGTGAAAATGAAGTTGGATTTGTTCTCATTGATTCTGCTTCATCCATATTAATGTCAACACCTAATCCAGGGGTATCAGGACACCAAGCGTATCCGTTTTCCCATTCTATCTGTTGCGGGAACAAATTGGTTGCATAAGTCCCCGGAGCTTTAGGCATCTCCTGAACTCCGACGTTACTGGATGCCATACAGAGTGCAACACAAGCAGCAGCAGATACTGGTCCTAGAGGATTATGCGGGACAATATTAATGTAATGAGTTTCTGCCCAATGTGTTATTTTTAAAGCTTCTGTAATTCCACCAACGATACATAAATCTATTCTTGCATAATCTATTAATTCTTTTTCAATAACCTCTCTAAATGGCCATTTAGTTGCCCATTGTTCACCTGCAGCTATAGGAAGATTTATTTTATTTCTAATATTTTGGTAAGAAGCTGGATTTTCTGATCTTATGGGATCTTCTATGAAAAATGGTTTCAATTCTTCCATATCTCTGCACATTTGAATTACCTCTGGGGGATCTAATCTTGTATGAACATCAAATGTTATTTCAGGATCAAAACCAAATCTATCTCGGACTTCACTCATAATTTCCACCGCATACTTAATTGATTTTCTAGGTTCTAAAATATTTGATTCGAAATTATCTCTTTGTGATGGTTGATGCCATCTTAAAAATTTCCATCCTTTATTTAAGTGTTCTTCACAATTATTTAAAAATTCTTTTAATGTGTCTCCTTGTGTATGCGGATAACAAACAACTTTTTCTCTATATGGACCTCCCAAAAGTTTGAATAAAGGCAAATCTACTGATTTAGCCTTAATATCCCAAAGAGCAATATCTATAGCTGAAATAGCGCAGGAATATACTTTATCTGCAGGAAAAAATGAACTTCTAAACATTACTTGCCACAATCTTTCAGTTTCCCAAGGATCGGATCCAATAACTATTTCTGAAAGATGATCTATTGCTTTTGAAATTGCTTTACCTTGTCTAGCTATTCCTACTTCACCAAGTCCATGAATTCCTTTGTCAGTATCAACTCTTACAAAGAAATATACTCGACCTTCTTCATCCATAATTGGAATGCTTGTAATTTTAGTTACTTTCAAAATGTTATTTCCTTTTTATTTCCACTTGACTTCTCCTTTTGCAAATCCCTTTATATATAGTCCTGCACCTTTTCTTCTACCCCAAGGTGCTTTTGCTTTTCTGTTTATCTTAGCAGACTGTAATTTTTTTAATTTATTTTCATCCACTATTAATCCTAATCCAGGAGTATCGTCTAGATGGAGAAATCCATCTTCTATATTATCATTCCATTTCGAATATGCCTGTTCTCTTCCTGGATCTACTACCTCCATCATCACATGGTTTGGAATAGCAGATGCAATTTGAGCATTATAATTACCTATACAATTCATTGTTGTGACAGGTAATTCAAAGGCATATGCTATGTTAGAAATTTGTTTCAATCCGGTTACTCCAGACTGATAAGTACTAACATTCAAAATGTCCGCTGCTTGGTTACTTATAAGTGAATAAAAATCACCAACATTATTAAGATTTTCTCCAGTAGAGACGGCTGCTTTTATATTTTCTGAGACGAGTCTTAATCCTTTGTAATCCCAACGTCTTACTGGTTCCTCTGCCCAAAAGATATCAAACTTCTCTTCAATTTTGGAAATTGTTTGTATAGCATATTTGACTGACCAATATTCATTTGAATCTACCATTATCTTAGGTCTTTTTGAAGCTTTAGAAAGTGCTTCATGAACCACTCCAATCCTTCTGACATCATCTTCTGTAGATATACCAATTTTTACTTTACCCGAGTCAACCCCTTTTTCCGCCATTCCATCAAAAAAATCAAATAATTCTTGATCTGAAAGATTATATCCAATATCTGAAGCATAAATTTTACATTTAGGATCATCGCTACCCAATGTTTTCCAAAGAGGTTCTCCATAAATTTTTGATTTTAGATCCCAAAGGGCAATATCTATAGCAGAAAGCGCACCATGTGCTTCACCTTCGTCACCAGCCTTAAATACGAAATCAATCATATTTTTCCAATGTGTAAAAATTTCTCTGGGGTCCTTCCCTTCTATGAGTTGAAATAAATTTTCAACATAATCATTCCCCATGGGTGCTTGCCCACTTATACCTTCATCAGTGTTAATCCATAATATTGATGAGTTAATTAAATCATCTCCCGAAGGTCCATTAGAATCACCCAAAGGTCTATCCATTATCTGTTGATATTTTTCTACTCTAAAATCAGTAATTTTCATTTTGTTCTTGCCTCTTTTATTTCATCTTTTGACGGAGGAACTTCATATAAGCCGGCACCTTGTCTTCTACCATAAGGACTTGGACCAGATTTAACTGATACACTTCCAACTTTACTTTTAGATAATTCATCATAATTGATTTCTATACCTAATCCTGGTTTGTTTCCAACTTTTGCAAAACCATTAGTAATTTTAACATCAGTTGAAAACACCATTGATTCAGGTTCAGGATGTGGAACCTCAACTGTTATACAATTAGGAATAGCATTTGCTAAATGTGCATGTATTATTCCAGGAGAACCTCCCAAAGTGACAGGTAATTCTAATGCGTAGGCTGCATCCGCTATTTGCAATGCTCCTGTAATTCCTGTCATTCCATGACTCACCTGTATTATGTCAGCAGATCTATGATGAAAATATGGTAAAAAATCTCCAAGTGTATCAAGATTCTCTCCTGCACAAACAGGTGTTTTAAGAGAATTAGAAACTTTTTTTAATCCCAAAAAATCCCATCTTCTAGCAGGCTCTTCTATCCATCCTAGAGTAAATCTTTCTTCCATTTCTGACACTTTTCTTATTGTTTGTTTAGGTGACCAATATTCATTAGAATCTACGTAAAGAATTGGTTCTTTTCCAGAAAGTTTTAAAGCATCATACATCAACTGTAATCTTTTTAAATCTGAATCTTGGTCAAGTCCTACTTTTAGTTTGCCAGCATTGAATCCAAATTTAGTAGACATATCCGAATACCATTTATAAATTTGGTCATCACTTATAGGCAAGGCTATATCAGATGCATAAACATTTACTTTTTCACTGTTACCACCTAATGTTTTCCAAAGTGGTTCTTCATAGTATTTTGATTTTAAATCCCATAGTGCAACATCCAAAACTGAGATAGCATCGTTGGCTATACCATCGTGACCTCCTTTAAAAAACCTTTCAACCATTTTTTTCCAAAGACCTGTTACATTTCTCGGATCTGACCCTTTTAAGATGTTTTCATATAGTAGGTTTATTTGGGGAATTGCTCCTGCACCTCCCATTGAAATGCCAGTTATCCCTTCATCAGTTGAGATTTCTATCAGACATCCTCCAGCTTTATTTCTACCTTTAGGAGAATTTGCATCTCCCATAGTTCTGCTGAGTGTATGTTCAAATAAAGTTGTTTTTAATCCTATAATTCTCATAATTGACCAAATTCATTTTTTTCACTTTTATTAATATCGTTATTTAAATATCTAGCAATCAAATCTAAAAAAATATTATCATTTAAAGATGAGTTATTTTCAAAAAATTATAAAGCACAAATTTGCATTTTTATATAGAGTTATGATCACATCATTTATTCTATCGTGTATTATTGTAGTTTTTTCAAATGCTGAAGAGGAAATTTTTGCTTTAGATTTGGATAAAAGTAAGAATATTGTTATAGCTGTCGATAAAGTGTCTTTAAATGATACTGTGGAATTTTCTATAACCAAGGACCTTATTCAGCATATGGTAAATGTTTATGTTAACGATAAAAACAATGAATCTATAGAAATAATTGGCTATGGTGAACTTATCTATCAAACAGTTATCATAGATAAATCTAAAGATATAAATAGTCAAATAGAGTTATTTTTAAATGAATTGTACAAAATAAATCACAGAGGATCTTCTAATCATTATTTATCTTTTTCTGAAGGATTTACTTTTTTTGCGGAAAATGAAAATATCAACAATTCTACTTTTTATTTAATTTCACCTTTAAATCTTAACTTAGATATAGAATCTGTTGAGACAAAATTACTTAATCTTTCTGAACTATTCAAATCTTCTGGTGTACAAGTAAATATTATGTCTTTACCTAGTTCTATTTTTTCTAACAGAGAATTTTTTAAGAATATAACAAATGCTACAAATGGTACTATGATTGATTTTGGCTCAGAAGATTCATTTATTCAATTCACAAGATTATTTATGACACAACCTACAGAACTAGTTAATGCAATTTTGACTCCTAAGCCACTTTCCAATTTTATCAATGTTCCTCCAACTTCTGAAAAATTAATCATAGGGATTTATAGACAGGATGTTAATACCAAAATATCGATAATTGATCCTGGAGGTATAGAAATATCAGAAATTGATTCAATAATTTCTTGGGAACTTGATCGCTATATTTATGTTATAGTTGATGAACCAATATCAGGAACTTGGAGTATTATAACTAATGGATCTAAAGGAATTTTTGTTATTCTATCTGATTCTTATAATCCTTTAACCTTATCTACAATTGGCCCAAAAGTTTTTCCAGTATCTGAACGAATCACTCTTGAGGTCGGAGCATATTTTAAAGGAGAACTTTTTAATATCCCTGAAGCAGAATTACAGATTAGAATGAAAGATCCTAATGGGATCGAAACAATCCAAATAATGAACGACGCAGGAATAAAAGGTGATGTTAAAGAAAATGATGGAATATATACAGTTGAATTACCCGCAATAGAAAAACAGACACTCCTAGAAACAACTTATACATTACAGTGGAAAAATGTATCAACTCCCATAGAATTTAATGATCATGTTAAAATAGAGCATTTCCCTGAGATAGTAGTTACAGAAATAAAGAATTATATAGGCAAACCGGGAGAAGAAAAGCTAGTTGGAAATTTTGAAACTAAAATTAGTACATATCCTTATCCGATTTCAATAGAGGAATTAGAAATTTCTGTCGAAGAAGATGCTAAAAAGTTTCATTATAGAATTGAACCTGCAGGGATAATTGATACTAATAAAGCCTATAAATTTAGAGTATTTATAAAACCTTTGATACAACTGGATCAAAATATAAGTTTAAGTGTTTCTTATAACTCTAAAATATTTGATCAACAATATAAATCACAGCCTTCCAAGATTGAAACCGGTGTGAATTCAAATCAGCTCTATATTTTAGGTCTTAGATATTATTATTGGATTCCTATAATAATAATAATAATTTCACTCATTTTTGCTGTTATAAATTATTTGAGAAAAGAGAGAATATATGGCTATTTAACAGATGTTGACGGGAATATAATCGTTGATTTTTCTAATATAAAGCGAAACATTATTAATAAACTAATTTTCCCTAAAAGAGTAGAGTTTAATGTATTAAATTCTTTACCTTATAATGGTGGGTATTTTGAATTTTCAAATCAGAATGTTTATATGTTAGTAAATAAGCTTCGAGAAGATCCGAATATAAGAATTAACTCAGTTCCGGTAACAGAAAGAATTGCTATTACCAGCAATCAATGGATCGGATCTATGGGTAAACAAGTTCGATTTTCGAAAGAGATACCTTACATAAAATTGTAGTCTCATTCGACAGAAATCAATATGTTTAGTATTTCAGTCCCAGGTTTTGTATCTGTATAAGGGTCTCTAAGCCTAATTGACTTAACAATTTCCATACCATTAACTACTTTTCCGAAAACAGCGTGACAAGATACTGTCATATTAACACAATTTTTTAAATTATTATTTTCATCAAAAGCATCTAATTGTTCTAGAGGCCCAAATGTGATAAAAAATTGACTTCCATTAGAATTGACTCCTGAATTAGCCATAGATAATATTCCTTCAGAATCATGTCTTAAATCTACATGAAATTCATCTGAAAATTTATATCCTGGTCCTCCCATACCTGTAGCTGTAGGATCTCCTCCTTGTGCCATAAAATCTGGTAAAACTCTATGGAAAGTAGTTTCATTATAATAACCTGCGTTAGATAAATTTACAAAATTTTCAACGGTATATGGAGCTAGATCATCAAACAATTCAACTTCAAACTCACCAATTTCAGTTTGGAAAAGGGCTTTATATTTCTTAGAAATATCTAGATTTCCTGTCGGAGGTTTTAATGAAGATAATGCCTCAGTTTCAACAACTTGATTACCTGTATTTTTTGCATCCATTTCAACATTTTGATTACTCGTATTTTTTTCTGAGCAAGATATTAGTATCATTAAAATAGTTATGATGAGAGAGAGTTTTAACTTCATGGATTTTTTCTCCTATAATTGTTATATATATTTTTTATATTTTTTTGTTTATGACATTTGATTCAAATATTATTTTAGCATGCTGGTTGGGGCGTCTTGACTATTTTGATGCAATGAATTTACAAAACTTATTGCATTCGAATATATTAAATCGAAAATCAAATCATACAATTCTTTTTTTGGAACATAATGAGGTGTTGACATTTGGTTCTACAGAGAGAATTTCGCCAAACGTCTTTAAAGATTTAAAGGAAATGTATCAAAGAAAAGGATATATGGTTGCAAAAAGTTCCAGAGGTGGCCAAATTACTTTACACAATCCAGGTCAATTGGTTTGTTACCCAATATTAAATATTAAAAAATATTTTTCAGGAATTATAGAATATGTAAATTTTCTTGAAGAAATAATTATTAAAACCTTGAATGGTTACGGTATTGATGGTCATCGTGTCTCTAAAAGGAGAGGTGTATGGATTGGTGGTTTAGAAAATGAAAAATTTAATATAAATAAAAACCCTTCTGGAGAAAAAATTGGTGCTGTAGGTTTAAAGATTGTAAGGAATGTTTCTATGCATGGTTTTTCCTTAAATATAAACAATGATTTAGAGATGTATAATTCTTTTACTCCTTGTGGAATGGAAAACCTAAATGTAACCTCTTTAGGAGAAAAAACGAAATTGAAATATGATTTATATAAAGTTGCAAAAGAAATAGTGAAAAATATGGAAATTGAACTGAATACAAAAATTAACTTTATTCCTAAATCAAAACTTATATGAAAAGGAGTTCTTTTGAATAAAACAAAGAGTACTTTTGAATTTTTAGAATGTTCTTACTCGGGAGAAACTTTTCCAATTGACAAACCTCAAAGACTCAACCCAAAAAATGGGAAACCTCTTCTAGCTAGATATAATCTTGATAAAGCTAAGCAAACTTTTAATAAAGATTCCCTTAAGCAAAGAAGGAGAGATATGTGGAAATTTGAAGAATTGTTACCAGTTTTTTATTATGAAAATATTGCTAGTTTAGGGGAAGGAGATACTCCATTGTTCAACTTAAAAAATCTTGAGCAATATATTGGAATTGATGAATTATTTATAAAAGATGAAAGTAATAATCCAACTGGTTCATTTAAGGCAAGAGGTTTATCGACAGCTATATCTAAAGTAAAAGAATATGGCATAAAAGGGGTTGTTATGCCATCTGCGGGCAATGCCGCTGGAGCAATGTCTGCTTATGCAGCTAAAAGTAACTTGGAAGCAAAGGTTTTTATGCCAAAAGATGCTCCCATAGCTAATAAGATAGAATGTCGAGCTTTTGGAGCAGATCTTAATCTCGTTGATGGTTTTATATCAGATGCAGGAATAGAATCTGCCAAAGCAGCAGACAAATATAATCTATTTGATATTTCTACCTTGAAAGAACCGTACAGAGTCGAGGGGAAAAAAACAATGGGATTTGAAATAATCGAACAATTAAATTGGAAAGTTCCAGATGTAATTGTTTATCCAACTGGGGGAGGGACTGGAATAGTAGGGATATGGAAAGCCTTAGAAGAACTTGAAACCATGGGTTTAATAGATGATAAAAAACCTCGGATGGTTTGTGTTCAAGCTGAGGGGTGTGCTCCTTTGGTTGATTCATTTGAAAAAGGAGAAAGGTTTGCTACCCCAATAAAAAATCCTAGTACAATTGCTGCTGGTATGCGAGTACCTATGGCCGTCGGAGATTTTATTATTTTTGATATTTTACGTGAAAGTAATGGAACAGCTTTAAGAATTTCTGATAAAGAAATGATAGAAGGTGTGAAATTGTTTTCAAAGAAAGAAGGAATCTTTTGTGCTCCTGAAGGAGGTGCTGTATTATCAGCTACTATAAAATTAAAAGATAAAGGTTTTATTAATAGTTCTGATAAAGTTGTTATTTTGAATACAGGTTCTGCTTATAAATATCTTGACTCTTTGCAAGATTATAATTGGGATGACTAAAGCGGATTATCCCATTCAATAACATGGCTTGTCATATCAATATCAGAGTACTTTTCATTATATTCTTCAAGAATAATTCCCATTATAAATGAATTATGTCTTGATCCTTTGTGAGGCCTACTTTTTCTTAAGGTTCCCTCATGGGAAAATCCTAAAATTTCAAACATTTTGTAGGCTTCCACATTATATTCCGGTATGTCAACCCATGCTCTGTGTAGCGATAAGTGTACGAAAATATGTTCCAATAAAGCCATAGCTGTTTGTGTTCCGTACCCTTTATGCCAATTGTTGGGATCTCCTATTAGAATAGAAATTTGTGCATCACCCAAAGATTCATCAATAGATAACTGTGCTTCACCTAAATGGGTTTTGTCAACATAAATTGAAAAAATTGATCTATGAGGTTCATGATGTGGGTCATGGAAAACCTCATTCCATTCATCTTCATTTGCGTTAAGCATATTTTCTGGTTCATAACCCAAGTGTGCAGGAGTGCCATATGTATATCTACCAAACCAATTTTCTATCACCTCATCATTCTTTAACCAGTTGATTATACGAGGAATATCTTCTCTAATTACATTCTTTAGTACAACATGATGTCTCATAATATCAATATTATTATCTTTATTTTCTTTACCTTTTAAAAGATTATAGTAAATTGTAAAAGAATGTAGAAATTTAATTATTAATCTTTTAGTAGAGAGGTGAATCATGGCTGATTGGAAAATGGAAGCAGAAATAGAATATTGCGTTCCCTGTGGTTATGCTAATTTGGCAGCATGGATGACAAGTGAACTTTTTCAAGCAGCAGGTACTGCTATAGCAATTTCTCTTAAGCCAGGAGTTGCTGGAGCGTTTAAAGTTACTGTTGACAATAAAGTCTTGTGGGATAAGAAAGAACAGGGGAAATCTCCAGATATAATGGAAGCAAAAGAATTAAAGGCAAAAGTCATTAATATGCTTGAATCCCTAGCAAAAGTTTAACTTTTTTCCCGTTGATTTTAAACCTAAAGAAATAGAAGTTCAATTTTATCTTAATGACAGAAAATTATATAAATCAATATAGTTTGTTGTTTTTGTTTATTTTGTTATCTTGTTTGGTTCCTGCAGGGATGTTATTAACTGCTAAATTTTCTATGAGAATAGGAATTAGACCTCAAAAAAACAACGAAGTAAAAACAACAGCATATGAAGGTGGGCATCCAGCCTTTAGTGACAGGCCATCTAGGTTTAGTTTTGGATATTTTTATTATGCTTTGTTATTTGTTGCTTTTGATGTGGAAACTATTTTAATTTTCCCATGGGCTGTAGCTCATGGTTATATTTCTTCAGAATGGGGACTTCTTCCTTTTATTGGTGTTTTGTTCTTGTTATTTGTATTAACTATTTCATTTATCTACGTATGGCTGAAAGGTTGTTTAGAATGGATAAAATAGAAAGAATTCCTCTTTATACTACAACTTCTGAACTTGATAAAAATGAGGGAGAGCTAATTAATAACATGAAATCTACCCATTTGACTCCATACAATGAACCCATTTTGGATCAAGAGGACTTAGATAAAAACATAATGATTTCTTCTATCGATCAATTAATTAATTGGGCAAGAAAATCAAGTCTTTTCCCCTTACAATTTGGTTTAGCTTGTTGTGCTTTTGAGATGATAGCTACCGCAATGAGTAGATTTGATATCTCTAGATTTGGAATGGAAGTTTTTAGAGCAACACCTAGACAGGCAGATTTAATGATCGTTGCAGGTACTGTAACTTGGAAAATGGCTGTTCCTTTAAGAAGGCTTTATGACCAAATGGCAGAACCAAAATGGGTTATTTCTATGGGTGTATGTGCAACATCTGGTGGACCTTACTATGAAAGTTACTCAGTTGTACCAGGTGTTAATCATATTGTTCCTGTTGATGTGTATGTCCCTGGTTGTCCTCCTCGCCCTGATGCTTTGCTTTATGGAATTATGCAATTGCACGAAAAAATAAAAAGATATAGTTTAGCTGGTAAAAAGGCTGGAGGAGTTTAGATCTTGAAAACTTGGAATGGGACAGTTCTATCTAATGAAATAAGTTTGAAGATTAAAGATAGTGTTGTAGCTTCAAATGAAAAAGATGTTTATATTAATCCAGAAAAAGTACATCAAGTATTAAAATTTTTAAAAGAAACATCTGGATTTTCTTTTGATTTACTCTCATCAATAACAGCCGTAGATTATATTGACCATTTTGAAGTTGTATATCATTTAACTTCTATAATAACTTTGGCTAAAGCAACTATAAAAGTAAAATTGGGATATGGTAGGAAATCTACTCCTAAAATTGATAGTGTATGTAACATTTGGCGTGGAGCAGATTTTCAAGAACGTGAAATTTATGATTTAATGGGAATTGAATTTATAAATCACCCCAATTTAAAAAGAATACTTCTTTGGGAAGGATTCCCTGGTCATCCTTTAAGAAAAGACTTCATTACTAATGATCAATCATTAGTTGAAAAAAAAGAGGTTAAGTAATGGCAATTAGAAGTGAACCAATAACTATTAATTTAGGTCCTCAACATCCTTCAACACACGGTGTTTTTCGTATGAGAGTTACTTTTGATGGAGAAACTATAATAGATGTTGAACCGATATTTGGTTATCTCCACAGAGGTAGTGAAAAATTAGCTGAAGAAAGAACGTATACTCAAGTAGTTACTTTAACAGATCGAATGGATTATGTTTCTTCAATGCTTAACAATCAAGGATATATTTTAGCAGTCGAAAAATTGTGTGGTATTAATCCAAAACCTAGAGGAGTCTGGCTTAGAATGATTGCTTCTGAATTGCAACGTATAGCTAGTCATTTAGTGGCTATAGGATTCTTAATACAAGATCTTGGAGCATGGGGAACCCCTTTAACTTACGCTATGAGAGAAAGAGAAAAAATTTTACAAATGTTTGAAATGTTGTGCGGAGCAAGAATAACAAACTCTTATCTTCGTCCTGGAGGTGTTTTTATGGATGCACCTTCAGTGTTCTGGGATGTTCTGGATTCTTTTATAGCTTCTTTCCCAAAATCGATTGATGAACTAGAAAATTTAATAACTTCTAATGAGATAATATTTTCAAGAACAAAAGGGATAGCAGTCTTATCATCAAAGGATGCAATTGATGCATCTATAACAGGTCCTATATTAAGATCCACTGGCGTAGATTGGGATTTGAGAAAAAGAGATTCTTATGATTATTATGATGACGTAGAATTTGATATACCAATTCATCAAGCAGGAGATAATTATGCTAGATATTTAGTTAGGGTACAAGAAATTCGTGAGAGTTTAAAAATTGTTGAACAATGTAAGAAAAATATTCAACCTGGATTGGTGAGACCACATCATGATGAAGTTCCAGACCTACTAAAACCTCCTTTGGGTGATTGTTATGTTGCCATAGAAGGTTCAAAAGGGGAATTAGGATTTTATTTAGTATCTGATGGTTCTATTGCACCTTATCGATGGCATGTAAGGTCATCATCTTTAATCAATTTAACACTTTTAAAAGATATGGTTGTTGGAACTCTTTTTGGAGATTTATTTGTGACCTTTGGAAGTATTGATATAAATATGGGAGAAGTGGATAGATAATGTTGAATTTTGTTTATGAAAATATATATAAAACTCTAGAACTTTTTCTTCCAGATTCTTTTTTGATAAATGAAATTATTTTTGTGTTTTCAGGTCTAATTATTGCATTTATCATTATCAATGCAGTTTTGGTTGGTGTGCTGTTATTAATATGGGGTGAAAGAAGATTGTTAGGTAGATTTCAACAACGATCAGGACCTAATCGCTGGGGGCCAAGAGGATTACTAGTGTCAACTGCTGACGCAATAAAGGTTATGTTTAAAGAAGACATAGTCCCAGAAGAGGCTGACAAGTATATTTTTAATTTAGCACCATTACTTCTCTTGATACCTGTTTTTATAATTTTTTCTGTAATCCCTTTTGCAATTGGATTATATGCTGTCAATATAAATGTAAGTTTACTTTTCATTTTGGCAGTAACTTCTATAAGTGGGTTATCAATAATTTGTGCTGCTTGGGCATCTGCAAATCGTATAGCAATTTTTTCCGCTCTCAGATCGGTAGCAATGCTTATTTCTTATGAGATACCCGTAGGATTATCATTAGTAGGGATCCTTTTAATTACTGAATCAATGTCCGTTTTAGATATAGTATCCTATCAAAAAATACCTTTTATTATTATTCAACCTGTAGCTGCTTTTGTCTTCTTTCTTGGATCTTTAGCTGAAATAAACAGGACTCCTTTTGATTTAACTGAAGCAGAGTCAGAATTAGCTGCTGGATACCAAAATGATTATTCAGGGATGAAATGGGGGTTGTTTTATTTAGGAGAATTTGCTGCTGCCATAGCTACTGCATCCGTTTTTACAACATTATTTCTAGGTGGACCAAATGGTCCGTTTTTACCTTCTATTATTTGGTTTACATTTAAGGTTGTCGCAGTTCTATTTATGATCATATGGATTAGAGCTACATGGCCACGATTTAGAATAGATCAAGTATTAAATCTTGCATGGAAAGGTTTATTTGAATTGACATTGATTAATATAGTTGTAACTTCAATTGTAGTTATAATTTGGCCGGAGGGGACTGATAACAGATTAATATATATAACTATAGCAAATTGGATATTTGTAGTACCATTTATTTTTATTGTTGCAAAAGTCTTAAAAACTAGAAATTATAAAATTACTAGTTTTAATAATCAAAATTATCCAGTAGGATCAGCAAATCCTAAATTTGAAAAGGAAGGTTCTTAATGCTTGGTTTTGGATTGATAAGAGGTTTATTCGTAACACTGAGGAATCTATTTGGGCCAATTTTTACCATACAATATCCAGATAAAAGAGCTGGTATATTTGAATATGCAAAATTCCGTAACAAATCAATATATAGAATATTTTTAGATGAAAGAAAGAATTTCTTTTTAGCAATACTTAATTATGTAAAAATACCTGTTAAAATTGAACAATTTTCACGTTTTAGAGGTAATGAGTTTGTTTGGTACGATGATCGATGTACCGCTTGTGCATCGTGCGCCAAATATTGTCCATTGGGAATTATAGAAATTGAAACTCACCCAGGCGGAGAAAATCTACAAGCAGGTGAAAATTATGAAATAGATAAATTTTCAATAGATACAGGAAGATGTATGTTTTGTGGATTATGTGTAGAAGCATGTCCTTACGATGCTCTACATATGGGTACTGATTTTGAAAGAGGAAATTATAAAAGAGATGATTTGGTCTTAGATAAAGAAACTTTAATATCTCAGAAAAAAAATCCAAGTAGTTGGTTTCGACCGCAGTTTGAATCTGATGAATATGATCCTTGGAAAGAATCATTAACAGATTCCAAAAAGGCAGGGCGGCATGAAAAACCTACTTACGAGGATATCAAGAGTAATTGGGTAAATAAAAGGAGCAAAAGTGACTAGTTCTTTTATTGATATTTTTTTAATAGTAATTGCAAGTTTAGGAACCATTTGTTCTTTAATAGTTGTTATGCAATCGAATGTGTTCAGATCTGCTATTGCTTTATCTTTTAATTTTTTATGTGTTGCAGTGGTTTATTTTGCTATTAATGCTGAATTTCTAGGTACAGTTCAAATTTTGGTTTATGTTGGTGCTGTTTCTGTTTTGATGGCTTTTTCAGTTTTATTAGTTAAGGATTTACAAACGGGTTCAACTTCAATTATAGGAATGAATTTTTTTGTTTCAACTTTCATTTCTTTGTTGACTTTTTTTGTGTTATTATTTGTAATTTTTACAACCGATTGGCAGACTGTTGACAAATTAAATGAACCAAAAATAAAAGCCGCGCTATTTGAAGAGTATAGTTTGAACGAAAACAAAAACATCACGATTGTTTCAAAAGAAACACCTCCCGCGGAAATTCATAATGGAGTTTACAATAACTCGATTATTCCTATAGGTACTTTATTAACTACCAAATACTTTATTTCTTTGCAGCTTATAGGATTAATAATTGTTTCATGTGTAATCGGATCAATTGCAATTACAAAGAATACTATAGAAAATGATGATGAAATGGATGAATTGCTATGAGTTTAACTATTATTTTAATTTTTTCTTCAGCTCTTTTCTCAATAGGTATATTTGGATTATTAACTAGAAAAAATATTGTTATTACTTTAATGTCTTTAGAGTTAATATTTAACTCTGCTGTTCTAGCACTTATAGCATTTTCAAGATATACAATCTACTACACATTATTGTTTAGTGAGCTCTCTTTAGAAGGCTTATATTCAGTTTTCTCAGGACATATTCTTGGAATATTTATTATTAGTGTAGCTGCTGGAGAAACAGCACTTGCTTTGGCATTGGTATTAGCGCTAGGAAAATTTAAGTCTACGATAGAATTGAATGATCTATCAGAAATGAAGAATTAGAAATGTGGATTGATTATAAAAAAGTAAAAAATTTGTCTATTGCTGAATCTTGGAAAAACTTGTTGGAATCAGAAGGTCTTCCTACTAAAATCATACCTGAAGAAGGTTTGATAAGCTGGTCTGAATTCTCTGTGTTTAGAATTTTGGTCCCCAAAGGTAGAGAGCATGTGGCAGATGAAATCATAAGAAAAATTTAATTTACGAGGTGGTTTTTTGATAGAGGTAATGGCATTAATGGTTTTAATTATTCCTTTTGTAGGGTTTTTTATTAATTCCACAATAATTAGAATTTTATTCGGTTCTGAGAGTATAATTTCTGGATATATTAATTCTTTATTTATCGGAATTAGTCTTTTACTCTCACTTATTATTCTGTTTAATCCAAGTGATATTACCAATCAAATAAATTTAACCTGGTTAAATTTATTTGATTTAAATATAACATTTGGGTTATTAATCGATCCTTTGACCAGCATTATGATGGTAGTAGTATCAGGAATTTCGTTTTTGGTTCAAATTTATTCACTTGGATATATGCATGGAGATAAAAGTTATACTAGATATTTTGCATATATGTCTTTATTTACGGGCTCTATGTTAGGTCTTGTAATGTCTAGAAATATACTACAACTTTTTATATTTTGGGAATTGGTGGGAGTTACTTCATATTTATTGATAGGATTTTGGTTTAATAGATCATCTGCTGCAGTAGCAGCCAAAAAAGCATTTATTATGACTAGATTTGGTGATTTTGGATTTCTTTTTTCTATTATTTATCTTTTCAATTTTAACCCAGCTTCACTAGATATTATAGAACTTTATAAAATGATTGCAGCGGGGACTATTTCAACAAAAATTGCTACTATTGCTTCATTGGGATTCTTGTTCGGTGCAATTGGAAAATCTGCTCAATTCCCTTTGCACAGTTGGCTTCCAGATGCTATGGAAGGTCCAACTTCTGTTTCTGCCTTAATTCATTCAGCAACTATGGTAACTGCAGGAGTTTTTCTTATAGCTAGGTTATTCCCATTATTTGATCATTCTCAGATAATGATTTTAATTGCCTCAATTGGTGCTATAACTGCTTTGATAGCAGCAACGATGGGATTAACTTCTACCGATATAAAAAGAGTTCTTGCTTATTCTACAATTTCTCAATTAGGATATATGGTTATGGCTTTAGGATTGGGCGCTTATTCTGCAGCAATATTTCATTTATTTACACATGCATTTTTTAAAGCGGGATTATTTTTATGTGCTGGTTCAGTTCATCATGCAAGTGGAACATTTAATATGAAATTTATGGGCGGATTACAATCTAAAATGAAATTAACATATTATTCAATGTTAATTTGTGGAGTTTCGCTCGCTGGAATTTTCCCTTTATCAGGATTTTGGTCAAAAGATGAAATTATTCTTTCTACGTTTAATCATGGAGGCTTCATAGGTTATTTGTTTTTGTTAATAGGGTTGATTGTTGCTTTTATGACAGCGTTTTATATGTTTAGAACAATTTCATTGACATTCTATGGGTCATTTAGAGGAGGAGGAGACGAGGAGAGAAAAGTCCTACAATCAAATAATATTGAGGTCCCTGAAACAGTTCAAAACGTACATTTAGAAGAATCTCCAAAATTTATGACATATCCACTAATTGTTTTGTCATTTTTTGCTATTTTTATAGGATATGCTGCCAATCCTGTTTTTTCTGATTTGATATTTATTAATAAACATGCTTTTTCTGAATTTTTAGAAAAAAGCTTAGAAATTTATCATTACCATGGTACACATAGTTTTAACTTCAGTATTGCTTTATTATCTACTTTTATGGCAGTAATAGGATCGTTATTTGCATTAAATACTTATAGATCGAAAACTGAAATTTATAAAAATACTTTAATGAAAAACATAAATTATTTTATCGATAAAAAATATTTCATTGATTATTTATATGAAAAAATTATCGTTGAAAATATATTTTATGAAACTATTTGTAGGTCTTTAGCTTGGATTGATAATAATATATTTGATCAAATAAATATATTGCTCTCAAGCCTAAGTTATAGGTTTGGATTAAATTCTTTAAAATTACAGGATGGACAAATTCACTCTTATGGTCTTGCTATGATTTTGAGTGGTATTGTTTCTGTACTAATATTGATACTTTTAGGATGAATGTATGTTTGATTATTTTTTAACATTAATTGTATTTTTACCTGCACTTACTGCAGTAATACTACTATTCTTTAAATCTAGAAATAAAATAATTAATATATCTATATTTTCTTCAATAGTTACGTTTATAATGTCTGCATATTTATTTATTACCTATGATAAAAATTTAGGTGGGATTCAATTTGTAGATCACTTTAAATGGATAAGTTCGATTAATATTAAATCCTCTTATATTTTGGGAATTGATGGTTTATCTGCACCTTTAGTTTTATTGACTGGGCTTTTATCTATGGTGGCTATTATTTCATCATTTCGTATAACGAAGAGAGTTAAAGAATATTTTATATGGCTATTATTATTAGAGACGAGCGTACTAGGAGTTTTCACTTCTTTAGATTTGCTTCTATTTTTTGTTTTTTTTGAATTTGAATTGATCCCAATGTATATGTTGATTGGAATATGGGGCTCTGGTAGGAAAGAGTATTCAGCAATTAAATTTGTTATCTTTACCCTTGCAGGAGGAGCTTTTATGCTACTAGCTATTTTAGCTTTATTTGCAACAGATTCTATTAGTAGCTTATCCATGGTTTCCATACCAGATTTAAACATCATTGGTATTCCTGATTTGATATCTGGAAAAACTTTGATAGTTCCTGCATTTATTATTTTCTTTTTCTTTTTTATTGCGTTTGCAGTAAAATTGCCGCTTTGGCCATTACATAATTGGTTACCAGATGCTCATACTGATGCACCGACAGCAGTTTCTGTAATGCTAGCAGGTGTACTTTTGAAAATGGCTGGGTATGGATTATTCAGAATAAATCTAGGATTTTTTCAAGAAACGAAAGATTTTACTATTTTTGATGCATCTCATTTCCTAGCAATTTTAGGAACCATTTCAATAATTTACGGAGCTCTTGTAACTTTGAGACAAACAGATTTAAAACGATTAATTGCATATTCATCTATAAGTCATATGGGATATGTTCTTTTAGGTTTTTCTGCAATAGGAAATGGAATTAATTTTTCTATTGCAGCTTTAAATGGTTCAGCGTTGCAAATGTTTACTCATGGAACTATAACTGGACTATCTTTTTTGACTGTAGGCCTTATATACGACAGAACTCATACGAGAGATATTCACAAATTGGGATCTTTAACAAATAAGATGCCTATCATTGCAGTTTTCTTTATGATTTCTGGTTTAGCATCTCTAGGACTTCCTGGATTGTCAGGATTTGTTTCTGAGATAATCATTTTTATGGGGACATTTAAAATTTTCCCTATTTACACTATTATTTCTGCATTCGGAGTAGTTTTGGCTGCTGGATATATTCTATGGATGATTCAAAGATCATTGTTTGGTAAAAATAAATTATTAAATAAAGATCAACCTTATAAATATGAAGAATTATCTGATGGTACTTTACTTGATTTATTACCTGCATTTATTTTGACAATACCTATATTTTTGATTGGTATTTGGCCAAGATTTTTTTTAAGTCTTTTTGATTTGGGAATTAAGGAGATTATAAAATAATGATCTTTTCTGACTTAAACTTTATAATTTCCCCCTTGATCCTGATATTTTTAGCTTTGACTATTTTGATTATAGATTTCTATTTAAAAAATAAAATTCTTCTAATTTATTTGTCAAGTTTAGGGTTAGCTGTTTCCTCAGCGGTCTTAGTTTATCAATGGATTTTTATGGAGACTGGACAATATGTATTTTTTGAAACCCTCATTTTTGATAAGTTTTATATTTTATTTGCTTTAACTTTGAATTTAGTATCATTAGTGATTATCCTTGCATTTTCGGATTATATCCTTAGGAAAATAAATTTCATTTCAGAATTTTTGAGTTTGTTACTATTATCACTGATAGGTTCAACCTTTGTTATTATGTCTGTTGATTTCATTACTATTTATTTGTCATTGGAGCTAGCTTCTTTACCTATAATTGCATTGATAGCTTTTGGAAGAGGAAAATTTAGTTTGGAAGCGTCTTTTAAATATTTGATTTTAGCTTCTTTTTCAACGGGAATTTTCCTTTTTGGTTTGGTGTATTTATATGGATCTACTGGGTCCTTAGAATTAATGAATATTCAAATTTCAACTATTTCTCCATCACTTATTATAGGTTTGGTATTTTTATTTATAGGGGTCGCTTTTAAACTTTCAATAGCACCATGGCACATGTGGACTCCAGATACTTACCAAGGTTCACCAATGCCAATAGTTACATATCTATCTACAGTTTCAAAAATTGCTGGATTTGCGTTAATTATTAGAATATTTATGCATCTCTTTTCTTATGAATTTGATAAAAACAATATTATTATTTTTCTCTCAATAATATCTGTAATATCAATGACAATCGGAAATTTTGGTGCTTTGATTCAAAAAGACCTTAAAAGACTTTTGGCTTATTCTACCATTGCACACGCAGGCTACATGTTAATAGGTGTAGTTGCTTTAATATCTACTTCAACGGCAGCATCTACTACAATTTTTTATATCCTTGGATATGCTATGAGTAATCTTACCATTTTCTTTACATTTCAATATATGATTAATATTTCTTCTTCAACTTCTATAGATTCATTAAAAGGAATGTTTCACCAATATCCTTTAGTCTCTATTATTTTTTCTTTGGGTATTTTAAGTCTCTTAGGGATACCAGCAACAGCAGGATTTATGGGGAAAGTTTTGGTATTTGGTTCAGCTATAAATAATGGGTTAATGTGGCTGGCTATTATAGGTGTAATAAACTCATTCGTCTCTGCTTATTACTATCTTGGATTATTACGTAATATGTTTATTTCAACGGACGAAGTAAAAAAATCTGATAATAATGGAATCAGTTATTTGTTTTTTTCACTAATCACCTCTGCTGGTGTATTAACTTTAGGAATTTTTCCGGGGATATTGCTATCAGTGGTAGATGAAGTGATTTCAAAATTATAAAAAAATTTAGTACTATAAAAGTATGTATAAATATATTTTCACAGTTATAAATCCAGACTCTGAAGAAGCCTCTAAATTGGCAGATTCTTTGTCAAAAAAATATAGTAATTTAAATTGGAAGAGAATTGATAATTTGGATTCCAATAATGGCTCTGAAGTTGATCTTGTTGTTGCTATTGGAGGTGATGGAACTATTCTTCGAGCAGTTTCTTTGGCTATTAAGCATGATGTGCCAGTTTTAGGAATAAATATGGGAAGAGTAGGATTCATGACAGATATTGATGGAAATGATGCCTTACAAGATTTTGAATTATATTTGGATGAAAAAATTAGAATCGAAGAACGGGCATTGATTGAAGTAAATTTTAAAATTGGAAAAGATCATTACAATTATAAAGCTCTTAATGATATTGTTATTGCGAGAGGAACATCTACGTCGTTAATAGAAACGATAACTGAAATAGATGGAGCTCATTTAGCAACTTATAGAGGAGATGGGATAGTTGTTGCTACTCCCACAGGTTCAACTGGTTATACATTAGCATTGGGTGGCCCAGTTATAGATCCTAATTCCAGCCATTATTTCATAAAACCAATAGCGACTCATATGAGTCAATTTGGCGGAGTTATAATTAATTCTACATCTACTTGTAAAATTACATTGTCTACACAAAAAGATGCCTTGATAAGTATAGATGGGTTCATAGAGCATGAATTGAAAAATAGAGATTCAGTAAATATTTTTATTTCAAAAACAAAGGCAAAATTTTTAAGAAAAAATTCAATGAACAATTATTGGGCCAACATTTCGGAAAAACTTGGAATCATGAAGGGGAATCAGTTAGAATCCTGAAATGATTAAGTTTCCAAATGCAGATAATAAAAAGGTTTATGATTCAGATTCTATTCATATAGTAAGAGAAAAATATAATACTACTCAGAATAAAGAAATTGTAAAAGATTATGTAAATCATCCTGGCTCAGTACTTATCATTTCATTTATAGATGAAATGATATTATTTGTAAAACAATGGAGACAACCTGTCAAAACCAATACTTTAGAACTTCCTTCAGGAACTTTAGAAATAAATGAAAATTCTGTTGAAGCAGCCGATAGAGAATTGAGAGAGGAAACAGGATTTGCAGCAGAAAAATATTCCTCTTTGGGATATTATTTTGTAGCTCCAGGATATAGTTCTGAAAAAACAGAACTTTTTTTAGCAGAAAATTTATTTGAATCTGCTTTACCTCCTGATGAAGATGAAGACATTTATTTAGAGAAATATTCTTTAGATAATGCCTTAGATTTAATAACTAAACAAATAATTGTTGATCAAAGTACTATTTGTGCTTTGCTTTTGTATAAATCTCTACTTTAAAATATATTTTATGAGGAAAAAAATGTACGATCATGATTTATTAATAGTGGGAGCAGGTTTGGCTGGACTTCGTTGTGCAGTGGAAGCTCAACGTATGGGTTTGAAAGTTGCGGTTATAACTAAAGTTCATCCTGTAAGGAGTCATTCAAATGCTGCACAAGGAGGAATCAATGCACCTTTAACTGATAGAGGTGATGATTGGAAAGGACACGCTTTAGATACTATTAAAGGAAGTGATTATTTAGCTGATCAAGATGCTGTTGAGATTATGAGTCAAGAAGCCGGAGATGCCGTTTTAGAATTGGAAAGAATGGGCGTTATTTTTTCTAGAGGAGAAGATGGGAAACTAGGGACTAGAAGATTCGGAGGACAGAAAGTAGCTCGGACATTTTTTGTAGGTGCAATTACAGGGTCTGCATTATTACATGTTTTGTACGAACAGTCTTTAAAATTAGGATTGCAAGTATATGAAGAATGGTTTGTTACATCATTAATTAACGACGATGGAGTAGTTAAAGGTGTCGTTGCTCTTGATCTGAAAACAGGTGAATTGGAGGCAATCAGTGCCAAAGCAGTTGTAATAGCTGCTGGAGGAGCTGGAAGAGTATTTGAACCATCAACTAATGCATTAATTTGTACAGGTGATGGGTTATCATTGGCATGGAATAATGGTGCTGGTTTAATGGATATGGAAATGATTCAATATCACCCTACCACTTTAGCAAGAACTGGTATTTTAATGTCTGAAGCAGCTAGAGGTGAAGGTGCTTATTTGTTTAATTCAGAAGGTGATAGATTTATGGAAAAGTACGCACCAGACTATATGGAATTAGCAAGTAGAGACGTTGTTTCTAGGGCTGAACAAACTGAGATTAATGAAGGAAGAGGAATTGACGGCAATGTTCTATTGGATTTAAGACACTTAGGAAAAGATTTTATTGAAAGTAGATTAGGGTATTTACAGGAAGTTTCTGTTGAATTTTTGGGGATAGATATGTCCGAAAAACCAGTTCCAATTAGACCTGGTATGCATTATATTATGGGAGGGATTAAAACAGATGTAAATGGAGAGACAGGAGTTCCAGGACTCTATGCAGCTGGAGAATGTGCGAATGTAAGTGTACATGGAGCTAATAGACTTGGTGCTAATTCACTGTTAGACACTGTAGTATTTGGAAGACGTTCGGCTAGTAAGGCATCTGAATATGTAAAAACGGTTAAAGACAGTAAGATTTTGACTAATGAACATGTCGAAAAAGACCTTAATAGAATAAAGAAAATATTGAATAATAAAGGAAAACTTCGTACTTCTGAAATAAGAAATACTATGGCTACGGCAATGACCGAAGGAATCGGAGTTTTTAGAGATCAAAAATCAATGGAATATGCAAAAAAAATCGTAGAAGAAAGTAAAATAAAGTATCGAGATTCTCTTGTAGTTGAGAATAAAGGTAAAGTTTATAATACTGATTTATTATTTGCTCTAGAATTGGGATATATGATAGATTGTGCAGAATCAATAGTGCACGGCGCTCTTACAAGAAAAGAAAGTAGGGGAGCTCACTTTCGAACAGATATTAAAGATAGAAATGATAAAGAATGGCTAAAACACACTTTGATTTATCGTGATAGAAATGGTGAAATAAAGATAGAAACACCAGATGTTACAATAACTCAATGGAAACCAGTTGCAAGAGTTTATTAAAAGGAATTATGGAAGTAAAACTTAAGGTAAAAAGATTTGATCCTGAAAAACCCAAAGATAATATTTGGTACCAGGATTACAATATTGATATTCATCCTTCTTCAACAATTCTAGATGCATTAATAAATATTAGGGAAGAAGTGGATGGAACCTTAGGATTAAGGTGCGCTTGCAGAGCTTCTATTTGTGGATCTTGTGGAATGAAAGTTAATGGGCAGGCTAAACTCGTATGTAAAACTAGAGTAGAAGAAATTGCTCCTAAAGGAGAAATTTTATTAATTGAACCTATGGGGAATCATACAGTAATAAGAGATCTGATAGTTGATCTCGATACTTTTTTTGCAAAAATCGAACAAATAACTCCCTATTTACAACCAGATTCTGAACCTGAAACCGGAGAATTTATTGTATCAAATGAATCTATGGATAAGCTATTAACAGAAATGAATTGTATTATGTGTGGTTTATGTGTTTCAGAATGTACAGTCCTTGAAGTTGATAAAACCTTTATTGGCCCTGCAGCATTAGCAAAAGCATCAAGATTTGTTTATGACCCAAGAGATGATCAAACAGACCAAAGATTAAATTACTTAAATGATGAACAAGGAGGAATCTGGGATTGTACTAGGTGTTTGCAATGTGTTGAAGTATGCCCTAAAGGTGTTTCTCCAATGGATAGGATTATGGATTTAAGAGAATCTGCAATTGAAATAGGAGCAAAGAAAACTCACGGTTATAATCATACTAACTCTTTTGAAAAATCTGTTACTGCAAATGGCAGACTAGATGAAACAAGGCTAGCAATAGAATCAGCAGGAATTTTTAATATTTCTAGACTAATAGATTTGATACCTGTAGGCTTGAAAGCACTTATTAGAGGTAAACTACCTCCACTATTTCCTCATAAAGCTGAAGACAATAAAAAGATACAAGAATTAGCTAAGAAAATTAAGGAAGATAAATAATGAAATTTGCATTTTATCCTGGATGTGTTGCAAGAGGGGGAACACCTGAATTGTTGAGCTCCTCTTTGGCAGTACTAGAAAAACTTGAAATAGAAGTTGAAGAATTAACTAAAGCTGGATGTACTGGTGCTGGCGTATTACAAGAAAAAAATCCGTTACTTGGAGATACCATTAATGTCAGAACTTTAGCTATGGCTGAAGAAAAAAACCTTCCAATAATGACACTTTGTTCGACTTGTCAAGGTGTTTTAAGTCAAGCAAATCATAAGGTAAAAAATGATAAAGATTACTTAAAGAAAATTAATGAGTTATTAAAAGAAGAAGGTTATGAATACAAAGGTACAACTGACGTAAAACATTTGTTATGGATTTTAGTTGAAGATTATGGCTTAGACAAACTAAAAGACCATTTTATTAAGAAACTATCAGGCTTAAGTTTTGCACCATTTTATGGTTGTTACATGGTACGTCCTTCTGAAGCTCTTGGTTTTGATGAGAAACCAGAAAGACAAATGTATTTGGAGAAAATTATAGAATCAGTTGGTGCTACAGCGATCGAATTTCCTGGAAAATTTTCTTGTTGTGGATTTCCAGTATTATTCATAAATCAAAATAATTCTTTAAAAATGGTGTCTAACCATACTGGTTCTGCTAAAGACCTAGGTGCCGATGCAATGGTTACCCCTTGTCCACTTTGCCATTTGAATTTGGACGGATATCAGGTTAAGGCACGAAAAAATAATAGGGGAGATAAAGCAGATCTTCCAATAATACATATGCCACAAATGATAGCTTTAGCTATGGGTATAGAAACAAATGAAATAGGCCTTGGAAGGCATATAGTTTCTACAGAAGAAGTTGTAAATAAAATATAGGTTCCAATTTTCTAATCAATCGATCTTTTTTTTTATCGATCTCTTTAAAGAAATCAGCCTGATTATGAGCACCATTATAATCAGATTTGAAAGATTGGTTAGGATCAACTCAATCACTGAATCTACTGATCTAGTAAATTTTTTTTACAGTAATAACTCAGGGCATGTAAAATGTATTATTATATTTTTTATTAAAAGTGAGAATTATGGAAAAAATCTTTAATCATATAGATCAACATATTGAAGAAACTATAGAAACTCTTTTTAAAATGGTATCTCAACCTAGTGTCTCCGCTCAAAATTATGGGTTTGATAAAGCCCCAAATCTTATAAAAAATATTTTGTCTGATTATGGATTAAATTCTCAATTATTAAATACACCTAATAATGGGAATCCTTCAATATTTGGGGAGTTTAAATCAAATAGCAATAAAACTCTAATGTTTTATACTCATTATGATGTTATGCCTGCCGAACCTTTAGAATTATGGGAATCTGATCCTTTTAAACCTGAAAAAAGGGGGAATAAGCTTTATGGCAGAGGAATGTCTGATGATAAAGGAAATATTGCTGCAAGGCTTGCTGCAATTAAAGCTTTTTTAGATATAGAGAATAAGCTACCTACCAATCTAAAATTTTTTATAGAAGGAGAAGAAGAAATAGGAAGTAGAAACTTATTAGGATTAATTGAAACTTATAAGCCAATACTTAAAGCAGATGCATGTATATGGGAAGGAGGAGGGGTAAACATGTCAGGTTCTCCTTTAATATATATTGGTCTAAAAGGTGGATTAACTATAAAAATGTCTGTTAATAAATTAAGTGTAGATGCCCATTCTTCTTATTCTCCTATATTACCTTCTTCTATAGATAGATTAACAAAAGCTATGAATTCAATGAAAAATGATTTAGGTCAAATAATTATAGAAGGTTTTCATGATGCAATTATAGATTTAAATAAAGAACAAAGAGAAGCTATTAATTCTTTGCCAGATGATACTAAAGAATGGGAGGATAAATTTGGAGTTAAATTATTAGGAAATGATCTTGAATCCATAGATGATTTAAATATGAAGCTTTACTCTGAACCAACAGCAAATGTAAACTCTATTCAGTCTGGTTATAATGGGCCTGGTATGAAATCTGTTGTACCTGCATATGCAGAATGTAAAATGGATTTTAGGTTAGTACCTAACCAAAACCCAGCAGAAATCTATGAATATATAAAAAAACATTTAATAAAAAAAGGTTTTTCAGATATAGAAATAGAACCACTTCATCAGATTTTTCCATTTAGAACAGATATGAATTCTGATTTGCTTGATTTAGTGAAAACATCTGCGTTTGAAATTTATAATAAAAAACCTCTTGTTACACCAAATATGGCTGGCTCAGGTCCTATGTATGAATTTGGAGGACTTTTAAAAATGCCTATTTGTAGTGCTGGAGTAGATCATCCCACACATAATATGCATGCACCTAATGAAAACATAACTATAGATGATTTGTCTCTTGGTGCAAAGCATATTGCGTTAATAATGAAAAGATTTTCTGAAATATAGCTAAGAATTTTCTTCCATAATTTCCAACAATTCAATCACTGAATCTACTGATTTTGATAGAGCATTTTGTTCTTCAGTATTCAAATCTACTTCAATAACTTCTTCTATTCCTTCCGCTCCTAGTTTTACTGGAACTCCGGCATAGACGTCGTTAAATCCATACTCTCCATTTAATAAAACAGCGCAAGGAAGAATTTGTTTCTTATCTAGAAGTATTGCTTCAACCATTTGAACAATTGCTGCAGATGGTGCATAAAAAGCAGAACCTGTTTTTAGTAACGCAACGATTTCAGCTCCCCCATCTCTAGTTCTTTGAACGATAGATTCTAACTTGTTTTTTTCAATCATTTTTTCAACTGGAACGCCACCAACATTAGTTGCTCCAATTACAGGAACCATTGTATCTCCATGACCTCCTAAGACATATGCATTTACACTTTCAACAGAGACATCTAGTTCTTCTGCTATAAAAGTACTAAATCTTGCAGTGTCTAAAATCCCTGCCATTCCAATTACTCTTTTTGAGTCAAAACCACTTATGTTATAGGCATGTTGAACCATTGCATCTAATGGATTTGAAACAACTATTATAATTGATTCAGGAGAGTGTTTTACAACTTCTTTAGTGACACTCCCTACAATTTTCATGTTAGTGAGTAACAAATCATCTCTACTCATTCCAGGTTTTCGGGCAATACCAGCGGTTATAATAACCAGATCAGAATTTGCTGTTTCTTCGTAACCATTTGAACCAGTTATTTTACTATCAGTACCTAAAACCGGACCTGATTCTAGAATATCCAATGCTTTTCCCTGTGGCATATCTTCTACCACATCAACTAAAACAACATCTGCATATTTTTTCTCGAATATTCTTTGGGCTGTTGTTGCACCCACATTTCCAGCTCCAATAACTGAAACTTTAAATTTCATAATATTTTTCCTTTGTAAATTTTATTTATTAAATTATGATCCCCAAGGTTTTATCAATTCTTTTAAAGATTTATATCCATCTAAGAATCCTGGTCTATCTCCACTATAAACTTTATCAAACGTTTCTAGACTGTTATCTAAAAATTTTTTAAGCTCTTTATTTTCTGGATTTGCATCAAGGTATGCATCTCTTATTAAAACGAAATGAATTCTTGGATCATAAGGCTGTTTTGTTCCTCCAACCCACTCATCCCCATCTAATAATCTTAGTAGCATGGCATCAGCTGATCCAAGTGTTTGTTCATGAATTGGAGGTCCATCCATTCTATACATTACAGAAGTCATATCTCTACCATTTCCGGTAGAATAACCCATGTCTGACCACAACTTTGCTACATCGACATCTTTGCCTAGTTGGCTAGCAACAATTCCGCTAAATGATCTTAAAGGATCAGATATATCTGCTAAAAGATCTGTTAATCTATCACCATCTAGATCCGTTGAAATAACTATCGTGTCTTGTTTATTAATAATGTCCCAGATAAGTAATCCATAATTTGTATCAGCTATATGTTGCTCTATTTGCCCTGACCAATTTTCCATGCCATCTTTAAAATCTTTAGGAAGCAATTTTATAATTTTTTCTATACTTTCTTTGTGTTCTTGATATGGATCAACTGCATATTTTCTACCAACTTTAAATTTCGTATCTTTTAATAACCAAGAGTGTAGACCTGCATTTATACCATCTTCCATTGCTTGTGTGGGTTTCATCGCCACTCTACCTACATGCCCAGTATCATTTACCAGTTTTAGGAACAATCTATTTGCATATGCCATTTGAACACCTGGAGTATTCATCTCTGAATGTACTATCCCTGAATTGTCTACATCAAATACATTTTTATTTTGAGAATATGGTAAGCAAGGCATGCTTCTTACAACAGTAATTGGACCGTAAGGTCGTACATTACAATAAACTCCTGCTTGTGTTCGTAATGGAGCATTCCCAGATTTTCCCATTACTACAACTTTATTTCCTTTTCCATCATTAACATAAGCGTCTCCAGCAGTAGACCATTTAATTGATGTACATGGAATATTTCCAAACCATGCTAATGCTTCTAATTTGGTATCATGTCTATATTGAGACCACATAGGAACAGCATAATAGGGTAGACCCAAAATATCTGCGGCAGCAATTGTTCCTAGCAATGCATATGCATCAGTCAATGAATGAGCTACAGGATTAATCTTTCCATTATGATTTCCACCTTGCCATACAACTGCATTTGGATATCCTTCTGGTTTTATATCTGCAGCAACAAATAAATCGGATAGTTTTTCAAACAGATCACCTCCATCTGCTTCGATTCTAGCAATATCCAGCAAATCAATCATTTTTCTCCTAGTCATTTATAGTGGTATGTTCCCATGCTTTTTGGGCGGATTCTCTAAAATTTTGTTAGATAAAATCTCTAAAGCATTTGCTAATTTTATTCGTGTATCTGCTGGGTCAATTACATCGTCAATATAACCTCTAGATGCAGCAAGATATGGAGATGAGAATTTTTCTTTATATTCTTCAACAAGTTTTTTTCTCGTTTCATCTGGATTCTTTGATTCAGATATTTCTTTTCTTGATATAACATTGACTGCGCCTTCAGGACCCATAACTGCTATTTCAGCAGTGGGCCAAGCTAAGTTTAAATCCGATCTTAATTCCTTAGAATTCATTACTATATAGGCGCCTCCATATGCTTTTCTTAGAATCACAGATAATTTCGGTACAGTTGCTTCTGCGTAAGCATATATTAATTTAGCTCCATGTCTTATTATTCCTTGATGTTCTTGATTTACTCCTGGCATGAATCCCGGGACATCAACCAGTGTTATGATCGGAATATTAAACGCATCACAAAACCGGACAAATCTTGCAGCTTTATCTGAAGCATCTATATCAAGATTCCCAGCCATATGTGCAGGTTGATTGCCTACTATTCCTATACTTTGACCGTTTATTCTTCCAAATCCTACGACTATATTTTTTGCAAAATTTGTATGAATTTCCATGAAATCATTATCATCTAAAATACTTAGAATCACATTTTTTATATCATAAGGTTGTGTAGATTTTTCAGGAATAATGTTTCGCAATTCTGGAACTTGAACTATTTCTTTTTGGAACTTTTTATTAGGAGGGTTTTCTACATTATTTGCAGGTATAAAATTTAATAGTTTCTTTACTTGATTTATACAGTCTTTTTCATTTTCGAAGACAAAATGAGCAACTCCTGATAAAGCGGTATGGGCACTAGCTCCTCCCAAATCTTCATGACTTATTTCTTCTCCAGTTACGGATTTTACTACATCTGGACCGGTTATATACATTTGCCCAATATTTTCAACCATAAAAATAAAATCTGTAATAGCTGGAGAATAAACTGCACCTCCAGCTGAAGGGCCAGCAATAACAGTTATTTGTGGTATTACTCCTGAATAATTAGTATTTCTTACAAAAACTTCACCGTAACCTGCTAAAGAATCAACTCCTTCTTGGATCCTAGCTCCACCTGAATCATTGAATCCAACAATGGGAGCTCCATTTTTTGCTGCAAGATCCATAATTTTAGATATTTTTTTTCCTGCAACTAAAGATAATGAACCTCCTAAAACAGTGAAATCCTGTGCATAGGCAAATATGGGACTACCATTAACCTTCCCAAATGCTGTAATAACTGAATCTCCATCAAAAACATTTTTGTCTAAACCTAGATCTTTTGATTGGTGACGTACAAAAGAATCTACTTCTTCAAAATTGCCACCATCAAAGAAAAAATTTAACCTTTCTCTAGCTGTCATTTTGCCTTTGCTCTTTTGTGATTCTATTCTTTTATCTCCACCACCTTTTTTAGCAATTTCTCTTCTTGCATTTAAATCATTCAAAAGATTATTATTTTTATCTTTATCTGCCAATTTTCAACCTTAAATATTTTTTCTTTTTTTATACGTTCCAATGTTATAATTTTGAGATTAAATAATAAATACTAAATATAATTATTTATGAAAGAGTATATCAATAAATCAAATATGAATCTGGATAATTTACTCATAAATAATAAATCTATACATATGATGGGGGTAATAAATGCAACTCCCGATTCTTTTTCTGGTGATGGGATTTTTTCTGATAAGAATAATTTTGATATTCTAGAGACTTGTCAATCTATGATTGATGCCGGGGTGGGAATCATTGATGTAGGGGGTGAATCTACAAGACCAAAATCTATTTATAATCAAGTTGTTGAAATTAGCGAAGATGAAGAAATAGATAGAGTGATTCCACTTATTAAAACGATAAGAAAAAACTTTAAAATACCAATTTCAATTGATTCAAAAAAAATAAAAGTAATAAAAGAGGCAATAAAAGAAGGAGCAAGTCTAGTAAACGATATCTCAATGCTTGAAGATGTAAACCTAATTGAATTACTAAAAAAGCATGATATATATTACGTTCTTACTCATTATAGAAAAGATGGTAAACATACAAAAATTATTTCAGAAATGCTCAAAGATTTGAATAGTAAACTTAACATATTGACTTCTAATGGAATAAAAAGGGAGAAAATCATTTTAGATCCAGGAATTGGATTTGGAAAAAAATATTTCCATTCTGCAGAAGTTCTTTCAAAAATAAACCTTTTGAAAAAAGCCTTTAATTTACCTGTAATGGTAGGAGCATCACGTAAATCATTTATAGGAGAATACATTGACAAAGATGTAAATGAAAGAATTTTTGGAACAGCAGCAACTGTAGCATACAGTATCATGATGGGAGCAAATATTATAAGAGTCCATGATTATAAAGAAATGATTGATATTAAAAATATTACTGAAACTTTAATAGAATTTTCAAAAAAAGAATGAGTTTTGTCAATAAAACATATATTGTGTTTTTATCTATAGGTTCTAATTTAGGAGACAGAAATCAAAACATACAAGTTTGTTTGGAGAATATCAAAAGAATTGGAAAAATAATTAAGATATCTTCAATTATTGAAACTAAACCCTATGAAGTAATTATTCAACAAAATGATTTTTTTAATTTAGTTATAAAACTTGCATACCAAGACTCCCCACAGAAATTATTATTGGAATTGAATAAAATTGAAGAAAAACTGGGTCGCGTTAGGAGAGGTATTAAAAACGAACCTCGTATTATAGACATTGATATTATTTTTTTTGACAAGAAAATAGTTAATGAAGATAATTTAGAAATTCCACATCCTAGATATTCTGAAAGGCTTTTTGTCTTAATTCCTATGAATGAGATAGCATCAAATTTTAAAGATCCTAAAACTAAAAAAAGAATTTCTGAAATTTTAAAAAATACTCAAAATAGAAGCAATAAGATAAATTAGCATTGTTATAAAAATTGAGGGATTAGGTTTTTCTAACTTATTTTTTATATTTCTGCTTTTCCATATAAGATATATAACAATAAAGCTTAAAATCACTTTTATAAGTAAGAGTATTGCAGAAAAATTTGAATAATTACCATAGGTTAACTTATCAAATGATATGAGTATTCCAGAAGCAAACAAAATTATTGTAGAAACTGTAAGTACACTATTATATTCTGATATGAAATCAGGTTTATTATAATCTTTGTAGACAGTTGATTTTAAAAAGTATAATAATGACCCACCTAACCAAATACCTGCACCCATGCTATGTATCCAAATTAGAACTAAATATAAATAATTATTCATTTGTTTGTATACTTGTTATTTCTTTTTTAACTTTTTCTTTATCTATGATGCCAATCCATCTTTTGATTTCATCACCTTCATTATCAAATAAAATCGTTGTTGGGAAAACTGTTATTTCAAAGTTTTGAACAAGGTGATCTCCATTATCCATTATGGATTTGTATAGAATTTTTTTATTTTGAAACATTTTTACACCATCATCCTGTGTGTCTAAACCTACAACTTGAACACCTATTATTGATGTTGAATCTAATTCTTTGTTAATTTCATTTAATATTTCCAATTCATATGCACATGGAGGACAGGATGGGAACCAGAAATTTAATATTACTAATTTATTTTTATAATCATTGATGTCGAATTTTTTGCTTTCAATCGTTTCATTAGGTAATTCTATTTCAAAAATGTTGACACTTTTACTATTACAAGAAAAAAAGAGAAAAAAAATGGTAGATATTACTATAATTTTTTTCATTTTATTATTGCATTTCAGTAATTGAATCTTCTATGCCTTCAACGATTCTATCTATATTTACTCTGATTTGTTCCATAGTATCCCTATTTCTAATCGTTACAGCATTGTCATTTTCTACACTTTCGAAATCTATAGTTACACAAATTGGAGTTCCTATTTCATCTTGCCTTCTATATCTTCTTCCTATAGATTGAGTATCGTCAAATTGTGTATTATATTTACTTTTCAAAATTTCATAGACTTTTTTGCTTAATGATGATAATTTCTCATTCTTAGATAAAGGTAATATAGCTACAGTTATCGGTGCAATTTTAGGATGTAATTTCAATAAAGTCCTTGTTTCATTTTCAAGTTGTTCTTCACAATATGCGTCACATAAATATGCTAAAACACTCCTATCTGCACCCATTGAAGGTTCAATTACAAACGGAGTGTATCTTTCATTTGTACTTTGATCAAAGTAAGTTAAATCTTTACCAGATAACTTTGCATGAGCTTTTAAATCATAATCTGTTCTGTTTGAAATTGTTTCCAATTCTCCCCAACTCCAAGGAAAATTATATTCAATATCTGCACTTGCTTTTGAATAATGAGGTAATTCAGTTTTATCATGATTTCTTAATCGTAAATGTTCTTTTCTAATTCCGTATTGTTTGAACCATTCCATCGAAAAATTTATCCAAAATTTATACCAACTTTCATCTTCTTCGGGTTTGCAAAACCATTCCATCTCCATCTGTTCAAACTCTCTGGTTCTGAAAGTAAAATTGCCTGGAGTTATTTCATTCCGAAAAGATTTACCTTGTTGAGCAATTCCAAATGGAATTTTTTTTCTTGAAGAATTGAATACATTGATAAAATTCACAAACATTGCTTGAGCTGTTTCAGGCCGAAGATACACAGTAGCATTTTCATTTTCAACTGGACCCATAAAGGTTTTAAACATAAGATTAAACATTCTTGGTTCGGATAATATTCCTCCATCTGGAGAAGGAGGGTTCTTTTCCTTATAACCTTTTAAATTCTTTATTTCTGCTGATTTATCATCAACCAGATTTTTTGCTTCTTCAAAATCATTTGCTTCAATTGAAAATAATTGTTTTTTATCCTTAACTTCTTTTTCGACTATAAAGATATTATCCTCTCGATATCTTTTGCCTGTTTCAGAACATTCTACAAGGGGGTCAGAAAATGAATCTAGGTGGCCAGATGCTTGCCAAACATTAGGATGCATTAATATCGATGCATCGAATCCCAAAATGTCTTCTCTTTCACTAACAAAGGATTTCCACCATAAATCTTTTATATTTCTCTTGATTTCTACACCTACTGGCCCATAGTCCCAAACAGATGCTAATCCCCCATAGATTTCACTAGATGGAAAAATAATTCCTCTTCTTTTAGAAAGAGAAACTAATTTATCTAGATCAGTTAATTTGTAATTATTAATAGGCATTTGATTATTATCTAATTTATATCACTTAAAAATTCTACCTTTAAATTGATATTAATCTCTAGGCTCCTTATACTTCATATTAATAACTTTCTAGTTATATTTAACAAAATTAATAGATAGGGAAAAAAATGTCTAATCAGAATCTAAAAGATAAGATAGCAATAGTAACTGGAGCAGGAAGTGGAATTGGTGCAGGAATATCAAAAATTCTTCATGATAGAGGAGCGACACTTGCTTTATGTGATTTGTTTGGAGAATCTGCTGAAAAAACAGCTAAAAATCTATCAAATGATTATCTTTTCGATTCTGTCAATGTCACAGAGAAAAGTGAAATCGAAAAATTTAGAGACAAAGTTATAGATAAACACGGTAAGATTGACATTTTAGTATCTAATGCAGGAGTTATTGGAGCAAAAGGTTTCCCTGAGAGAAAAAATTACTCTAAACAAGACTGGGATGATACTTTTGATGTCAACGTTATTGGAGTTGTAAATAGTGCTGATGCAATCGTTGATCATATGAAAAAAAATAAATATGGAAAAATAATAAATATTGCTTCACATGGAGGAAGAAAACCAAGAGGATTGGGTGATTTACATAGAGGAAATGTTCAAACTCCCTACCTAGTATCTAAAGCCGCTGTAATTCAATATACTCACCTACTTGCAATTGAACTTGGTAGATTCAATATCAACGTCAATGCTGTATGTCCTGGAGTGATTTGGACTCCCATTTGGAGACAAATTGCTGAGAATCATATTGAACAAAATCCAAACCTAAAAAAGATGACTCCAAAAGAAGTTTTTGATGAACTAGCTGTTAAAGCCAGAACTCCCTTAGGAAGAGGCCAAACTCCTGAAGATATAGGAAACACAGTTGCGTTTTTTGCCTCTGAAGATTCTTCTGAAATTACCGGGCAAGCTTTAAATGTTAATGGTGGTGCTTCTCTTAACTAAATTTTAGGAATCTAATGAAAAAATCTTTTGATTATATTATTATTGGTGCGGGATCCTCTGGTGCAGTAATTGCTTCAAGATTAAGTGAAAATCCAAACAACAAAGTCTTGCTTATTGAAGCAGGTGATACTTTTGAAAAAATAGAAGAAATTCCTGATGTTATAAAAAAAGGAATGGCTACAGGTGCAGACTGGACAGGAAATTTAGCAGTTGGAACAGAATTTGACTGGAAATATAACGCAATATCTAACCCTGAATTTAAAAACATGGCTGTTCCAAGAGGTAAATTGATAGGAGGAACTAGTTCAATAAATGGACAAGTTTTTATAAGAGCAATCCCTGAAGATTTCGAAAACTGGAAAAATAGAGGTTTGGATAATTGGTCATTTGAAGATTGCTTGAAACATTTTATTAAGCTTGAAAACGATCTTGATTTTAAGAATGAGTTTCATGGTAATGATGGACCAATTCCTATAAAAAGGCATAAATTAGATACATTGTTAAGGGATCAAATGACTTTTTATGAAACTGTTCAGGAAATGGGATTTCCTACTACAGAAGATCATAACAATCCATTTTCTGAAGGAGTAGGCCCTTTACCTCTAAATAACTCAAATGGTATTAGATGGAGTACTGGTATATGCTACGTATTGCCAGCCTTAGATAGAGATAATTTTACAGTGCTTTCCAATTCAATATGTAAAAAGATTATTATTGATAAAGATATTCAAATAGGAGCAATGCTTGAAAATGATGAAATCTATGAAGCGGGTGAAATAATTATATCTGCAGGAGCTGTCGAGAGCCCAAAATTACTATTGAATTCCGGTATTGGTGATAAAGAAGAAATTGAAAATTATAATTTTGAGCATGTACATCAGCTAAAAGGAGTAGGTAAAAATTTAAGAGACCATCCTGCTGTTGAATTGGTTTGGAAATCTAGTGAAAAACTATTAGATGAATTAACAGATGTTGGTGCTCAAAAAGTAGCTTTAAGATATACCTCTAATAATTCTAAAGATAGATTGGATATGATTTCTGTAATGAGATTTCAACCTGGAGGTATTTCTAAGGATGACTTACATTTTCGATCCTCTGATTTTGGTGAATCTAGAATAGCTATAACCACAGGATTATTCTTAGCTAAAAGCGTTGGTGAACTAACCTTAAACACAAAAGATCCCCATTCTCATCCAGTAATAAATTATAATTATTTAAGTAATAATTATGACTTACAGAGACTGATTGAAGGGGTAAAATTTAATTTTGAAATAGCTAGAAATAGTAACTTTGATTCTTTCAGAGGGGATTTAATTGAGCCAATCAGCCAAGCATTAGAAGACGAAAAAATATTAATTAAATGGATAAAATCTAAAGTGCATACAATGCATCATATATCTGGTACATGTAAGATGGGTATTGAATCAGATGATTTTGCAGTAGTAGATAAACATGCTAAAGTGTTTGGTATAAAAGGTCTAAGAGTGGCTGATTGTTCAATCATGCCTGATTGTGTAAGGGCAAATACCAATGCAACTGCAATAATGATCGGAGAGAAAATTTCTGATCACATATTGGATGGAGATTAAAATTAATGAATGCAAAAGAATTAAGACAAAGAGCTAGAAACGGAGAAAATTTTACAACATCAGGATTGGCTAAGGGAAATGTTCAAACAAATGTTGTAATAATCCCAAAATCTCAGGCTTTTGATTTTATGCTTTTTTGTATCAGGAATCCAAAACCTTGTCCAATAATTGAAGTTTTTGATCCAGGTAACTTTAGTTCTAGCTATGCAAAAGATTCAGATATAAGAACGGATGTTCCCGAATATAAAATATTTATAAATGGAGAATTCGTTGAATTTTCTACTGATATTAAATCGATTTGGAGATCAGATTTTGTGGTTTTTCTTTTAGGTTGTTCTTTTACTTTTGAAAATGAGTTAATTAAGAATGGAATAGAATTACCTTATTTTTCAAATAAAAAAAATGTTCCAATGTTCATTACATCTTTAGATACTGAACCTGTAGGCAATTTTTCTGGAAAAATGGTTGTTACTCAAAGGTGGGTGAGAAAGGATAAAGTTGTCAAAGCTGTACAGGCAACAAGTAGGTATCCCAATCAGCATGGAACACCAATACAAATAGATAATTCAGAAGATATTGGTATTGTTGACCCATATAAACCTGATTTTGGAGACCCATGGATTCCTGACAACACTAAAGATTATGTTCCAATGTATTGGGCATGCGGTGTAACTCCTCAGTTAATACTTCAATCTGCAAAAATGGATATTTCAATAACACATTCTCCAGGTAAGATGTTTGTAACAGATCTTAAGGATGAGGATATGGCAGTGATATAGTGGATTTTTTGGAAATAGAAAAAATTATTTTACAAGATGATACTAGAGGTATGTCTTCATTATATGAGCTGATCAATAAAGGCTTTATAGAACGATCGGCCGATTTGCTTTTAAATACAAAAGGTAAAATCTTTATTTGTTCAGGATTTTATATATTAAAGTCTAAATCCCCTGAAACAGATGGTCCTCCTGGTGCTATTTCTTTGGGTAAAACTTTAGAAGCTCTAGACAATGAAGTTTACTATGTAACTGATAAATATTCAAAATCTATATTTGAAGGTATGTCAGATAGAAATAAAGTTTTAGAATTTCCTATTACTAGTCATGCAGAATCAAATAAAATAGCTAATGATCTTATACAGATTTATAACCCTCAGTTGGTTGTTTCTATTGAAAGAGCGGGTCTTTCGTCAGATGGAAAATATAGGAATTTTAGAGGAGTAGATTTTTCAGATTATAATGCAAAAATTGATTATTTATTTGAACAATTGCCTAATTCAATAGGTATAGGAGATGGAGGAAATGAGATTGGAATGGGAAATTATAAAAAAGAAATTTTGGATTTAGGGATATATAGTAATCCTTCAGTTATTACTACTAAAGAAAATATAATTGCCAGTACATCTAATTGGGGAGCTTATGGATTAATTGCAGCTATATCAAAAAAAATTGGTAAAAACTTTTTACCTTCAGTCGAGGAGGGTAAAAGGATGATTGAACAAACAGTTGCATTAGGAGCTGTGGAAGGTATGTCTGGAGAACCTAAACCTTGGGTTGATGGTCGGTCAATAGAAGAAGATCAAATTTGCTTAAGAGATCTAAACCGTTTATTTTGATTTTTTTTTAATCAATGTTTCTTTAGAAAGAAATCCAAGAAATACAACACCAACGATAGCTATAAATCCAGAAGATAAACTAGCTAAACCTAGTGAAAAAACATTTGCAAGTACACCAATAAATGCAGGTCCAGATGCTCCTCCAGCATCAGATATTAACCTCCATATACCCAAAAAGCTAGCTGGATTCTTTTTTGGCGATAAGTCTGCACCAAGAGTTATAACTAAACCGCTAGATATTCCATTGCCTAAACCTGCTAACAATGCTGATAATAACAAAGTATTGTAGGAATTTAAATAAGGCAGAGGATTTGCGACGGTTCCCATCAACATCAAGCTTAATCCCAATATAATATACGTTGGGATGCCAGTAAATTTTCTCCCAAATCTATCCATTACATATCCTGAAATTGGAAACATTATAGTATCTACTACATGACTTAAAGTCACTATATAACCAATTTCGTCTTTTCTTAGATCTATATTATCACCCCATATAGGTATAAAAAATTCTCTACTAGCTCGTAAGAATTGTAATGCTACTGCAGCAATTCCAGTTGTCAAATATACTTTTTTGTGTTTGGAGAAAGTATATGTAAATTCATTTATAAAGTTTCTTTTTGTATCTGATATAGTAAGTTCAAAATTTCTGGTAGTTTTTATTATCAAAACCAAGGTGATTAAAGAAATCAAAGCTTGAATAAAGAAAGGAGATCTAATGGATACAAATTCGGCTAAAATTCCACCTAATAATGGTCCCATTATTGTCGCAGTTCTGCTTAGTCCCCCAAATAGTGCCAATGCCTTTCCTCTTTGTTCATTTGGTATTACAGCAGCTATATAAGAATGTCTAGATATTGACCATAATGCGAAACTCATTCCAGCTAAGAATCTTGATAAAATCAGCATAGTAAAATTAGCACTTAAAGCTGCAAAAAAAGAACTAACTGTAAATAAAATGACTCCAGCAATCATGGTTTTATTTAATCCAAATCTTCCAATTAAAACGCCTGCAGGAACATCAAATCCCATAGTGCCAAAATGTCTAGCAGAAACTGCTAATCCAACTAATAAATCACCTGCACCAAAAGTTTCTCTAGCATATAAAGGTAGAACCGGTAATAACAAACCTTGACCCATTGCCAAAAGGAAACTTGGCGCATAGACACTCCACATTATAGATTTGATACTAAATTTGTTATTATTCAAATGTGTTTTCTATGGGTTTTTGGTATATCCCCATTCATCATTTTTTCTATTTGAATGCTTTGAGTTACTATGTGTATTAAATTCCAACATGTTACCATCATGATCTTGAATATAGACATATTTTTGGCCATCATATCTTTCTCCTGGACCATTAATAATCTTCCAGGGAGAATTTTTTAAAATTTCAACCGTTTCTTCGAAATTTTCTACTTCAAAAGCTACATGAGAATTTGGGAGGGCATTCCCTGGACCATCTTTAGGTTCTATTAGATGAACCATTGTTCCATCTGATGTTTTTGACCAAATCACATGCTTTTCATCTACCATAGACGGAATTATTGTTAGACCTAAAAGATTTTTGTACAATTCAAATGATTTTTTTCTATCATTTATGGGAATTCCAACATGGTTTATTTTTTTTATTTTTATATGGAGTTTGTTAGACATGTCATAAATCCCTATTCTATTTCTACAATTATTTCTATTTCTACAGCCATGTTATTTGGGAGTGAACCCATTCCGACAGCTGAACGTGCATGTTTACCTTTTTCTCCGAATACTTCTACAAATAAATCCGAACAACCATTTATAACTTTAGGATGGTCTGTGAAATCCTGCACAGAATTAACCATTCCAAGTACTTTTACTATCTTGGAGACTCTATCCAGTGAACCCAAATATGCATTCATTGCTGATAAAAGATTTATCGCAGTATTTCTAGCTAAATCGTAAGCCTCTTCTGGTGTTATATCACTACCAACCTTACCAGTAATGAATTCTCCTTTTTCATTTCTAGGTCCTTGACCAGATAGATATATTAAATTTCCGGTTTGTTGAATAGGTATATAATTAGCCACTGGTGAGGGTGGTGCTTTTAGAGTTATTCCTAATTCTTTAAGTTTGTTATCAATAGACATTACTTCCTCCTTTATTTTGGTTCTGTCATGCTTAATGGTTCTAATATTTTATCAATTTCTTTCTCTGTTAAACTTGTTTCTCTAAGGGTCACTTCTTTTATTGTTTCATTATTTTGTGCTGCAATGTGTGCAATATTCGCCGCTTTGTCATATCCTATTATAGGTGCAAGTGCAGTGCATATTGCAAGGCCTTGAGAAATCATTTCTTGGCCTTTAGACGTAGAGACTAGACCAGTGATACATTGGTCTACAAAATTATTTGAACCTGTAGATAAAATTTCAATAGATTCCAATAAATTGTGAGCTGCAATAGGCATCATAACATTGAGTTCAAAATTTCCACTTTGTCCTGCTATGGCAATTGTTTGATCATTTCCCATAACTTGTGCACATATCATAGTAACTGATTCTGCAATTACTGGATTGATTTTTCCAGGCATTATGGATGAACCAGGTTGTACTTCAGGTAAAATTATTTCACCTATGCCTGCACGTGGTCCAGAACCTAACCATCTTATATCATTTGATATTTTCATCAGGCTTACTGCGTAGCTTCTTAAGCAACCTGATGCGAAAACAATCGAATCAATAGTTGATTGTGCTTGAAAATGGTTTTCAGTTTCAGAAAAATTCAGACCTGTCTTTTTACTGATTCTATCAATAACTTTTCCGCAAAACTCTGGATTCATACCGATCCCAGTTCCTACAGCTGTTCCACCTAGAGCTAATATTGATAATGCTTTTAATGCGGATTGTATTTTGTTTATTGAATTTCTCACTTGTCCATAATAACCTTTGAACTCTTGTCCTAATCTTATTGGCGTTGCATCCTGAAGATGAGTTCTGCCAGTTTTCACTACATCCCAAAACTCTTTAGATTTTTTTTCTAATTCTTTTTCTAATCTAGTCATTGAAGGTATTAAATTATCGGCAATTGAAATAGCTGCTGCGATGTGAATTGCAGTAGGAATAACATCATTAGAAGATTGACCTTTATTTACATGATCATTTGGATGTACTGGGTCTCTTGAACCAATTTGTCCACCAAGTTTCAATATTGCAAGATTAGAAATTACTTCATTAGCATTCATATTGGTTGAAGTGCCTGAACCAGTTTGAAAAACATCAACAACAAAGCTCGAATCATGCTTTCCTTCAATTACCTCTTGCGAAGATTCTATAATAGCATCGGATATCTCAGTTGTTAACAGATTCAACTCTTTATTTATTTCTGCTGCTGATTGTTTTACTAGGCCCAATGATTTTATAAAAGATCTGCCAAGTCTCAAGTTTGAAATTGGAAAATTTAGTTGAGCGCGTCGCGTATTAGCTCCATAAAGTGCCTTTGAAGGAACCTCGAGCTCGCCCATAGAGTCTTTTTCTTTTCTCATGTCCACAAGAATTCTCCTATTTATTATGTCTTTCGTCATATTCTGCAAATGTTTTTGCAGCTGCTGTAAGTGAATTGACTGCTGTTGGATAACCTCCGTAAAAAAGCATTTGTGTGATTAATTCTACTATTTCTTCTTTAGACCACCCATAATTTAAGGCTCCAGTGATATGTCCTGGTAATTGGTTAGGCTTATCAAGAACTATTAAGGCTGCAATTGTACATAAAGAACGTATTTTGCCATCTAATTTTGGTCTTTGATAAATATGACCGAATAGAGTGGCATTTATTAAATCAAAAGCTTCCTCAGTAGATTTTGCGACTTCAGGCACTTTTGGTGCTCCATCATAATACCATTCTCTCCATTCCTTAGCTTTTTTCTTCAATTCTTCAAAATCACTCACTTTTTCTTCTCCTCTTTTTATAAATTTGACTTATAAGGCTTATAAACACCAATAATCATAGCAATAAATGTTATTAAGCTAGATATCCAAAATATAGCATTAATTCCAAATAAATTTACTATTAAACCAGATAGGGCAGGACCTAAAAACATTCCAATGGCGTAAAAAGCTTGATATGCTCCCATAGCAACTCCCCTGGACTCTTTATTAAAACTAATTAATATTAAGGTTATAGTTACTGTATAAAGTATTCCTCGTCCAAATCCAGCAACAAATTGCAGAGCAGCAATAATAAAAAGGTTTTCTACGTATGCTGTTAAAATCAAACTGCAAAGCATTGAAATTGAACCTAAAAAAATGGTTTTCCGAATCCCAAGTTTGTTTATGAAAAAAGCAGATAAACTCATACCGACTATTGCTGCTAGTTGAGACAAGGTAGTTATGTCTCCAATATTTGTTTTACTTCCTCCTAAATTTTCGATTATTATTGGAAGAAACCCCAAAGTCACCCCAAAAGTTACAAAATGAAACCCAATTGCAATAATTGATACTCTTAGTAAAGTGTTGTTTTTTATAATTTGCATTAGATTTATTGAATTATGGGTATTATTCCGAGGCTCTTTTGAAAAAAGTAATACAAAAATTCCCAATATACTTACGCATACTGAACTATAGAATGGAGTGGAAATTCCAAACATGTCTGCCATTCTTCCACTAATTAAAGTTGCCAGAGTTATTGCTATTCCATTTATACCCATCATAAAAGAAGTAGCATAATGTAAAAACTCTGTTTTGAATTGAGATGCAAACAAAACACTTATAGCAACCCAACCGGCTCCTGCAATTCCTGTTATTGATCGCGCAAGAAATATTTCAAATGAATTATCTGCAAGTGCCAATCCAAATGACCCAGTAGCAGAGCAAATCATTGTAAGTATAGCAAAAGGTTTCGTTCCCCATTTATCGACTGCGTATCCTAATGGAATTCTGAGGAACATTTGTCCTATAGCATAAGAAGCAATTATATAACCAATCATAGTTGAACTAGCGCCGATTGCTTTTGCATGATTGGGTAAAATAGGGACGTATAAATATAAAGATACCCAAAATAGAAAAGTTCCTACAATAACAAAAATTATTGATGGGTTTTCTTTAATTTCTTTGAATAGATATTTCAATATGATATATTTTTTTTTATACATCCAAATTACTTATAAAATGTGGTAAACTCCATAATAAAAAGGGGAAGATATGAAGTATTGTTATGCTAATAGAAGAATGACGTTATATCCTAATTCAGTAGATCCATGGGCACTTTCTCCTGATGACTATACCAAAGAATTTTTAACTCGAGTAAAGGATATGGGATTTGAAGCTTTGGAAATGTCTACAGAAACATTAGATAGGGTCGGTGGAACCAGAGAAACGATAACTGAATTTACAAAAAGAATTAATGGTTTTGGGTTAGATATTGGAGCTATTAGGAGTGGAGGAACTTTAACTGAAGCAAAGAATGGACCTGAAAATGTTAAAAAAATGGAAAAATCAATTAATTATGCAAAATTTTGTAGAGCAGAGGTAGTCAATGGAGCAATAAGTGCTCCTTCAAGATATCCTGGTAATCCAACAGGTAGTTTACCTGCTTCAGGATCAGGTTGGCCTCAAGCACAGGATTCTTCTAAGGACGCTAATATATGGGTTTATGATCATTTGTCAAAAATTTATCAGGATGCCTGTGATTCTGCTTCTGATGAAAATATAAATATTTCAGTTGAAATACATCAAAATTCTCCAATAGATAATTCCTGGTCTGCAGTATATTTACATGAACTTGTTAACAGAGAGAATTTTGGAATTAATCCAGATTTAGGTAATGTTTTGTGGAATTATGACCAACCTGAAGAATCATTTGAAGATTGCATAGATAATGTTGCTTCAATTTCAAAATATTGGCATTGTAAAAATTTGCAAACGGTGTACCATCCGGAGAACCAGAGATCTGTTTTTATTAGAGTTCCTTTACCGGACGGTGAAATTGATTATAGATATGCGATAACTTCTATGACCAACTCAGGATATACAGGATATATGGCTATTGAAGGTGCATCAAGTGGTGATCAGTTTTATAAAGATTTTCAAAGTATAAACTATGCAAAAAGTGTAATAGAATCTCTAGATGTCTAAATCTTTTGGTGGTTTCCCATATTTTGATACCCAAGACAGTAATATTGAAAACAGGAATAAAATCCCTATGCCAATGAAAGCATTTCTATATGAGCCTGTATTATCGTGAATAATTCCAGCAATTAGTGGTGCAATAGACATTGTAATGGCTGATAAAAGTTGATTTATTCCCATCATTGATCCAATATTTTTCATACCGAACTGTTCTACTACCATGAGTGGAATTAAAGCTCCGAATGCTCCAAATCCCAATCCATAAACGAAACATCCAAGCAATAAAATATAGTTGCTACCACTAATGCATAAAACAAAAACTCCAATAGTTTGAAAAAAGAAACTTATAATCAAAGTTTTTCTTGCGGTGTATGTTTCACTTGCTCGACCAAAAGTTATTTTTCCTATAATACCCATAAAAGCTATCATCATTAAACAACCAGTAGCCATTTTATAAGTCATTCCTTCGTCGCTAAGGTATTGAGTTAACTGAGTTAGGATCCCCTGATAAGTTAAAACACCCAACATTAGGGATAAATTTATTGTCCAGAATCGAAAAGATTTGAAAGCATCACTAAGAGAAAATCCTAGTTCAGCTTGTGCTTTGGTTATAGATAACAATTTTGGGTCTCTATTAGTTCTAATTGATTCTTTTTCAAAAGTATCAAAAGATTCGGTAACTATAATATAAGCAAATATAGCCAAAAATAGCATTATTATTCCAAAAATAAAATATGCCATTTCCCAATTGACAAAAGTAATTATACCTGCTGCTAAAGCTGGCATAGTAAATCCACCAAAATTGTTACCAGAAGTTACTGCACCCATAACTCTACCCTTAGTTTTTGGAAACCAAAGAGGTACTATTTTTCCAGCAGTTATTTGAGTAGCTCCTGGGAACCCAGCATATACTAATCCACTATATAAGTACCATTCCCATAAAGTAGAAATAGTAGGTCTTAGTAAAAATCCAATACTAATAATCAGTAAAGAAATAAAAAGAACCAACCTAATTCCATGTTTATCAGCCAACTTTCCTAGAATAGGACCCGTTATTCCTGAAACAAAAGCCAAAGATAGTGCTGCATTTAATTGAGTCTTAGTCCATCCAAACTGAGATTGAAGAGGTTCTGCAAATTGACCGAAGGCATATTGAGACATTCCTATGGATAATCCAGTTGATAAAAAGGCGATGAATGCTATCTGATATCCACGATAGGGTATTTTCATTAATAATTCCTTAAAAAATCATTTTCTTGAAAACAATGAATTTATTCTATATTATATCTTCAATAAAGATAACTAAAGACTTATTATTACAGAAAGTATTTATTGTTTTGAATCGAGGTGAAATTATAGTGACAACTAAAAATATCAACTATGAACCCGTTTTGAATTGGGCTAAATTACCTATGGGCATATCTTTTTACGGAGACTGTGCAGCGGTAGCAACAGATTCTAAAGATAATGTTTATGTGTTTAATAGAGGAACAGATCCAGTATGTGTTTTTGATGAATCTGGAAATTTTATAAGATCTTTTGGAAAAGGAGATTTTGATGGAGCTCACGGGATTGCGATAGATGAAGATGATAATATCTTTTTGGTTGATACTGGTGGTCATTTCGTACAGAAGAGAGACAATGATGGAAAAGTTATTTTCACTATTGGTGAAAGAGGAAAACCTTCTGCTTGGCAAGAAGGTGACATGTTCAATAGACCCACCGATATAATAATTCATCCAAAAACAGGTGAATTGTTTATTTCAGATGGTTACGGAAATTCAAGAGTTCATAAATTATCTCCAGATGGTAAACACATTAAAAGTTGGGGAGTTCCTGGAACCGATAATGGAGAGTTTTCTTTACCTCATAGTATTTCAATGATTGGTGATGATAAAGTTATAGTTGCTGATAGAGAGAATTTCAGATTACAAATCTTTAGTACAGATGGTGATTATTTAGATCAGTGGCATTTACATCATCCGATGTCTGTTATTCAAGGAAAAAATGGAGACAATAATTTATACATTGGAGAAATGGGACCACCTTTTGTTCAAACGGGTGTTCCTGGTTTGGGGAATAGAATTGTGGTTCTAAATCCTGATGGTGAAAGAATTACACATTTTGGAAATGGTTTGCCAGGTCAAAACCCAGATCAATTTGTTGCTCCACATGGTGTAGGAACCGATTCTAAGGGAAATGTTTATGTAGCAGAAGTGGCTTGGACTTGGTGGGGTTCCAAAAGAGATCCCCAACCATTAGGTGAACTTATTTCTTTAAGAAAATGGAAAAGAAAGTAATTGAGAAAATATGAGTGTTTCTAATTTGAAATTTGAACCAGTCCCTAATTGGGCTAAATTGCCTATGGGTATATCTTTCTATGGAGATTGCGGAGGAGTTGCAACAGATTCTAAAGATAATGTTTATGTGTTTAATAGAGGAACAGATCCAGTATGTGTTTTTGATGAATCGGGAAACTTTATAAGATCGTTTGGGCATGATGAATTTGATCGCCCACATGGTATTGAAATTGATACTGAAGATAATATTTACCTAGTGGATGATGGCCCAGGAAATTTTGTACAAAAAAGAGATAATGATGGAAAAGTTATCTTTACTGTTGGAGAAAGAGGAAGTGCGGCTCCGTGGCAAGGAGGAGATATGTTCAACAGACCTACAGATATAGCTATCCATCCAAAAACAGGTGAATTGTTTATTTCCGATGGTTATGGAAATTCAAGAGTTCATAAATTATCTCCTGAAGGTAAACATATTAAAAGTTGGGGAGTTCCGGGATCAGGTGAAGGAGAATTTTCTTTGCCTCATAATATTTCAATGATTGGTGATGACAAAGTTATAGTTGCTGATAGAGAGAATTTCAGATTACAAATCTTTAG
>CEWI01062105.1_pt1 | contig 70826 bp, 63 predicted proteins | sample 531271 | NCBI WGS metagenome assembly CEWI01 (sample SAMEA2622499, study PRJEB7988) | marine metagenome | biome: marine biome (ENVO:00000447); feature: mesopelagic zone (ENVO:00000213); material: "saline water (ENVO:00002010), including plankton (ENVO:xxxxxxxx)" | depth 350 m | reverse complement strand
ACGAAATTTTTTTCTTATTTTACTTCGAGCTGTGTAAACAATCAATATAGCTCCTAGAATTGGAGCGAATCGTAAGAAAGTACTATCTTCAGAAAAGAATCCGGAAAGTATAATTCTTAAAGTAATTGTAATAAGTAATAAAGCTGCTATTTCTAAAATCATAACTTGTAATCTTGGCATTACTTCCTCTTTTCTATATGAATATTTTTTTTCCTTTTTCAGCTGACTTATGTGCCGAATATATAAGCTTTTGAATCTCTAAGCCTCTTTCATAGGAAATACTTGGTCGTTTTGACTTAATTACATTATTTATAAAATTATGTAATTCATCAACATACATATCATTTGTATCAGGTGTTAATTTGTATGTTTCATTCATTTCATCACTTGATATTTTTACACCAGTTAAGAAATCCCAAGTTATAGTTCCTTTTTCTCCTATGATTTTAGAATTTCTTGCATAATCTTTTTCAACAGCATTTAAATGTATTTCTATTAATTTATTTGATTCAGTTTCTAGAAGAATTATGGCTGTGTCTTCTGTTTCTATTTCAAGATCGGAAACCTTACTTTTAATTGAAATTATACTTGAAGGGGATCCAAGTAACCAAGTTGCAATATCAATTTCATGACATCCATCTGAAATTATTCCACCTCCAGTTTCTTTTTTTGCAAAATACCCTTTTCGGTAATCTGTTGTAGGACGCCAATTTGCAAGATATTGCCCACTTTCGAAAATCCCTATTAAAGGTTTACCTATGTATCCATTGTTTAACAATTCTTTTACTTTGACCATAGATTCATGAAATCTCCAATTAAAACCTATAGTTATAAATTTTGGATAGTTTTTTATTCTCTTATATAACTTTTTTGCTTGTTCATAACTATGTGATAGAGGTTTTTCAATGAAAACATGGGCGTTAAATGATATTAATTTATCCAAATAATACAAATGTAAATTTGGTGGAGTACATATTAGGGCTATATCAATATTTTGATCTCTAAGATCTTCAAAATTAGTAACAAAATTAAAACCTAATTCTTCAATAAAAGGTTTTCTTTTTTTATCTGGATCAAAAACTGAAATTTTAGTAGCTCCCAAATGTTTTAAATTTTTAGTATGCCTCAAACCTATTGAACCTGATCCAACTACAGCAAAATTAAGATTTTTAATATTCATCATTTTTTTTGTCAATTTTTTTCATTTAAAAATCTGTATTACACCAAGGTTTTTGTAAAACATTAAACATATTAGAAAATAAATTTAATTTATCAAAATTTTTCGCATTGATATTTCTTGAATTTACCAATTCAAAAGGAGTAATTGCTCCAAAAAAGCAACTACTTAAATCTGAAGGTCTCATAGAAATATCTGGAGATGAGTTTACTTTCTTCACTATAGATGTTTCTCCATTAGTATCTATTTCATATATACCTTCAATATCTGATTGATTTTGACCTGTTATTTCTAAATTGATTCTTCCTTCATGATTATATTTTCGGGCTTCTAAGAACTTGATTGGATCAAGAATTCTTACCCACAAGCCATCAATAGTCATTCTTTCTAGTTGTCGCGGATTTTCTAATAAGAAATATAGAGAGTCATGTGGAGATCTTCTGTTAATTGTAACTTTTTCAACTAACTCAATACCAAAAATGAAGTTCCAAAGAGAAATATTAGTTTCTTTATCTACTGCAATCAACTCGTGAACAATAAGTTCCCCTTTATCATCTTCGTGTGCTATGCCGGATTCTTTATTAAAGTTATAAAAGGCATAACCAGAGGGACGTTTATTTTTATATGCAACAACGAAGAACAAGCCGCTCATTCCTGATTTATTGTGCTTAGAATTTTCATTTTCATAGAGAATGTAATTCCAATATTCTTCTGTCCTATCCGTTGAACCATTTTGTTTTTTTCTAAATTCATCATAAATTTTGAATAATTCTTTTTTTGCAATCTCTTTTTCTACGAACTCTAGTTGTATATTCGTTTCATTTTCTTGAATTAGTTTTGTAGAATGAGTTTCTATGGACCAGTCTTCTCTCAATGTTCCTAAACCATAACCAAATCGCGAATATAGCAGTGATTGAGAGGCCCATAAACCTGCTAAAATATCTCCTCTCTCTTTAGCCTGTTCATGTAACTTATTCATCATTGATGTAAATATTCCTCTTCTTTTATGAGTAGGGGCAGTCCCCATATAAGCAATCCCAGCCATATTAAGATTCTTTCCTCCGGGAGCAGTAATTTTAAATTCGTCTGCTCCTCCGGTCCCAACAATTTTGTTGGTTTCATCATCTAAAGCAGCTATTAATCTTTTCTCCCAACTGGTATTCTTAGCAAATCGTCCAGCTAACATCCTTTCGACATCTGGTTTACTTGGGATATCTCCAAAAACTCGTCTTACAGATTTTCTCCACTCAATAACATTATTTTCATTAACAGGAATTATTTTAATTGTCATTTATTTATTCTTTAGAGCTTCTTTACCAGCATTTAGGGTTTCTACAATTTTATCCACATCATAAACACAACCACCCCAGGTACCCCCACTAACATCTTGAAGAGCTGCCCATAATCTAGTGTCATCTGGTAAATTTTCATTTGGTTTTATTTCAAGAGATGCATTACGTGATAAAAATTCTTTATCTCCCCATTCTTTACCATAATTATTTTGATTTTCACCTACCAAGTTTATAGATCCTGATAATTTTTTTGTATCAATGATTATTTCTATCAGATCAGAATCCTTTAGTAGTCCAATTGGTCCTCCAGCTAAGGCTTCAGGACCGATATGTCCTATACAAGCTCCAGTTGAAACACCAGAAAATCTTGCATCTGTTAATAGAGCAATATACTTGCCATAGGATAAATGCTTGAGTGCAGCAGTAATTTGATATGTTTCTTCCATTCCTGTACCACTTGGGCCTCCACACATTATTACAAGGATTTCTCCTTTTTTTAATTTATCTGGTCCTGTTGATTTTATTGATTGCATTGCTTCTTTTTCAGAGTTGAAAACTCTTGCCTTGCCTGTATTTCTATATACACCATCTTTATCAATTACTTCTGGGTCTATTGCAGTAGACTTTATGACTGAACCTTCAGGTGCGATATTTCCAACAGGAAAAGTAACTGTAGATGTTAATCCCTTTAAGGTAGCATTAGATTTACTCATGATTACATTTTCTGGATTTATTTTGTCGTTATCTGATAAAAACTCTCGAACATATTTTCTTCTTTCTGATTCTTCCCACCACTCCAAATTTTCTCTCATAGTTTTTCCAGAAACTGTTAGTTCATCAAGATTGAGAAGACCAAGTTTTTTTAAATTCAACATAACTTCTGGGACGCCTCCTGCAGCATAAAATTGTGAAGTTGGGTGTCCAACTGGTCCATTTGGCAAAACATCCACAAGTCTTGGAACAAAACTATTAATCCTTGACCAATCTTGAACACTCATTCTTTTTCTACCAACTGAATGTGCTATTGCTGGTAAATGTAATAACAAATTGGTTGAACCCCCACAGGCAGCGTGAACTACCATTGCGTTTTCAAATGCCTTGTCAGTCAATATTTTGTCTATTGTTATATTATTTTTTTCAAGATTGAATAATGCTTTAGCGGATCTTTCTGCGTTAAAATACCAAGCTGGAGTTCCACTAGGCGTGCATGCTGAATGTGTCAATGAAAAACCTAAAGATTCCGCTATTACTTGAGAAGTACCAGCGGTTCCTAAAAATTGGCACCCTCCACCTGGTGATGCACAAGCTTTACATCCCATATCTTGAGCGTATTCTAAAGAAATTTCACCTTGAGCAAATCTTGCTCCTATTGATTGAATTTTTCCTGCATCCTCTCCATTAAATGGTGCTAAAGTTGATCCTCCAGGAACAATAATAGATGGCACCTTTTTCATACCCGCTAGAGCCATCATCATCGCGGGTAAGCCTTTATCGCATGAAGCTATTCCAACAATCGCTTTTGCTGTTGGTAAAGATCTTGCTATTCTTCTAAAAACTTTAGCTGCGTCATTTCTGTATGGGAGAGAATCAAACATCCCAGGTGTCCCCATACTCCTCCCATCACAAGGATCAGAACAGTATGCTGAGAAAGGTAGTCCTCCTAAACTATTGATGACATTTGCAGTTTTTTCAACTAAAGATGAAAGTTCCCAATGACCAGTGTGAAAACCTAATGCTACTGGTTCTCCATCTTTGTTTTTTAATCCACCAGTAGTTGATAAAATTAGAAATTGTTTTCTTAGTAATTCTGCAGGATTCCACCCCATTCCTGCATTTTGAGTTAATCCAAAGTGATTTCCACTAGGTTCATTTATTAAAATATCTTCTGTAAAAGGGATTTTTCCGCTTGGACCTTCAGCGTGAGTTCTAATTCTAAAATCTTCTTGAGATTTACTATCAATTATTTCCTCGAATGATAAATCTTTATTCGATGTAGCCATGGGATCTCCTGATTTTTATATGTTTATTTTTTTTATTTTTTTGTAATGTTATTCAATCAAAACAAGCTTTTCAAATCAATCTTCAATAAGATTTTTTTTTAGCTCCAAGTTCTATCATGAGAATCTAGTCCATCCCACTCTAAAGTTTCCTCAAACATGCCTTTAGGATAAACAGAAAAATCATTGGATTCTTTGGCTAGATGTTCCTTAATTTTATCTTCATTGATTTCCAATCCTAGACCGGGAGCATCAGGGACGTTAATAAAACCTTTTTTGATCATAGGTCCATTTTCATCAATTAGTGTAACAATATCGTTCCACCAGGGATTGTCAACTGAATGCATTTCTAGGGCAATAAAATTATCAATTGTAGCAGCACAGTGGACATTGGCCATTGCAACTATAGGTGATCCAGCTTGGTGAAGTGCCACTGGAATTCCCGCATCTCTACAGTAATCTGCTATTCTTTTAGTTTCCAAAATTCCTCCTGAAGTAGCTAAATCTGGATGAGCTATTGATATTGCTCTAGCTTCTACTAGAGGTTCAAAACCATCTTTGCAATATATGTCTTCACCTGTACCAACTGGAGTATCAACTCTGTTTTTTAAACTTTTCCATTGATCAACTAGTTGCCAAGGGATCATATCTTCGTACCATGCAAGAGTAAACTGATCTAGGTTTTTTCCTATTCGTATAGCATTTTCTACTCCCATATGACCAAAATGATCCGAAGCAAGAGGAATCTCATACCCTATGATATCTCTAACAGTTTTTACGTATTCTTTCATTTTCGATATTCCATAATCTGTCACCTGAATTCCAGTAAACGGATGCATAATATTGCTAGATTCATTTATTAAATTTTTATTGACTACTCCTCCTTTAAATTCAGAGGCAATCCATAGTCCAATATCCATTTTTAGAAATTCAAATCCTTTCTTAATTCGACCCAAAAGAGCCTTCCCCATTTCTTCAGGATCTTTTTTTAGAGGAGTATCAGCATAAACTTTAATTTTTTCCCTATATTTTCCACCTGCCAGCATATATGCTGGAACGCCAAAAGCTTTCCCTGCTAAATCACATAAAGCAATTTCTATTCCGCAGACACCGCCGCCTAATCTTCCGTGCCCTCCAAATTGTTTAATCTTTTGAAAAATTCTATCTATGTCACATGGATTTTCACCCAGAATTTTATTTTTAAGCATTAACGCATATTTTGCAGAGGCTCCATCTCTTACTTCTCCGTATCCAACGATGTCTTGATTTGTATATAATTTGATAATTGGCCATCTCCAACCTTTTTCACCTATGACTGCTATTCTCATATCAGTTATTTTTAAGTTTGTTGGATTGGAAAGCTTAAAATTTTTCTTGGATTCTTTTTTCAATCTTCTCTCCCATTTATTTTTTTTTCTTCCAATTTTCAAAATCTTTGTTCATTTCTTTTGAAAATTCTCTATCAATTTCTCCTGGAGTATAAATCCCTTCTCGAATTCTTTGTTGCCCAAATTCATCTTTTAATCGAATGCTTTCTGAATTGATAACAACTTCTTCAGCAAGATGAGGAGGAATAAAAATTACTCCAGATCTTGTTCCAAGGACCACATCGCCAGGCATGCATGTTGCTTCACCAATTCTAGTTATCCCGTTGATTTCTACCATACTTACATTGTTTATTGCACTAGGATCATAACCTCTTATGAAAGCATTGAAGTCTTCCATTTCAAAGATTCTTTGTGTATCCCTAATACCTCCATCTATAATCATTCCTGTTCCTGTTTTTGATTTAATTGCTGTACTTAAATTATCGCCAGCAAAAGTCCCATCAAAAATTTTTCCAAATAGATCAACTACGATTAAATCATTTTCTTTCAATTCATCAATTACCCATGAGTTTTGAAAACCAATTCTATAATCTTTTTCTCCTTGAGAATCGATTGCTTCGTGTAAATCAGGTCTTCTTGGTACCCATCTACATGTTACAGCTCTTCCAACTACTACCCGTTCAGGATGGAGATTTTTCCAATTTCCAACAAATTGAAAATTATATCCATGCTTTCTACAAGTACCCCATGCTTCTTCCGTAGTTACTAGACTCATTCTTTCCAAAATATTATCAGGTACCAGAGGTCTTTGATTGTTATCCCTTTTGCCGCTCCATTTATTTGTTATTGATTGAATAATCTCTGGGTTAGTTAATTTCATATATGTTCTCCATCAGTATATTTTATAATATTTTTAGATTGGTTTTGAAAGTTCTTTAAATTTTGCTATCATTTCTTCCTTCATCATAGAAAGATTTCTAAGAAAAATCTCAATTTCTAGAAGAAATTCTTTCTTATTTTCAGGTATAAAAATGATTTGTTTAAATCCAATTGAAAAATTACCTTTAACTTTTTTATTTATATAACCTTTAATGTCAGATAATGAATAATCAAAAGTAATTATTATTTTTTCTTCATTTCCTTTAATACTAATTATCGTATTAATATAGCTGATTATTTTTAACTTTGTAATTTGAATTAAATGCTGTAGTTCTATAGGGATTTTACCGAATCTATCTACGATTTCTTCTTCAAATTTGTGCAACTCTTCTAAAGTTCTAACTTTTGCAATTTGAAGATATATCTGTAATTTTAAGCTTAAATCTCCTATATAAGAATCCGGTATTCTAGCATTGATTTTAATATCAATGATATTTTGTAAAAAAAATCCTAAATCTAAATCATTACCTTTTTTTAAGGTATCTACAGCCGATTTCAATAATGAATTATATAAGTCATAACCTATGTTATTTATGTGTCCACTTTGTTCCTTACCCAATACATTACCCGCACCTCTAAGTTCTAGATCGCGTAATGCTAAATTATAGCCAGTTCCATATTCTGAAGAACTAATTAAGGCACTTAATCTATCTTCTGAATTTTTATTTAATATAGCATTTTTTGGTACCATAAAATATGCAAATGAACTTTTTTCACTTCTTCCTATTCTTCCTCTAATTTGGTAAAGTTGTGATAATCCAAATTTGTGAGAATTATTAACAATTAAAGTATTAACATTTGGCATGTCTATCCCAGATTCGATAATAGTTGTACATATCAATACGTTGAATTTTTTATCAATAAAATCATTAATTACATTTTCAAGATGATTTTTTTCCATTTGTCCATGAGCAAAATTTACAATTGCTTCAGGTACTAGTTTTTTTATTTTGTGAGTAATTATTTCTATATTGAAAATTTGATTGTGAATAAAAAAAATTTGTCCTTTGCGATCAATTTCTCTCAAAATTGCTTCTCGTGTTAACTTATCTGAATATTCTGAAACATATGTATTTACGGGAAGGCGATTCTCAGGTGGAGATGAAATCATACTTAGATCTCGTATACCATTAAGTGCCATGTTCAAAGTTCTTGGTATTGGAGTGGCGCTTAAGCTAAGAATGTCGACATTTATTTTTTTTTGTTTAATGTATTCCTTTTGATTTACACCGAATTTATGCTCTTCATCAATAATTAATAACCCTAAATTATTAAATTTAATGTCATTTTGTATTAATTTATGAGTTCCGATGATTATATCTACTCGCCCTTTAAATAACTCTTTTTTGATTTTCGTAATATTTTTATCAGTAACAAATCTGGATAAATATTGAATATTTATTGGGAAAGGATTAAGTCTTTCTTTAAAAGTTTGAAAATGTTGCAATGCTAAAACCGTTGTAGGAACTAAAATTGCAACTTGATAACCATTTTCTACAGATTTAAATGCCGCTCTAATTGCTACTTCTGTCTTACCATATCCAACATCACCGCATAATAATCTATCCATTGGATTTTTTGATTCTAAATCCTTTTTTATCTCTTGTATGGCACTTATTTGATCTTTGGTTTCTTTGAATTCAAAAGATTCCTCTAGTATTTTTTGCCAATCTGAATCTTCAGAATATTTGTTTCCTTTAATTTTTTCTCTCGCCGCATAAATTTTTAATAATTCTGCTGCAAGAATTTCAATTGATTGTTTTGCTTTATTTTTAGATTTGATCCATTTTGTTGACCCCAAGCTATCTAATTGAGGATTATCTTTTTGATAAGATTTATATGGTTGAATCCTATCTATTTGATCAGCAGGGACATATAATTTATCATCATTTTTATAAAATATTTCAATAAATTCTCTACCTGTTTCATCCAATATAATGGTGCCGTTATATCTTCCTATCCCGTGATCAATATGTACAACAAAATCATTTTTCTCAAAAAGATCTAAAGACTTAGTCGTTTGAGGTAAATTTGATAGAGAATTATATCTGTGTTTTTTTCTTATTCCAAAAATTTCTTTATCTGTAAGAATCAAAATTGACATATTGTCCTTTGATTTTAAACTAAAACCTTCTCCTAAATTCTTAGATATAATTGTCAATTTTGATTTTAAAGCAATTTCTACACCATCAAATATATTTAAATTTTTCATATTTAAAATTTCTTTTACTCTTTTTGGATAATCGGTAGTAATAATTATTTTTTGATTTGGTACATTTTTGTCAATATATTTTGATAATATATTGTCACTTGAGTTATAAACTGTTGGTAATGAGAAATTGAATTTAGATTTTTTGTTTGTCTCTCCTCTGTCTATCTGATCAATATTTATATAATTCGAAAAAGAATCGTATATTTTTTCCATCTCATTTTTTGATATGTATGGAACAGGGAAAGATTTTGGGATCTCTTTTTTTTCAACCTTGATATCGTAAGAATCTTTTCTATATTTTGTAATAGTATTCAGTTCTGAAAAGATTTTATTTTTATCTAAATTGATTATCAAATAATCTTTTTTTAAATAATCAATAATGGTTCCATAATCAAAAAATCCAGAGTATAAATTTTTTGAATCGTCATTATTAGTTTCAATTATTTCTTTTAATTCTTCATACAAATTGAGAGACGTTTCATTATTTTTAAAACTATTTTCATTTTGCAATTTTATTTTTTCAAAATTTCTATTGATCACCAAAGTTTCTTCAATAGGGGTTATTTCTATTTTTTTTAATTCATCGTAAGAATGTTGATCATTTGGATTAAATAATCTTATATTCTCAATCTGATCATAAAAAAAATCGACTCTGATAGGATTTTTATTTGATATAGAAAAAATATCTAAAATATCACCTCTCACTGCGAATTCTCCTGGATTTTCAACCAAGGATGTTTTCTTATATCCGTTATTATTCAAATTATTAACTGCTTCTTCTAGTGTTTTCTTCATTCCAATTTCTAAATTAAAACTTAGTTCAGTAAATAAATCAAAAGGTATTGTCTTTGTACTTAAGGATTGAATAGAAGTAGCGATTATGGGGATTTTTCCATAATAATTTTTCATAAAAAGAGCGTTTAAACATCTAAGCCTTTCAATTGTATTTATTTTATTTGGCTTATATTTTTCAAGAAAAATTTCATTTCTTTCATTGAAGTTGATATGTATTGTTCTGGTACTCCAAAAATTAAGATCTTCTATTAAATTTCTCGACTCTTCTGGGTTAGATGTAATTACAATAGTAGGTTTATTTATATACCTAACTAATGAAATTATTAGATAACCATAAACTTGTCTAGGAGCGACAATAGTAGGTTTGTTTTTAGAGTAAGCGTCACCAACCACATCAGAAAATGTGGGATCATTATTTAAAATATCTGTTATTTCAATCAAACTATTAGAATACATAATCCGATATCATATATTGTATGTGATTTTTTTTAATAATTTAATTATTTAGAGCTAGTTATGGGAAATAAAAGACAATTAAGAATTGTATTGAAATTTGGTAGTAATCTTATTACAACCAATAATACTGTTTTAAATTATAAAGTAATCGATAATTTGGCATCTCAAATAGCTAAAATTTTTGAAGAACATGAAATAGTTTTAGTAACATCTGGTGCAGTAGCTGCAGGCCTTCAATATATTTCTTCCGAAAGTACAACAAAAATATTGAAGAAAAACTCGGTAGTTCAAAAACAAATTCTTGCCTCAGTGGGACAACCAATATTAATGAAAGCATATGAAGAATCGTTTGATAAATATTCTATTTCCGTTTCGCAGGCATTACTTGCAAGAGGAGATTTTGAAAATCGAAATGGTTACTTAAATATAAGAAATACACTACTTGAATTATTACAAATAGGTATTTTACCAATAATAAATGAAAATGATGTTGTGGCAACTGAAGAGTTAAATAGATATGGAGACAACGATAGACTTTCTGCAATGGTTGCTAATGCTGTTGACGCTGATATTTTAATTCTTCTTGGTACAATTGATGGATTGTATACTAAAGATCCAAATATAAATAATGATGCAAAAAAAATTGAAATAGTTGAAAAGGTAGACCCCAAGATCATCAGTTATGCTAAAGGGCCTGTGGATAAAGTGGGTACTGGTGGAATGATATCAAAAATTCAAGCAGCAAACATAGCCACTAAATCAGGTATCTCTATGTATATTGCTTCTGGCTTGCAAAATCAAGTTATCCAAAGAATTATAAATGATGAAACTGTTGGAACAAAATTTTTGCCAGAAGAATCTAATTTAGAATCAAGAAAACGTTGGTTAGTGACTGGATACGCTTCTTCGAAAGGTGAAATACTTTTGGATAAAGGAGCTGTGAAAGCAGTAAATAACAATGCGAGTGTTCTTCCAGCAGGAGTAGTGTCTGTTATGGGGGAGTTTGATAGAGGAGATATCATTGCAATAAAAGATGAAAAATCAACCACAATTGGTTTGGGAATATCTAATTACTCTTCAGATGAAATAAGTAAAATTAAAGGTGTAAAAAGTTCTGAAATAAATGAATTGGTTGAAAATAACTATGGAGATGAAATAGTCCATAGAAACAATTTTATTTTTATTTAACTGCTGGGATTTGACGTATGAAAAACGAATTAGATAATTTAGTTGATCAAATTTCTAAAGTAAAATTTGATTCAAATAATCTAGTGTTAATAGAAGCCTCTGAGCGGGAAAAATGCTTACAAATTATTTCTGAGGAACTTAAAAACAAGTGTTCAGAGATATTGGATGTTAATTCAAAAGAAATAAGCGATGCAAATAAAAATGGTTTACCTAAACATGTAATAAATAGAATGAAATTATCAGAGGATAGTATTCTACATATGTCTAAATCTGTTGATAGCGTAATTAAATTATCAGATCCAGTAAATGAAGTTATAGAAACAAAACATCATGATAACGGCCTGATAATAAAAAAAATAAGAGTTCCTCTAGGTGTTTTAGCAGTAGTTTTTGAAAGTAGACCGAATGTTGTAGTAGAAATTGCTTCTTTAGCGATAAAATCTGGGAATTCCTTGGTTTTGAGAGGAGGGAAAGATTCATATAATACAAACAAATTTCTTTTTAACATTATTCAAAAAGCTTTATTGGATACCAATTTCCCTAAACACTCTATGTATTTTGTTGAATCAACCGATCGAAAAATGGTAAATCGAATTATGGAATTAGACAAATATATTGATTTGTTAATTCCTAGAGGTTCGGCGAGTTTGGTTAATTTGGTAAATGAAAAAGCCAGAATGCCTGCAATAACTGGAGGGATTGGGGTATGTCACACATATGTTGATAAATCATACGAGTTGACCAAAGCTTTAGATATAATATCTAATGCCAAAATTCAAAATCCTTCAGTTTGTAATGCATTGGACACGATCTTAATCCACAAGGATATATTAGAAGAATTTGTAGATCCGATGTTTGACCTCCTCGCTGATCAAAATGTTGAGATTAGAGCTGATCAAAAATCTTTTGAGAGCTACTCAAAATCACCTCGAAATTTACTTAAATTAGCAAAAAATAGTGATTTTGGTGAAGAATTTTTAGACTTGATACTAAGTGTAAAGACAGTAAAAAACATAGATGATGCTATTGCACACATTGCTGAATATGGATCAGGTCATTCAGAAGCGATAATAACTGATAGTGAAAATCAGGCAAAATATTTCTTACAAAAAGTAGATGCAGGTGCAGTTTTCCATAATACTTCTACACGATTTAATGATGGATTTGAATTTGGCTTAGGAGCCGAAGTTGCTGTTTCTACAGATAAAATGCATGCAAGGGGACCAATGGGGATAAAAGAAATTATGACCTATAAATGGCAAGTATTTGGTAGTGGACAATTAAGAAGTTAAAAAAATATGAAAAAAGTAAAAAAAATAATGGTTCCAGCTTCGTCTGCAAATTTAGGATCAGGATTTGATTCAATAGGTTTGTGTTTAGATTTATGGAATGAGATTGAATTTCATCAATCAAAATTTAACATCAATATTACTGGTGTAGGCTCAGAAACTATAAGTAAAGATAAAAACAATTTAATTTATCAGAGTTATTTAAAAACTAGTGAAATTTTAAACACACAAAAAATTGATTTATCAATTAATTGTATTAATTCTATTCCTATTTCTGGAGGTCTAGGTAGTAGTTCATCTGCTGTGATAGCAGGTATACTGATTGCTTTTTCAATTAATCAAATCGAAATAGATAAAAATAAAATATATCAAATTGCTTCACAAATCGAAGGACATCCAGACAATGTAGGTCCTGCTATTTTTGGAGGTATAACCATTGGATTTAAAGATAAAAATGATTGGCACATAAATCAAATACCATTTCCAAAAGATTTAATAATAGTATCTTTTGTTTCTAATCAAAAGATATTAACTGAATACTCAAGAAAACAATTACCCGACAATATTTCTCGAAAAGATGCTGTATATAATATATCCAGAGTGGCGACTTTAGTAAACTCTCTCAACAATTCACATTATAAAGATTTGAAATATTCAGTACAGGATGCAATTCATGAACAATATAGAATTGATTCAATTAAAGGATATAAATTAATTTCAGACGCTGCTATGAATGCAGGAGCATTAGCTACTTATTTATCAGGGTCGGGTCCTACAATTTCAGCCATAACTAATAATAAAGAAGTAACAATAAATTATGAAATGCTAGAAGCTGCAGCTAGGTTAAATATTGAGGGTAAAGGATTTATACACAATATTTCTTATAAAGGAGCATACATAATTGAATAATGTAATAGTACAAAAATATGGTGGAACTTCAGTTGGAGATGAAGAAAAAATAAAACATATTGCAAAAAATATTTGTAAAAAATTTGATGAGGGATATAAACCTATTATAGTAGTTTCTGCTATGGGTAGCACTACTGATGAATTAATAAAAATGTCTAAAAAAGTTACTTTTTCTGATAAAAATCCTGATTTAAGAGAAAGAGATATTTTGTTATCGACAGGAGAATTAGTTTCATCTACCTTATTAGCAATTTCTATAAAATCATTGGGCAAGAATGTTATAAGTTTGTCTGGTTCTCAAGCTGGGATACTTACTAATGATATACATGGATCAGCAAGAATATCGGATATAAAAATTAATAGACTTAAAGATGAAATTGCTAAAAACAATATTATAATAATTGCAGGATTTCAAGGAATAAATCCAAATGGAGATATTACCACTTTAGGGAGAGGGGGATCTGACACTACTGCAGTAGCAATAGCAGCAGCAATTAAGGCAGATATTTGTGAGATTTATACAGATGTTGAAGGTATTTATACAACTGATCCAAAAGTTGTATATAATGCTCGAAAATTAGATAAAATTAACTATGAAGATATGTTAGAGATGTCAGTTTTAGGTGCAAAGATGCATCCTAGATCCATAGAATTGGCCTCTCAATATAAAGTCCCCATATATGTTTGTGGAACATTTTCTTCGAAATCGGGGACCTTAATTACTGGAGAAAATAATATGGAAAATAATAAAAAAATTACTGGCATTGCAATAGATAAGAATGTGGCGAAAATTTCCATAAAAAAAATTAAAGATCAACCTGGTATAATTGCAAGAATCTTGGAACCTTTGTCTGCTAAATCAATAAGTATAGATGTTATTGTTCAAAATACTCCAGATAAGGGATATATAGATTTTTCTTTTTCTTTATCAGAAGATGATTTAGAATATGCTCATGAAATTTTAATAAATGAAAAAAAATTAAAATATGATTCAATAGTAAAAGCAAATGGTTTGTCAAAAATCAGCCTTGTAGGAAGTGGTATGCAAAACGAATCAGGTTATGCATCTACAATGTTTAAAGTCCTCGGAGATCAACATGTTTCAATAGATATGATAACTACTTCTGAAATTCGTATAACTTGTCTTATAAATCAGATAGATACTACTAAAGCGGCTAATGCATTGCATTCAGTATTTGAATTAGATAAATAAATTTATTTTGTTATTTCTTTTTCCAGAATTTCTAGAAATCTTTTAGCGTTAATTTTCAAATTGTGTGTGGAGATTTCTTTAAGATTTGTTTCGTTTGGATTAATATCTATAATTTTTTTTCCTTCCTTTTCAGCTATCCAAAACAATCCTGAAATGGGCCTAACGGTAGCAGAAGTGCCAATTGCAAGAATTACTTTTGATTGATTGAATAATTGTTTTGCTTTATCTAATTTTGTTTTGGGGATTGGTTCTCCGAACATAACTGTATCAAACTTTACAATACCATTACAATTGAGACAATTTTTTGGAGGTTTTTTTATTATTATTTCATTCCTATCAAATGTTTTTTCACACTCAATACATCTAAATTTAGTTCTATTACCATGTATTTCAATTAAATTTTTTATTCCTGCTTTATGATCAAGATTATCTATGTTTTGTGTGATTACTCCCTTGATTATTCCTAATTTTTCTAATTTTGAAATTATAAAATGTCCGTCATGAGGCTTCGCAACATTTATTTTATGTCTTAATTCATAGATATATTTATCCATTTTCATATTAATTTCATTATTCCACCATTCCTCTGGATTATTTAGGAATTTTTTATAAGAATCCATTTTTGGTGTACCATATTTTTTCCACAGCCCATTTTCCCCTCTGAAAGTAGGAATTCCACTTTCTACTGACATCCCGGCTCCAAGAACTATAATATTATTGTCACTCGAATTCAATAATTCAATAATTTTTTTTAGATTATTCTTTTGAAACTTTTCCATTATTAATTGAGTATATATTTGATTCTTTTATAGATTTTTTGTCAATTAAATTCATATCTGCTGTAGATATAAGAACTTGTTCAAATTTTTTTATTTTTTTTATAATATTACTTCTAATTTTCTGGTCGAGTTCTGAGAAAATATCATCCAAAATTAGTATAGGTTTTTTATTTGTTAAGTTTATAATTTCTTCAGCCTCAGATAACTTAAGAGCGAGCGACATTATTCTAGCTTGTCCTCTTGAGGCACTACTTGATGCAATAGTTTCATTAAAATTTATAATAAAATCATCTCTGTGAGGACCCAGTAAAGTAGTTCGTTGGTCTATATCTCTTTGATAATTTTTTTCTATCGCTTTAGTATATAAATCTTTTATATCTTGTACATTTGGATTTTCATTAAATATTTCTGATGATTCATTAGAACCTATTCGTGGAGTATAATAAATTTCCATTTCTATACTATTGTTTAATTCACTAGCAAATTGTTTAGAATTTTTCATCAATTTTTTTAAAATTGAATTCCTTTCAAAAAAAATACTAGCTCCTTCTTCTGATAACCTTGAGTTCCAAAATTCTAATTCAATTTTCTTACTTTTCCCATCTTTGATATTTTTTATTAGTTTATTTCGTTGCATTAGAACTTTTTGAAATCTTTGAAGGTTTTTCACATGATCATTATTGATTTGACTTAGTAAAATATTTAAATATTTACGTCTCCCACTTGGAGGTCCTGTAATGATTCGAATGTCATCTGTGTCAAAAAAGACGGAATTTACATTCCCAACAAATTCTTGTGTAGAGACAATCACTCCGTTAATTCTGAAAGCTTTAGCAATATCCAAATTTTGAAAAACCTCATAATCTATTTGGGCCTTAATATTGTTAGTTTTTTCTTCAGCTATTCCTAAAATTTGTGCATGCCCAGAACTATTTAATAAATTATGGTTTATTAAATATTTATCGTGAGAAACTCTCGAAGACTTGGCTATAGAAAGCATATAAATACTTTCAAGAAGGTTACTTTTTCCATGCCCATTATCTCCATAGAAAACATTAAAGCCTTCATCAAGATCCAGTGAGGATTTTTTGTAATTTCTATAATTATCTAATGCTAAACTTTTTAATTTTATTTCTAAACTCTCTATTCATCTTTTTCTTATATGATAAATTTTTATAAAGACTAAGTAACATTAATTTTGAGGTTTTTTTGAAAATCAATTTAAAAGACTATGTAAATTCTTTTGAGGACTTTCCTCAAAAAGGAATTACTTTTAGAGATATTTCTCCAATTTTTCAAAATATAGATGTGTTGAATCACGTAGTAAAAGAAATGTATAATTTGATCAAAGATTATGATGCTGACTATTTGTGTGGAATTGATTCTAGAGGTTTTCTTATCGCCTCCCCCTTAGCAATCTATTCTAAAATTCCTTTATTGTTGATTAGAAAAAAAGGGAAATTACCTCCTCCTACTATTGAAGAAGGCTATGATTTAGAATATGGAGATTCTTTTTTAGAGATTTCAAAATCTGTAAATCTCATAAATAAAAAAGTAATTATAATCGATGATGTTGTGGCTACTGGTGGTACGGCCGTTGCATCAATTAAATTGTTAGAAAAATTACGTGCTAACATAGTAAATCTCAGTTTTTTAATTAATTTGACTAATATTCCTAAAAAAAATAAATTAATTACAAAAAAAATAAAATTTCTTATTTCTTACTAAAATGAGTTATTTAATCACCCTAGATTTATGGGGGACAATAATAGGAGAGAAAGATTATTCGTCTGTATCACCTAAAAGAAGTATTAAAAAATGTGAATTAATTTTTGATTATATTAAAGTGTTTTCAGATACGATAACCTTAAATGATGTTATTGAGGCACTTGATTTTACTGTAAATAAAATATCTCTTTATTCTAGGTTTTTTAGTGATAAACTTTTTTTTGATTGGTTACTCATTTTTGTTCGTAGACTAGATAATAATTTAAATAAAAAATTAACCAAAGCTCAAATAGTCTATATTGGAGAATTGATTGATAGAGCTTTTTTGGAATTTCCTCCAATAATTTTTGATGGGAGTTTAAAATTAATAGAATTTTGTAAAAAAAATCAATTAAAAATAGGAATTATTTCTAATACTGGCTTTAATTCTCCAAAGGTGTATAGAAATTGGCTCATAAATGAAAAAATATTTTATGATGAAATTGTACTTTCAAATGAATTAGGAATTGCAAAACCTGATAAAAAAATTTTTTATTATATTTTAAATAAACTAGGAATTCCTCCCAGAAATTCTATACATTTTGGAGACAATCCTGTTGCTGACATAATGGGAGCCAATGCCATAGGAATGTCAAGTGTTTTAATTTCAAAAAATAATTCAAAAAATCCAATTGACTCAAAAAATTTTATGACCATAGATAATATAAATAAATCAGTTGAAGTTTTGAGAAAATGGCTTGATTTATTTTGAATAATTAGGAAAAAATTTTATTGAACTTATGAATGCATAACATAAAAAATGAATACTTAAAAATCCCAAAACTATAAATAAAGTTATTTCCATAAAGAATCTTTCGGGGAACATAATTATCAAATAATCATTCATAGGATCTAAAATCCATAAGTCATTTGTAAAAACTAATTGATGAAACAATAAAAAAGTTTTATTGAAATTCACGCCTATAGAAATCAAAATAATCAACAATAGTGCTCCCCAAATAATTGAAGATTTTAATAAGATATTTCTTAAAATATTTGTTCTACTTTCTTTCAATTTACCAAATAAAATTACAGCTAAGATTAGTATTAATAATAAGGCGCTTATTCTCTGAAAACTCATTACAAGTTTAATCAAATGTTTAACATCGGTCATATGATCAATTTCCTTCTGTTTAAATATAGAAAGATTTTGATTATCTCTTAAAATTGTTACATTTAGATATTCTTCATTATCTTTGAAATAAACTTTTATTTTCTCCGCTGACTGATCAAGTTCTTGAATTGTTAAATTTGTAATTTCAGAAATATTATTCCTTTCCCAATTATATTTATATATCCAATCTGAGAATGTAATTATTTCGAAACTAGTAGATAATAGAAAGGGAATCCATAAAAACGATGCTGTTAGTTTACTAAATTTAATAATCATAATATTAAATATATCTTCTTTTATGAGCAAAAAAAATAAATTATCAGAATTAGAAAATATAATAAAAAAATTAAGAAGCGATACAGGTTGTCCTTGGGATAGAGAATTAGATTTTGAATCTCTAAAAACTTTGACATTAGAAGAAGCTTATGAACTCATAGATGCGTTAGAAAAAAATGATAAAAATCTAGTTTTAGATGAATTGTCAGATTTATTAGTTCATATTTTGTTCTATTCTGAAATTGCTAATTCTTCAAATCTTTTTAACTTTGACGACATATTAGATCACGCAAGAAAAAAATTGATAAAAAGACATCCGCATGTTTTTGATAAAGAGAATTTTGGTAATTTAAAAACTCCAGAAGAAGTTGAAAAAAACTGGTTAAAACTCAAAGGCGAAAATACAAATCCAAAAATCAGTTTTTTAGATGAGTTTAATTTTTTTTCTCATTCAAGTGTATTGTTGAAGAGGTTAATTAAGAAATTATTATCTTTAAATATTCAAATAAATAAAAAAGAAGTACCAAACAAGATTTTAGATTTTGAAGATATTCCAAATAAATTATTCAAACTATATTTCTATCTAATTCAAAACAATATCGACCCTGAAATTGAATTGAGAAAGAAAATAAATTCTATTAAACAAAAAATCATCAACTTAGAAAATAATAGCAATAAAAAATTTAAAGATTTAGAAGATGAAATAATTTATAATTTATTATTTGTTGATAAGGATCAGAATTATGGAGGACGGAAATAATGAAAGCACTCTTATATTATGGAAATAAAGACATAAGATTAGAGGAAATAGAAAAGCCCAAACCAAAATCCAATGAAGTCTTGGTAAAAGTAAAATATACTTCATTATGCGCAACAGATATTGAAGAATGGCAGTATGGACCTCTATGGATTCAAACTACTACCTCAAATCCACTCAGTGGTAAGAAAGCTCCTTTAGTTATGGGACACGAAATATCAGGAGTTGTAGACTCAGTGGGAGATATAAATTACCAAAATTTAATTGGGACAAGAGTTGTAATAAATAACGTACTTACTTGTGGTAAATGTTACTGGTGCCAATCAGGTCATCATGCAGTATGTCCTTCTATGGCGGTAGCGGGACTATCTGCTGATGGAGGTCTTCAAGAGTATATGGTTTGGCCAATAAAAAATATTATTCCGGTTCCCGATAGCATATCTGATGAAGAAATTTCTCTACTTGAACCGGCAACAATAGCAGTACATGCCGTTCGAAAATCAGGAATTAAACCAGGAGATATTGCTGTTGTGGTTGGGTGTGGTACAGTGGGGCTTTTAACACTCCAAACTTTAATGGCAGCTGGAGCTATAGTGATAGCTGTGGATATTAAACAAAAAAAATTGAATTTAGCAAAAAAATTTGGAGCTACAAATATTTTTAAGGTTGAAAAAAATATTTCTTCCTTATATAAACAAATCCTATCCATTACTAATAATATAGGCCCTGATTATGTGTTCGAAACAGCTGGAGCTGAGGAATCTCCTGAATTATCCGTTAATATAGCTCGAAGAGGAGGAACTATAATTTTAGTGGGAATATATTCTCAAAAACCGATGTTTGATTTTAATCAAATAGTCAGTCTAGAAAAAAAAGTTATTGGTTCTGTTGCAGCTGAAAATAATGATATGAAACACGCAGTTAATTTGGTTTCTAAAGGAACAATTAAACTTAAGCCACTGATAACAGAAACCATAAAATTGTCCAATGTAATTGAAGATGGATTTAAAAAAATGTTGGATGGTGATAAAGAAATCTTTAGAATAATAGTGAAACCAGACTAGTTATGCAGAATACTTATAATATTCTGTTTTATTATAGTAAATTTTAGTAAGGAAAAATAATTAATGAGCACAAACTATCAAGACGAAAGAGCTTTTGGAGTTAGAATTTCTGACTCTTGGCAATATAGAGGATTGAAAACTGTTATTCTGGAAAATAAATTTATCCGAATTCAAATTATTGCAGATAAAGGCGCTGATATTTCAAGTTTTATTTATAAGCCTACTGATACAGAAATCATGTTCAAAACCCCCTGGGGAATAAGGAATCCATCAAATAATGTCCCTTCTAGCGGAGATGGTGCTTCCGTTTGGTTAGATTACTATGAAGGTGGATGGCAAACAGTGATTCCTCATGGTGGATATCCAAGTACATATTATGGGGCAGATTTTGGGATTCACGGTGATGTAAACAATATTCCATGGGATACTAAAATTATTGAAGATACTCCAGAACTTTGTAAGGTAGAATTTACAGGTAGAAGTATTCGAAGTCCATTTGAGATTAAAAGATTAATATCATTGAAATCTGATGAAAGTTTTATAGAAATCCATCAAGAAGTAACAAATTTTGGTGAAGAAGATTTAAATATAGTTTGGTTAGAACACATTGCTGTCGGAGGGACTTTTTTATCTGAAGAATGTACTTTAACGATTCCAGATTGTACTATACTTTCTCACCCAGAAGATGTCGATAAATCCTCAAAATTAAAACCTAGTTTTTCCGGACCTTGGCCCTTTGTAGAAATGAAAGATGGAAGCTTGTCCGATTTTAGATTAATACCTGGTAAATCAGATAGATCTTTAGACATGGCGTATTTTACCGATTTATCTGATGGTTGGTATGTTGTAACAAATAATAAAATAAATTTATCTTGGGGGGTAGAGTTCCCAAAAGAATTATTCAAATATATTTGGTATTGGAGAAATTATGGTGGTGGTTATGGTTACCCATGGTATGGAAGATGTTACAATGCAGGACTTGAGCCTTGCACAAGTTGGGGTAATGGCGGAGTAGATCAAGCAAAAAATAATGGTTCTGCATTTCCTGTAAAAGCTGGACAAACAATTTCAGCAAATATGAAAGCTGGAATTATATCAGAATACTCGATTGATGAAAAAAAAGGTCCTTTTGATCGTTAAAGTATTCAATTACTTCTAAGAATATTATTCTCCCTGAAGTTCTGTATCCCAACCTCCTTTAGCCATAATTCCTCCGTCTACAATAATATATTCTCCAGATATAAATGATGCTTTATCACTACATAAAAATGAAGCCACTTGTCCTATTTCTTTGGGTTCTCCGACCCTTCCAATAGGAATATCTTTTCCAAATAATTTTAAAGATTCATTAATGTTTCCTGAAATTGAGTTTGTTACCATAGGGGTGTTAATTGTGCCAGGACATATTGCATTTATTCTTATGTTTTCTTTGATATAGTCCAGTGACATTTGCCTTGTTAAAGATAAAACAGCACCTTTACTTGCTGCGTAGGGTGGAACAAGCTTTTGTGATTGCAAACCCTGCACACTCGCTATATTAACAATTGCACCCTCTCCATTTCTCCTCATAAAAGGGATTGAGTATTTAGACATCAAAAAATAGCTTTTCAAGTTTATATTTATAATAGCATCCCATACTTCTTCAGAAGTTTCTTCTACATTTTTATAAGATGTAGATGGCTGTATTCCCACGTTATTTACCAATATATTTATGTTTCCTAACCTGTTTACACACTCTTCGATTACCTTTTTAGGTTCTGCAGAATTTTCAAAATTTGCTTGAACATAAATTGCTTTTCTACCCAACTTCTCTATTTCACTGACTGCTTTAATTCCATGTTCTTCAGAAATGTCCGCTATACATACTTGAGCCCCCTCTGAAGAAAGAACATCAACAATCCCCTTTCCAATACCTTGAGCTCCGCCTGTTACTAAAGCTATTTTGTTATCGTGATCCCCCATATATCCTCTTTCTAATAATATTCTTCAAAAAGTATACATGATGTGAATATTTACTGATATTATAAAAATCAAATTGTAAACGAGGAGACGAATGAAATATCACATTGAAAAAGTTGCTTCACCTGAAGCCATAGTTGGAGAAGGTCCGGTATGGAGCCCAGAAGAAGCGAAATTATATTGGACTGATATTCAGGGAGGTAAATTATTTAAATATAACCCGATAGATAACTCAAATGAAATAATACATGATGGAATAGAAGTTGGAGGTTTCAGATTTAATGATGGAGGAGGATTAATTTTAGGAACTTGGGAAGGAATAATGCTTTGGAATTCGGATGATGATTTTAGTTGGATTAAAGTTGGAAATTTTGAAGGAAAAGATACTGCTATTAGAATTAATGACGTTACTTCTGGACCAGATGGTAGTTTTTATTGTGGAACCGATACCTCAAAATGGGAAAATGATATTCTCTTTAGATTAAATATTGATAGAACAATCGATATTATTGATGAAGGAATAACTTTATGTAATGGTATGGGATTTTCTCCCGACGAAACAAAATTCTATAATACAGATACTTTGGCAAAAACCATTTATCAATGGGATTATAATGCTGACAAAAGGTCTTTATCAAACAAAAAAATTTTAGTTAAAATTGAAGACGATTTTGAAGGCATATCAGATGGAATGACTGTCGATTCAGAAGGATTTATTTGGTCGGCGATTTGGTTTGGTTCCAAAGTTAAGCGATTTGATCCTGATGGAAAACTAGAAAGGGAAATACATTTTCCTGCTACTCAAACTTCTTGTCCAATGTTTGGAGGGAAAGATTTAAATGAATTATATGTTACTACAGCGAGTGCAGGTACGGGAGATCCTCCAATAGGATTTGAACCACAAGGTTATGATTCTGAAGCTTATAGAGGAGGAGATCTTTATAGAGTAAAATTAGATATTCAAGGAAAGCCAGAATACAAAACCAAATTTTAATGTTTTTATAAAATGAATACTGTGATATCTTTTCTGACTTTTTTCTCTGTGACTTTCAAAGTTATCTATCTACCAAAATCTGTGACTTAGATTTATTAATAGTTTCTCCTATTTTTTTTGCAAAAAACGTTTCGATAGAGTTAATTTCATCAATAAGCTTTTTTGAATTACTTTTCTCAACAGATAATAATAATCCCCCTGATGTTTGTGAATCGAATAAAATCATTTTTTCATTATTTGAAATTGTTTCGTCCCAAATAATATTTTTGTCAAGAATCCTTTTATTGTTTTTCGTTCCAGTTGACCAAAATTCTTTTTTTGATAATTCCAAAGTTCCTTCAAGAATAGGAATTTCGTTGAAATTTAGTTTAGCAGAAATCTTACTTCCTTCTAAAATATTTTTTAGATGTCCTATAAGTCCAAAGCCACTTACATCTGTGCCCGCTTTTACTTTCAAAGAAATAGCTTTTTCAGAAGAAACATTATTAAGTTGCTTCATGTAATAAATTGCTTTATCCATTATTTGTTTTTCTAATAAGAAAGATTTTGCTGCAGTAGTTATAATTCCATTTCCAATTGGCTTCGTTATAATCAAATCTTGATTTGGCTTTGCATTTGTTACCTTCATTACATTTTTTGGATTAATGTTACCTATAACTGCAAGACCATATTTGGGCTCTGAGTCATTAATTGTATGACCCCCAGCAATAATAACATTTGCTTTTTGAGCAATGTTATTCCCTCCAGCGAGAATTCTTTCAATATATTTGTTAGGTAAATTATCTCCAAAGCATGATATATTCAATGCGAGAAAAGGATTCCCTCCCATAGCATATACATCAGAAATTGCATTTGCAGCGGCTATTTGACCAAAAACATAAGGATCGTCCACCACTGGAGAAAAAAAATCAGTAGTAAAAACAATAGCATTGCTTTCTGAAACTTTATAGATAGCTGCATCATCTTTCGTAGTGTGATCTACCAATAAATTTTCAGAAATTATATTTATATTGAGCTGGCCCAGAACCCTGTCCAGTTCCTCTAATGAGGCTTTCCCAGCTCAACCTCCGCTTTTCGAAAGGCTGGTCAACCTGAATTCTTTGTTCATAAAGTTAAATACTTTTAAATTTTAAATTAAAGTATAGAATTTAGAATAGAATAATAAAGTAAATAGTTATATAAAATTATATAAATTTATCAATATAAGTAGGTATATATGAATTTTAGTAATCAATTCATAGGAAGAGAACTATTCCCAAATAAAACTGATGTAAATTCTGATAATAATTTATCGATAAATGGTTTTGATTTAACAAAATTGGCTGAGAAATATCAAACTCCATTATATGTTTATGATGAAGATACAATTATTTCAACAATTAAAGATTTTCAAAATTCTTTCAAATCAGAATTAGAAACCTCAATAATATCTTATTCAACAAAAGCCTTTTCAAACCCTTATCTACTAAAAGTCTTAAATGAAAACGATATGAATATTGATGTGGTAACAGGAGGAGAATTGGCGATCGCTAAATTCGTTGAGTTTCCTTCAGAAAGAATCAATTTTCATGGAAACAATAAATCAATTGATGAATTAAAAGAGGCATTAGATTATGGTGTCAAGCATATAACGATTGATTCATTTAATGAAATTCAAAATTTGAAAAAAATAACACATGAATTGAATATGATTCAGGATGTGTTGATAAGAGTCTCTCCATCAGTTGACCCAAAAACTCATTTGTTAACAACAACAGGCATTTTGGATTCTAAGTTTGGTTTCTCCATAGAAACAGGAGATGCAGAAAGAGCAATATATGAATTAACTAAAATAAAGAATCTTAATTTAGTTGGATTACATTTTCATTTAGGCTCTCCTATTTTTGAAGTAGAGCCATATACAGAAGCAATCGAATATGTTTATAGTTTTGCGTCAGATATGAAAAGTAAATATAATTTTCAAATGAAAAAATTTAGCCCTGGAGGTGGATTTGCTATTGGATATACCACTGAAAAAAAACCTCTATTGATACGCGAATATGCAAAAGCAATGTGTGATTCTATAAAAAAGTCGGCAAAAAAATATAAATTCCCTATACCAATAGTTATACTCGAACCAGGTCGTGCACTTATTGGACGATCTGGTGTAAGCATTTATAAAATAGGTTCTATTAAATCTATACCTAATGTCAGAAATTATATTTCTATTGATGGTGGAATGGGAGATAATATTAGACATGCATTGTATGGATCAGAATACTCAGTTTTTTCAGTATCTAAAATCAACAGTAAAGAAAAAATGATTAAGGCTACTATCGCAGGGAAATTTTGCGAATCAGGAGATATACTTGCTAAAGATGTTTACATTCCAAATCCTGAAATAAATGATTTATTAGTATTGCCTTCATCAGGGGCATATAATCTTGCTATGTCAAGCAATTACAATATGCAAGTAAGGCCAGCTGTAATAATGATTACAAAAGGAGAAACTAAAATCATAAAGAGACGAGAAACATATAAAGATTTATTATCAACTTCACTTTTATGAGAACTATCGGTAATGATAATGCGATTAATTATTTAAAAAATGCATATCGTCAAAATTCTTTCGCGCATTTTTATATATTTTATGGTCCAGAACATGTTGGGAAAACTACCTTAGCATACGATTTTGTTAAACTTTTGAATTGTACTTCAAAAGAAAATGAATTTGGTTGTGAGTCTTGTGAAAATTGTAAAAAAATAAACCTTAATAATTATTATGATTTAATATGTGTTAATAGTAAAACACCTATAGAAGGAACTTCTACTAATTCTTCTGATCAAATAAGAATAGGACACATTCACCAAATAAATCATTCTGCAAATCTAGGACCGTTTATTGGAAAATATAAGATATTTTTAATTGAAAATGCTCACAACTTGAATAACGAGGCATCAAATGCATTTTTGAAACTATTAGAAGAACCTCCAAAAGGGTCAATTTTTATTTTTTTGGTTTCAGATCTCTCAAAATTATATCCAACGATATTATCCAGAGCCCAAAAAATTGTATTATCAGAATTAAGAAATGTGCAAATTGAAGATTGGATAAAACAAAAGTATGATTATGATCATGAAACAATAGAAAAAATAGTTCAATTTTCACAAGGTTTATTGGGTAAAGCTTTTTTAGTTTCAGAAAACATTTCTTTACTGGAAGAATATAAAGAATCATATAATAGATTTTATGAGTTTTGTAACTCAGCAATGTCCAATCGACTAAATATCTCTCAAAAATTATCTACTAGATTTAGAACTGATAGAAATGGTATATATCAAGAACTAAACAATTGGATGAATTTTTGTGATTTGATAATAAAAAAAAATTTTGAGAAAGAACTAAATTTTATATTTGATTTTGATCTGAAAAAAACATATAGCATAATGGAAATAAATAAAATAATAATAATATTATTAAGATCGATTAATAATTTACAGAATAATGCAAACTCTAGACTTGTTTTTGATGTTATGAGTTTGGATATTCCAGAGAAACAAAATAGTGTCCGGTAATACTAAATTTAAATCTATTTCAATCGATGGTCCTGCTGCATCTGGGAAATCTGCGGTAGGTAAAATTCTTTCATTGGAACTCAAATATAATTTTTTAGATACAGGAATAATGTATAGAGCAGTAACGTACATATCTTTATTAAAAAAAATAACTCCTGAACTAGCTTCAACATTTTTTGAAAAAAGAAAGATGAAATTGACAACAGAAAATTCTAAAAACTCTTTATTTTATGAAAACAAAGACATTACAACTTTGCTTTATTCGAAGAATATAGATTCTAAAGTTTCAGAGGTATCCAAAAAATCAATTGTTCGAAATAATTTAGTAGATTTTCAAAGAAATTTAGCAATTGAAGGAAATATAGTCATGGTTGGTAGAGACATAAGTACAGTAGTACTTCCTAATTCTAATTTAAAAATTTTTTTGCGTGCTGGTTTGGACATAAGAGCTATAAGAAGAGCTAAAGAAATAAGTTCAATAGATATAAACATAATCAAAAAAAGTATTCTTATAAGAGACCAAATAGATTCTACAAGAAAACTTTCGCCCTTGAAAATTGCAAAAGAATCATTTGTCATAGATACTGATGAATTAGATTTAGTTGGAGTTGTTTCAGAAATAAAAAAATTATATGAAAAAATAAATGACTAAATTATATGAAATATGTAATGCAGCTTTAATGAGTACTTTTAAAGCATTCGGAGATTTTAAAGTTTTAGGCAAAGAAAATGTTCCAAAAGACGTACCAATTATACTTGTTTCCAATCATCTTTCTATTATCGATCCACCATTGTGCGCTAGTGCCGTAGGTAAAGAGCCAAGATTTTTGGCCAAAAAGGAATTATTTAAGTTTCCTAATAATATTTTACTAAAATATTATGGAGCATTTTCAATTAACAGAGGATTTACAGATATTAGAGCATTTCAATGGTCAAAGCAGCAACTTAAAGGTAATAAATCTCTATTAGTTTTTCCCGAAGGTACTCGAAGTAATGATGGAAAACTAAAACAGGGATATAATGGGGCAATAATATTAGCACTCGCTACTAAATCGATACTCTTACCTGTTTCTGTAACTGGTACAGAAACATGTAAAAACTTTTTACAATTTTTGTATCCAAAAATGAAAGTTAGAGTAACGATTGGTAATCCTTTTACTTTACATAACATCCCCAAAGATAGAAATAAAAGTTTTATAAACAGTGCAACAAGTGAAATGATGATGAGAATAGCGAATATATTGCCTGAAAAATATAAATTTAATAAAGAAATATACAAGGAAAAAAATTTTATTTATACTAAAAAGATTTAAAAAATGGAACTTAATGAAATTTCAAATATATTTCAAAAAAAAATTGATAATAATGAATCTTTTTTATCTAAGTATGCCGTAAAACAGCTTAATTCTAAGCGAAAAAATAAAGAATACGAAGAAAATGAATCCTATAGAAGTGCCTATCAAATTGATAGAGATAGAATAATACACACTAATTCATTTCGAAGGCTCAAACATAAAAGTCAAGTTTTTGTTGCACCCAAAGGTGACCACTATACTACAAGATTAACTCATGTGATAGAAGTATCACAAATAGGAAGAACAATCGCTCGAGCACTAAATTTAAATGAAGATATGGTTGAGGCAGCATCTTTGGGTCATGACTTAGGACATACCCCATTTGGGCATATAGGTGAGTCTGCTTTAAACGATTTACTACAAAGTGGTTTTCACCATTCGAAACATTCCGTAAGAATTATAGAAGTCCTTGAAAAAGATGGAGTCGGACTTAATCTTACTTTAGATGTTATTGATGCAATCAGGACGCATTCTAAGCCTCAAGGAAACTTTTTGACAAGAGAAGCAGTTATGGGAATGTCTTTGGAAGCACAAATAGTTCGAATATCAGATGCTTTAGCTTATCTAAGCCATGATATAGAAGATGCTTTTCGATCAGATTTCTTGTCAATAAAAAACATACCTAATGGTATAGCTGAATTTATAAATTTACCACTTTCGAAAAGAATTAATATTCTGGTAAGCGATCTGATCAAAAGCTCTTGGGCTTGTACTGGATTTGAGAATACTAAACAGATCCCTATGATTAAAATGTCTAATGATATTTCTAACCTAGTTACTGAACTTAGAAATTATATGTTTGAAAACTTTTATTTGCCTGTAAGTAATTCTGAACAGGGGAAAACAGCTTATAGAATTGTTAGACTTTTGTTTGATTTTTACTTGGATAATCAACAATTCATTCCAAAAACTTACTACAAAGCAGGACAGAATATTGAAAGATCGGTGGCAGATTATATTTGTGGGATGACTGATAATTTTGCTATTGAAGAGGCAAGAAAAATTTCTCCAGAAATAACAAAAAAATTATATGGATATTTAATTTAAAAAAATCGAAAAGAGTAACAAAAAATAAACAAAAATTTATTTATTTTTTATAAGATAACTATACAATTATTTTTACTTTAAATTCTAAAATATACTATGCCTCAAGATTTGAAAGAGATTATAAAAGAAAGACTCGATTTAGAAGATTTTTTACAGCATAAAGGATTCAATTGGTCAAAAAGTGGATCGATATCAAAAACTCTTTGTATGTTTCATGACGAAAAAACACCTTCCTTCACTCTGAGTAGGGATAAAAAGCGATTTAAGTGCTTTGGATGTAATCAAAGTGGAGATGTTTTTGATTTTTTAATGTCCTACGAGAAATTAACTTTTACAGATTCGATAAAGCAACTTTCGTTTTATCTTTCTATCGACTATGACGAAAACTCTTTTATAAATAATAAAGAAAAAAAGAAAAAAAATGACTTGATAAAAAAAGAAGTTTACGAAGTTAATAAGATTGCAAACAGTTATTTTCAAAAGCAATTGACCAATAATACTTCTGAGAATTCGAAGGAAATATTGTCGTATTTGAGGAATAGAGGAGTTACTTTAGAAGCAATTAAAAAACATCATATTGGCTATTGTCCAGATGGTAATTTAGGTAGCCTCTTTGAGTATTTTCGTTCAAATAAAACAAACAAAAGAGGTGTAAAAAATTCAAATTTACTAATTAAAAAAGAAAATTCAGAAGAATGGATAGATTTTTTTAGAAATCGTACAACTATAGCAATTTTAGATCAAAATTCTAATATAGTGGGTTTTGGAGGAAGATCAACTAATGAAGTGCAAAAAAGTAAATATATAAATTCCAAGGATAGTGAAATTTTTAATAAATCTAAAGTATTGTATGGCATAGATCGAGCTTCTGAAAAAATAAAATTAAAGTCTCAAGTAGTCATTGTAGAAGGATATTTTGACTGCATATCGGCTTATGAAAAAGGTTATGAGAACGTTGTTGCTGCTATGGGAACGCAGCTCTCGATAGAAAATTTCGAAAAATTAAAAGACCTTGTCACATATAGTTCAGATACAGGAGAAATGATTTTTTGTTTTGATAATGACGAAGCAGGACATAAGGCAGCAGTAGATTCAATTAACAAATTGAGAGGACACATTGCAATAAATGTTAGAAAAGCGAATAAAAAAATTAAAGTAAAAATATGCTTTCCTAAATCCGGCAAAGATCCTGATGAGATCATCAGGACTAATCCACTTGAATGGGAAGAAATGATATTAAATTCTCAAAATTTCATTGATTTTATGATAAATCATTATACAGAGGAATTATTAGGTGAAAAAAATAAAGACACCTTTAAATTTTTAGAGATAATAATGCCTTTTATAGTTGAATGCTCAGATGAACTACAACAAGGGAATTATTTAAAACATATTTCAAAATTAACCACAATTGATACTGATTTACTTAAAATAGAAGTTACAAATAATTTGAAATCTAAATTTAGAAAATCAGGGAAAATATTGTCAGACAATAAAAGAATAAAAGAGGTTATTTATAACGATGAAATGACAAGTGAAAAGCATTTCTTAGCTTTATTATTGGAATTCCCTTATTTATTTGAAAACGTTAAGGATGTTGAAGAATTCTATTTTTCAGACCTTCATTATAGATCTATTTTTAATTTGTGGAAAGAAAAAAATAAAGTTATTGAAAAAGACCAAATAAAAGTAGATTTGAAATTTATTTATGATGATATAAATAAATACATAAGTAAAAATTTAATCGACAATCCTGATTTAAGTAACGATATAGAGTTAGAAAAGGTGAAAAATCGGATAGCTATTGATTACCATAAGAGAAAAATTCAAGAAACAGAAAGTAGATTAAATGAAGAAGAAACTTTAGATTCTAAAGATGAGCAAGTTATATCTTCTTTGATGAAAGAATTGACGGACATAACAGAAAAATTAAAATTACTTGAAAGGGCACAATATTAATGAAAACTAATCCATCTCAAAATGAAAATGAAAATTTGTTTGTTAATATTGATAATCTTGATGCTCCATCAAATCTTAAAGAAGTATATGTTCCAAAATCTAACACCTTGGAAGATGAAGAAGACCTTCCTTCAATAAATACATCAATAGATTCTGATGATTTATTGAGAATTGTTTCTCGAGAAAAAAAAATACATAAAGATAATTATGAAGATCCTATAAGAATGTATTTAAAAGAAATAGGGGATGTAAAACTTCTATCTAGAAAAGATGAAGAAATATTGGCTAGAACAATAGATCTTAAATACAAATACCAGGATTTGATTACAGAATTAGAAGAGACTAACACTGGAATTGTGACGTCTGTAGATTTAGTAATAGAAGTTATGAATAGAATAAATACCTTCAATTCTGTTATGAAAAACATAAGTGAATATTATGGAGGTCCAAAACAAATTACACTGAATGATTTGATTCTGTCTGACTCACATGTTAATAAAATTCATGGAGTATATGAAGATGCTTTGATTGCCTATCTTTCGGATAAAAATAATATTTCAAAAGAAGAAGTAGTAACTCAAATAAAACAAATATCTGATTTGTTGGGATTAATTCCTGTGGACATTCCAGATTTTGTTGATGAGAAATTTTTATCTTTAGAATTAAAGAAATTTGTGTCTGACAAAGATTTCTACGATCAATTGAAAATTTATAGAATGATAATTGATAGTAATTATGATCAGATATTATCAAGAGCAGAATTAGCACAAAATCACTTGGCTGAAGCGAATTTGCGATTGGTTGTATCCATAGCAAAAAAATATATTGGTAGAGGATTATCTTTGTTAGATTTGGTACAAGAAGGAAATATAGGCTTAATTAGAGCAGTAGAGAAATTCGACTATAGAAAAGGATTTAAATTTTCTACTTATGCAACTTGGTGGATTAGACAGTCAATTACAAGAGCAGTTGCTGATCAATCAAGAACAATAAGAATACCTGTACATATGGTAGAACAAATCAATAAAATCTTGAGAGTTTCTAGAAGATTGGTACAGGAAAATGGAGTTGAACCTACATCTGAGGATATAGGAAAAGAATTGGAAATGGATGCTGATAAAGTAAATGAAATATTAAAAGCATCTCAAGATCCAATATCTTTAGAAGCTCCTATAGGAGAAGAGCAAGATTTGAATTTATCCGATTTGATAGAAGATCAAAATGCAGAATCTCCTCAAAATTCTGCATCTAAGAGTCTACTAAAATCTCAAATTGTTGAAGTTCTGGATACACTTTCTCCAAGAGAAAGACAGGTGATTGAATTAAGGTTTGGCATTAATGACAGCAGACCCAGGACACTAGAAGAAGTAGGATCTACATTTGGAGTCACCCGAGAAAGAATAAGACAAATTGAAGCTAAAGCTTTGAGAAAATTACGACATCCAACTAGATCTTTTAGCCTCAAAGACTACCTTTCCTTATAAATCATATAGTTATTAACTAAATGATAACTAATTTTGATTAAATTCTATTTATTAGCTATATTTATATATATATATAAAAAAAAATAGGTATATTTTGGTAATAACATTAGATAATTTAAAAGATGTTGTAATGATAAGTTTTTTTGTGATATTTATCATTTTTAGTTTGATTTGGACTTTAATTTTTGTTGTTGTTTATAAACGTATGGCGAATGTAATAAGCCAATTAGATAAGGCAAATGAAAAAGTAGAAGACTTTCGTGAGTCATTAAATGCTATAAATAAAACAATTTCTATTGTTAAATCAATATTCGGTACTTCTAATAAAGAGAAAAAAGGTAAAAAGAAAAAATAGGTAGGTATATATGTCTAAAGAAGATGCTTTTTATAAAGGTTTTTTTTACGGTTCAACATTAGGTTTTTTAGCAGGGATTATTTTTGCTCCCAAACCTGGAGATGAAACAAGAGATATTCTTTCTCATAACATTAATGATTGGAAAGAAAAGGCTAATGATCTCGTCGACTCTGCTAAAGATAGATTGATTGATGCAGTCGAAGAAGGGGTTGAAGCTTCTAAAAGATCAAAATATGATTTATATGACGATTAATAACTTCTAGGGTAAGATCCCAGAACTTTAAGTAGAGTTGTTATTTTTGAAAGTTCATTTAATGCATCTATTACTAATTTATCTTCTATGTGTCCATTGAAATCTATAATGAATGTATATTCACCCATCTGAGTCCCTTTGGGTCTACTTTCTATCTTTTGTAAGTTTATATTTCTTTTTGAGAAACTTTCTAAAGCAGCTAACAGTAACCCTGATTTGTCTTTGGTTTTAAAATCAAATGCAATAGAAGTTTTATCTTTACCACTTTTTTTTGTTGGATTATTAGATATAACAACAAATCTAGTAATGTTATTTTTGAAATCCTGAATTCCTCTTTCAAAAATATAATATTCATTAATTATTGCAGCTCTTTCAGGACCTATCGCTGCGACACTAGAATCATGATTGTTTAAAGAACTAACAGCATCACCTGTTGAGGGAGATTCAGTTAAAATAACATCTTCATTGAGATTTTTCCTAATCCATTCATTACATTGATTAATTGCTTCGGGTTTACTAATAATTTCAGTAATATAATCTAAACTATCTATTTTATTTTTTGTGATTAAGCAAGCTTCTATAGGAACTAAGATTTCTTTATTTAAGAATAGATTTTTTGATTTTATGAGATAATCTATAACTTCAATGATTGTTCCAACTCTAGAATTTTCAATTGGGATTATTCCTTCAAAATTTATCTTTTTTTCAACACTTTCTAAAACCTCGAAAATATTTTTTTTAGGATCAATCAAATTTTCTTTCTGATTTTTGTGTATTAATGCAGCCTCTTCAGAATATGTTCCTTTGGGACCTAAATAACTTGTTCGCTTGTCAATTTCTTTTTTCATTTAAAAATTTCAACTCAGTTTTTTCATGTTTTAATGGAATTTGTATTAATATTTTATCAAGAACTCTCAGATCAGTAGAATAATCATAATTTATATTTCCTGATGAATTTATCACAGCAATTACTTTTGAATTGTTAGGTAAAGATATTTCATTAAGCTTTTTTCCTATATAATTTGAATTTTTTGAAATGTTTATCATTATAATTTCTGTATGACTGTCAGAATTAGTAAACAAATGTAATACAGTGTTATTTTCAATAACTGAGGAAACTGTGTCTGCAGTGATTTGATTAGATTTTATTATAAAATCAAAATCATCACCTTTAAAAATATCAATGTTATTTTGATCATTGATTAAAACTATATTGAAAATTTTGGAATTAATATTTTTTGCTATTTGTGAAGAGACAAAGTTGATTTTATCATCCTCATTCGCTGCTATAAAAAAATTTGCTCTTTCTACTCCTGCATCTATCAGAGTCTCTTTTGAATAAGAGTTCCCATGCTGATTAACAAATCCAAAAATTCCCTCATTATTTTTTATTTTCTTTTCGTTGTTATCAATAAATATAAATTCATCGCCATGTTCTAATAAATTTATAGCCAAATTTTTTGAGATTTCATTTATTCCAGAAATTATTATATACAATTATTTTCCTTTCTACACATTCAATTTTGTTAGCAAATTTTCTTTTTCTAAATTGATTTGATTTATAACGTTAATTTGTTTTTCACAATATATTTCGTATAAACTAAAATCATTGATAAGAACAAGTAATTTCAAATCATTATTATAATTTCTGATCTTGTAGTAAAAATAAATATTTTTTACATCATCTTTGGTTAAGATTAATAATTTTTCTGCTTTTTCACTAATGGAAAATAAATTCTTTTCAATCTCGTTATCTTCGATAATTGTAATATTATTTTTACTTTTATATTTGTTTTTTAAGTCCGCAGAGATCTGTATATCATAAATTGAAATATCTTCATAAATATCTTCAATATAACGTAATATATGTTCTGTAATTTCATTAATCCCTATTATCGTGATTTTCATAAATTATTTAATTCTAAAATAGTAGTCTTTGCGTACTTTTTTATGTAGTTATGTTCGTTCAATTCAAAATTGACTTTTTTTGAATATGCAATGATATCTATATCCAATCTCCTTGCTTCTTTTACTATTCCTACACCTATACTTCTTGATTGTATTAATATAAAATTCTCTCCATTTATATCATAATCTATATTAAAATCTAACAAAATATCATGGACTTTTTTAAGAACAGATTGACCGATAAGAATTAAATTTTGCTCTTCATGTTCAATTGGATATTTTGGAGGAATTTCTATTACATAAACAAAATAAACAATAGATTTATTTTGTTTTATAAAAGAACAAATAAAATCAATTAGCAATTCATTAATTTCATGATTAAGTAAAACTAAATATTTTTTAGATTTCATTATATAAGTAGTTTATTAATATTAGAATTATTGCCAATTATAGATATTTCATCGCCTTCATTTAGTATCTCTTGATTTGATGGATATAAGATAATATTATCTCCTCTTTTGATTGATATGATAGTCAATTTTTGATTACCAGGTTGATTTATAAATCCTGCTTCTAATAAAGACATACCAACAATCCTTTTAGGAATAGATAATTTACTTATTCCCATATTTGGGGTTAATTCTAAATATTCTGTTACGTTTGGAGAAAAAATTGTATTAGCAAGTTGCTCTCCCATTTCATCTTCAGCAAACACAACTCGATCGCAACCCAATCTAATTAAAGTATCTTTATGTAGATCTGAAGATGCTCTAGCAATTATGTTGTTTATGTTCAGAGTTTTGAAAAGTACAGACACCATAATGGATACTTCTACGTCTGCTAAAGCTACAACACCCACATCGAAATCTTGCACTCCTAATTCACGTAATGACAATTCAGAGGATGCATCGGTAGTTACTGGGTAGGTTACTTGCCCTACCATTGATTGGACCTTGTCAGGATCTATATCAATGGCCATTACATCATGCCCTAGATTATACATTTTTGAAGCAAAGCTTTTTCCGAATCTTCCGAGACCTACAACAACAACTTGAGGTTTAATTTTCATAATTATCCTATTCTTACTGATTCGTAGGGGTGTTTTATTTTTCCATGTTCTCTATCACCTAATAATAAAGTTGCTAGAAGCAATGGTCCAAATCTTCCAATTATCATTAAAATTGAAAGTATAATTTTTGAAAGATGATTTAAATCTTTTGTTATTCCTGTAGATAAACCAACGTTTCCAAAAGCACTTACACTTTCAAAAAGTAATTCTTTAAATAAATTATCTGGTTCAAAAGAAGCCATTATTATAAAACCTACACTTACTAAAATTATACTAAAAACAAAAATTACAAAAGATCTTCTAACTACTTGTGCCGAGATTGTTCTTTTGAAGATGGTGACTTCTTCTTCTCCTCTTATATTCGATATGAGGGCTATTATAATAACTGCCAGGGTCCCAACCTTTATACCTCCTGCAACTGAAAGACTGCTTCCACCAATAAGCATTAATACAATTGTAGTAAATGTTGTACTATTATGTACAAGATCGTAGTCTATTAGTGAGAATCCTGCTGTTCTGGTAATAACATGAAAAAAAGATTGAGTTATTTTGTCATTAATAGAATTCCCATAAATTGTATATATATTATTCCATTCTCCAAACAAAAATTGCAGACATCCAAGAAATAGAATAAAAAAAGTAGAAAAAATTACAATTTTAGAATTTAGAGATAAATGTATTTCTTTAAATTTCGTTAGAGATATCATTTTTATATTTCTCAACAATTCAAAAACTATTGGATAGCCAATACTTCCAAAAAAAATAAGAAACATGGTTATAAGTAAAAAATTATTATCATTTGTTAATGAACCTATACTTCCTCCATTTCCATCCTTGATCATATCAAAGCCAGAACCATTGAAAGATGCAACAGAATGAAAAAGAGAATTATATATTCTTCCATGATCATTAAATTGTATTTTATCGCCAAAAACAAAATATAGAATAATTATTCCAATTATTTGAAAAAAAATTGCTAAATAAACGACATTAAATAAAAAGTTTGGTGTATTTCCTGTTTCCAGTTTGGTTGGACCACTATCGGAAAGTCCTTCCCTTATTAGCAATCTTTGTTGTAAGTTTATTTTTCTTCCCGTTATGATTAGTAACAAAAAACCAGCACCTACCATAAACCCAATTCCACCTATAAAACTTAAAAAGATAATAATTGATTTACCTATTAAACTCCAACCTAATTCAGTATCAAAAGGAACCAATCCTGTAACCGTAACAGCTGAAGTTGAAACAAAAATATAATCTACAAAAGAATATTCTACTAAACCTGATTTCGAAAAAGGTAAAGACAAACAAATTGTTCCCAAAACAATTAAGAAAATAAGACTATAGAAAATTAAAAGAGGAGAATATATTCCTCTTGTAGAATTTTTTCTTACTTGAATTCTTAATATTTCGGGAGATAATTCTTGTGATCTTTTTACTCGATGTATTTTTTCTCCCGAATAAAGATTATCATCTTCGATTGCCATTTTATATTTTTTTTATCTAATACATAGATTATACTTATTTAGGTTATATTAAGCTTATTAGTTAATTTGTGAATGCAAAAATATTCCATAGAAATAGTTCCAAAACAAATTGAACGTTTGAAATATTTACCCAAAGATGTTTTTACTGAGGTTTATGTTGCATACATACCTGGAGAAAAATATGAAAGTATTGTGGAAGCATCTAAAAGTTTAATAAAAGATGGATTTAATGTCATACCTCATTGTCCAGCACGAACAATACCATCTAAGAAAGAACTTGATTCTTATCTTTTTCAATTGTCATCTATTGGAGTGAAAAAAATTTTAACTCTTGCTGGAAGTGGTAATAATCATTTTGAAATCACAGAAAACCCTAATAATATTTTTTCGAATACATTAGAAATGTTAGAAACAGGATTGTTTGAAAAATATCAATTTGAACAAATCAATATAGTCGGGCATCCAGAGGGGAACCCAATGGATCCAGAATCTGAAAAGAATCTTCTATTAAAATGTCAATGGTTGTATAAACGTAATTTTAATTCTTCAATTGTAACCCAGTGGACAACTAATTTAGAATCAACTAATAAATGGATTCTTGACACAAAAAAAATGATTAAAAGTAAATTTGACAATAAATTGAACATTACTATTGGGATAGCAGGACCTGCAAAGTTAACAACTTTGATAAATTATGCAAAGATTTGTGGAGTTAATGCCACTTCTCTAATACTAAAAAACAAACAATTAGGATTAAGAAATTTGATTAGACATAATCCTACAAAAACAATTGAAGAATTGAGAAATTATGATAATTTACATTTTTTTCCTTTTGGAGGGATTAGAGAAATATGTGATTGGATAAATGAAAAGGTGAAATCATAATGTCAGATTTTATAATAATAGGTGAAAATATTCATACAACAAGATCAGTTAAAAGAGGAGGTATTCGTACAGCAGTAGTTGATGATAAAGAAGTACTTATATTTAACAAAAAAAATGATAATTTTGATTATATGGACATACCTGATGTGTTTAAAAAAACACAACCTTATCAACAAGGTCAACTTAAGCATTTCATGATTGCTATATGGCAGGGAATTAATGGAGATCAAGAAAGAAAAAACCAAGGTATAAGTTATATAAAATCTGAAATTAAAAGACAAATAAATAATGGAGCAACTTATTTAGATATTAATGTTGATGAGTATAGCTATAAACTTGATCAGCAAATTACCGCAATGAAATGGGTTGTAGGTATTGTGAAAGAATTTTCTGATGTCCCTCTTTCAATCGATTCTTCAAATATAGATATTATTAAGGAAGGACTTATAGAATATAACAATATAAAAAGACCTTTGGTTAATTCATTGTCTTTGGAAAGAGTTGATTTATTAGATTTCATTGTAGAGCAGAATTGTAAAGTTGTAGTGAGTGCTGCAAGTGAAAGTAGCATGCCAGAATCTTCAGACGAAAGAATTACTAATTTGTCAAAAATTATGAATATTTCTTTATTAAAAGGGATAAAAGAAGAAGATATATTTATAGATCCCTTAATTTTTCCTATTTCAGTGGCTTCAAACTATGGAAAAGATGCTCTGGAAGCAATAAAAAAAATTAGAAATATTTGGCCTAAAGTTAATGTTACAGGAGGTATGAGTAATATATCTTTTGGGTTACCGAAAAGAAGATTGATAAATGATGTCTTTATTCACTTAGCTATTGAAAATGGAGCTAATTCTGGAATTATCAATCCAATAGAATCAAAATTGGATAGAATAATCAATATGAACCAAAATGAAAATCAGTATAAAATAACAAAAAATATGTTAGAAGGTAATGACGAATTTTGTACAGAATATCTCACAGCTTATAGAGAAAATAAACTTTAAATAAATGTTTTTTATTAGATATATAATATGGTTATTGCGTTTCATCGGTGATATAACGAATGAATTCCTTGATAAGAATATCCCTTTCATGTCTGCTGCAATTTCTTTTTATGCTTTTTTTTCATTGTTCCCTTTATTATTAGCATTGATCATTATTTTTACTTTATTTTTTGGGGTAAGAGGTTTTGAACAATTATTAATTGACTCGGTAAAAGACTTTATACCAATTCTTGATGAACAAGATGATGCGTTTATTAAAACTTTTTTTGCTAGTTTGACTTCAAAAAGGTTTATAACGAGTGCAATTGCAGCATTTGGGCTCTTAATTGCTTCTACGGCGGTATTCAGTAGTGTTAGAAAAAGCATAAATGTTATATGGGGTATAGAAAAAAAACGAACATTTATTCAAGAAAGAGCTATTGATTTCACTTTAATTTTTTTAGCATCATCGTTACTCTTGATTTCATTTATTCTGACTACTGGGTTAAGTTTTCTTAGTGAATTAATAACAATAACCTTTCCTGATTCTCCACTCAGAGACCCAACTATTTGGAGTAGATTAACGTTACTGATTCCACCTTTATTGACTTTTTTAGTTTTTTTTATTTGTTTGTGGTGGCTACCAAATGTAAAGTTAAGATTTATTGATGTATTTCCTGCTGCTTTTCTTGCTGCAATTGCTGAAGAAATAAACAAAATGGTTTTCATATTATATTTGAGAAACTTTAGTGGAATTTCTGGTTCGATTTACGGTGGAGTTAGTGCAATTATAGTTTTGATGGCTTTTATTTATATATCAGCCATTATTTTGTTAATTGGAGCGCAAATTTCCGCAAGATTTACTGTTTATCTTTCTGTAAGAAAATTAAATAAACAAAATAAAATATTGAATTTAAGTTTAAATAGGTTAAATTAATTTTTTTCGATGAATAGCTTTATTTTATTTTCTTCCGAAATATTAATTTCTTCAGTTTCTTTGGCTTCTTGAATTTTTATTGATTTAGCAAGTGCATTGGTTGATATGTAATCCTTAAACTGTTTGATAGAATTTTGAACTTCTTTATCTCCCCAAATAACTACATTTATTTCATCAGAAATATCAAAATTTAGATCTTTTCTTTTATTTTGTATAGTTCTAAGTACATCTCTTGCTATTCCTTCTTTTTTTAATTCTTGATTTAATTCAAGCTTTAAGGAAGCTACAATTTCTCCCTTATTTATTTCTTCAGACTGTGTACCTGGCATTGATTCTTTTTCTATAGAATATTCATCCTCTAATAAAATATATTTTCTTATTTTGGCTGTTCTATCTTTGTTGATTTTCCATTCATAATTATTAGCACCTTCTAAACAATCTTTAATATTCTTACCTAATTTAGGTCCTAATTTTCTAAGATCAATAATTAATTTTTCCTTATATAAAGAATCAGAATCTTTCTGGATAATAATGTTTTTTATATTTATTTCTTCTAAAATATAATCTTTAAATCCCAAAATCCATTCTAAATCTTCTCCTACAAGAATAATTTCTTCTAATGGTTGCCTGACTCGAATATTATTAGATTTTCTTATAGATAGACCTGCAGAACATATTTCCCTAATGGTGTCCATTTTATTTAAAAAATCATCATCCTTAGGGAAAAAATTAGTAGTTGGCCAATTTAACAGATGAACACTTTTGCCTCCTGTTAATTTGGTATAAATTTCTTCAGAAATCAATGGCATTAATGGAGATAACACTTTGGTTATATTTAACAATACGGTGAATAAAGTGTCGTAGGCATTTTTTGAGTCTTTATTATCTGCATGTTTCCAAAATCTTGGCCTACTTCTACGTATATACCAATTGTTTATCGCATCTATGAAATTTGGGACCACTTGGCATGCACCTGAGATATCATAATTTGAAAGATTATTTTCAATAGAATTTATTAATTCCTTAGTTTTAAGCAAAGCATATATATCTAAAGGATTTTCAGATGTATAATTTTCCTTAGCCTTTACCCCTTCAGCATTTGCATATAAACAGAAGAAATAAAAAGCATTCCATAAAGGTGTTATTATTAATCTTTGTGTATCAGAGATACCCTTACCTTCCATATCTATTTGTAGATTTTGACCCTTAAGAATTGGAGATGCTGCAAAAAACCATCTTAGGGAATCTGATCCAAATTTTTTCCAAATTAATTCAGGTTCAGGATAATTTCTAAGTTTTTTTGATAACTTTACTCCATTTGTATCTAAAACTATTCCATGACATATACAATTTTTGAATGGAGGTTTATCAAAAATCGCTGTACTTAATACCATCATAGTATAAAACCATCCTCGTGTTTGACCTATGTATTCTACTATAAAATCTGCAGGGAAATGTGATTCGAACCAACTCTTATTTTCGAAAGGATAATGTACTTGTGCAAAAGGCATAGAACCAGATTCAAACCAGCAATCAAATACTTCAGAGACTCTCTTCATTGTACTTTTTCCAGTTGGATCATCTGGATTTGGCCTAGTTAATTTATCTATAAAAGGTCTATGAAGATTTTTTGGCCTTATTCCAAAATCTTTTTCAAGATCATCTAAACTTCCATATACATCAACTCGAGGATATTTGGGATCATCTGATTTCCAAACTGGGATAGGTGAACCCCAAAACCTGTTTCTGCTTATCGACCAATCTTTTGCACCTTCAAGCCATTTTCCAAAAGTACCATCTTTTATATGATTTGGGACCCAGTTAATCCCTTGGTTCAATTCAACCATCCTGTCTTTAAATGAAGAAACATTTACATACCAAGAATTTACAGATTTATATATTAAAGGTTCCTCAGTTCTCCAACTATGAGGATAATTATGTGTGTATTTTTCTTTTTTAAAAAGTATATTTCTTTCTTTTAGATACAAAATTATTTTTTCATTTGCATCAAAAACATTGATTCCGTTATAATCAGTTACTTCATTGGTAAATCTACCCTGATCATCAACGGGGCACACTAATTGTATGTTATTTTCTTCACAAACTATTTGATCATCTTCTCCAAAGCCTGGTGCCATGTGGACAATTCCTGTCCCTTCTTCAGTATTAACAAAATCTGCAGATAACACGCGAAATGAATTTTTATTGGTTTTAAAATAAGAGAAAATGGGTTCATATTTTGTTCCTAATATCTTTTCTCCTTTGATTTTTTTGATAATTTTTATATCTTTAAGTTCTTCAGAGAAATTTTCTAAAACATTTGAAGCAATGACAAAATTTTGATTATTTTTGGTGATTAATGAATAATCTATATTTTCCCCAACCGCACATGCTAGATTCGAAGGCAAAGTCCAGGGTGTGGTAGTCCAAGCTAATAAGTAGGATTTATGATTATTGTTAAAATCTAAATTTGTTTCTGTGATTTCAAATTTAACAGTTACTGCAGGATCGGTTCTATCTCTGTATGAATCATCTAGTCTTGTTTCAAAATTTGACAGTGGAGTTTCTGCTTTCCACGAATATGGCATAACTCTATCTTTTTCATAAATCAATCCTTTATCCCACAGTTGTTTAAATGCCCATAGCACGGATTCCATATAATCCAAATCCATAGTTTTATAATCATCTTCAAAATCTACCCATCTAGCCTGTCTTCCTACCGTTATTTCCCATTCTTTTGTATATTTCATAACAGATTCTTTACAATGATTATTGAAATTTTCCACTCCAAATTCTTGTATCTGTTTTCTACCAGAAATACCTAATTCTTTCTCTGATTCCATCTCAGCAGGTAATCCATGGCAATCCCAACCAAATCTTCTATCAACTTTACTACCCATCATAGTTTGAAATCTCGGGATTATATCTTTCACAAATCCCGTCAGTAAATGACCATAATGAGGGAGTCCATTTGCAAAAGGAGGGCCATCATAAAATACATACTCTTTAGAATCCTTTCTATTTGATAAGGATTCCATAAAAGTCTTTTCTTTATTCCATTTAATAAGAATTTCTTCCTCAATTTCAGGGAAAGAAACGGAAGATTCAATTTCTGGATAATATTTTTTGTTATCTAAAGATTTCATATATATTTTATAATTTTACAATTGAATGGTATGAAAATACTATAAATTGAATACTGATATTGGATTGTAAGAAAAAATATGTTTTTTTTCTATGTCAGTTAAATAATCTGTTTGTATCAAACATTTATTCAAATCGATTAATGGAAAATCAGAAGCAAATAAGATTTTGTTAATAGATGAACTTAGGATTGATGTTCTATATATACTTTTATCATAAAGAAAAGGTTGAGCAGCACTATCATAATATACATTGGTGGATATTTTTTTTATTTCTGGCATTTGTTCATAAAAAACTAAACCACCACCAAAATGAGAAAATATGAAAATATTATCTTGATTTTTTTCTACTAATTTAAACAAAAATTTAGGATATGACCTTCCTTTTCCTTTATATTTGTGACCTAGAGGTTCGGAACCATGAATAATTATTGGCAAATTATAATGTAAAGCTATTTTCAAAATATTATTAAAAATTTTGTTATCCAAAATATTTTCTAAATTATTAATGTGTAATTCTCCTATCCCTTTTACACCTTTGGATATACATCTTAATAGTTCTTCTTCAGATTTTTTTGAATTTATATCTAAACTACAAAAAGGTATTATTTCCTCTGGGAATTGTTTTTTTGAAAGTAAGATATAATCATTAACCAAGATTGCTAATTCATGATTAGTCCAACCAAAACCAGCAGTTACTGATTTATTTATACCATTTTTTTTCATTTGCTTAATTAATTGTTCTGCTTGAACAATTTTGGTATTTTTATCAAAAAAATCATTAAAAATAGAATCTAATGTTTTAAATTGATTTAAATTTTTTGAAATTTCTTCAGGGAGTATGTGAGTAAGTGAATCAATTATCATTTTATTATTCTTTTTTTTATTTATAATTTAATAATTATGACAAAAAATAAAATTGATAGTAGTAAATTTGGTGAAGTTTTTATCACAAAAACTTCACCTGAAAATGTTATTAATGATTATTATGAATTGCTCTCTACAACTAAAATACATAGGAAATTTAACCTTAATACCCATACTTTACTTAAAGCTAATATTTCTTGGCAACATTATTTTCCTGCTTGTTCAACCGCTCCTTGGCAATTAGATGGAGTTATACGAGGACTTAGGTCTCTTAATTTCAAGAAACTAGAAGTTGCACATAATGGAACGGTAGTTGTAGATGCAACAGAAGGTAAAATAAACAATGGTTTTTATGCAATTGAAAATGATTTGTCTATTCCAAGTACAATTCTAGATCAACCTAATCAAGAATGGGTACAGTATAGACCAAAAGAGAAAATGATTGTGTTGGATAAAATATATAAAGATGGAATATTAATACCAAAGAAACTAATCGGAACCAATATAATTCACCTTCCAACAGTTAAAACACACGTTTTTACGACAATAACAGGTGCTATGAAGAATGCATTTGGAGGACTATTACATCAAAATAGACATTGGGCACATCGAGATATACACAATACTTTGGTTGATCTTTTAAAAATTCAATATGAAATTCATGAGAATATATTTGCTGTAATGGATGGTACATTTGCTGGAGATGGGCCAGGTCCTAGAGCGATGAATTTTAAGGAGAAAAACATACTTTTGGCCTCTTATGATCAAGTAGCTATTGACGCAATTGCTGCCAAATTAATGGGCTTTGATCCAATGAGTATTCCGAAAATCAGAATTGCACATGAAAATGAATTGGGAATTGGGAACCCGAGGGATATAAAAATTATAGGAAATTCTATAGAAAAAATAAATTGGGGATTTACTGATACGAAGAATACATTCGCAAGTCGAATTCAAAAATTAATTTATTGGGGGCCATTGAGGCCCTTGGAAAAAATTTTATTACGAACATTTTTGGTTAACTTTTCATTTATGGCTTCAAATTTATATCATAATGTTTACTGGTTAAAATTTATAGGAAAACGAAGAATACGAGATGCTTTTGATACTCAGTGGGGAAAACTACTAAAAAACTATAAAATCATAAAACCATAATGAGATCAATAGTTCAATTTTATTATGAAGTTTCCATTAAGAAATTATACGAACTTAATGCAGCTATCGCCCCTTGAGATGCAGCAGTAATAGTTTGTTTTAAATTAGAACTGTTTGTGATGTCTCCTGCCGCAAAGATGCCTTCAATATTTGTTCTTTGATCTTTATCAACTATGATTTCATTAGTTTGTGAATCTAATTTTATATTTAATTTTTTCGGTATTTCAATTCTAGGATCAGCCCCTGCTTCAATCATTAACCCATCTGTAGCAAAAATTTTTTTACCCTTAAATTCATTCTCTAGTTTTACTTTCTCTAATCCTTTTATTTCATCTCCAATCAATTCAACAACAGTATTATTTAGGATTAATTTAATATTTTGAGTATTATTCAGAGTATCGATTAATATTGGTTCTGGTCTCCATAGTTTTTCTCCCCTATATACTAAGAAAACAGTTTTAGCATATTTCGAAAGTAAAATTGAACCTTCTACTGCAGCATTTCCTCCACCGATAACTATTGCCATATCTTTGTTTTTATATAAAGGTGCATCACAAGTTGAACAATAAGAAATTCCTTTTCCTATCCATTCTTCTTCATTTTTTAGACCTAATTTTCTTCGTTCTCTTCCTATAGCTAAAATAACTGATTTGGCATATATTGTTTCGTCATTTTCAAGATAACAAGTAAATGACCCTTCATTTTTTTCAATAGAACTTACATTTGACTCTATAATTGGAACATCTAAATTTATTACCTGATTTTTAAACTCAAGCATTAGATCAAATCCATCAATTTCTGCATTTCCAGGATAATTTTCTATAATTCCTCCTATTGCAGTTTCGCCCCCAAATTCTTGACCTACAAGTATAGTTTTTATTTGATATCTTGCAGCATAAAGTCCTGCAGCGTATCCTGCAGCACCTTGACCAGCGATTAACAAGTCTATTGATTTATTATTTGAATTTTTCATAGAACTTTTCTTATTTTAGATAATAAAAGAGAATTTTTGAATATGTATTTTGTAAGTTTAGAATACTAATTATATTATAATTACTATAAATTGTAGTAGAGGAGCAGATTTAACATGGGGGAACTTGAAGGTAAAGTTGCTATAGTTACTGGAGCCGGCAGATTGAGAGGTATCGGAAGAGCTGCGGCTGTAGCATTAGCTAAACTAGGTGCAGACATAGTGGTTACAGGAACAGGTAGAAATCCTGAAACATTTCCAGATGATGAAAAGACTATAGGCTGGAAAGACATCGAGAGTGTTGCTGAACAGGTAAGGGATTTAGGGGTCAGGGCCCTTCCATTGGTGTCTGATGTAACAAAACAAAGCGATGTATTAAGGATGGTAGATGATACTATAAAAGAATTTGGAAGAATTGATATTTTAATAAATAATGCCGCTTACGCGAGAGCAGAGGATAGAGTTCCAATCTTAGAATTAAGTGAAGCATCTTTTGCTAAAGTAATGGACATTAAGGTTACAGGCACATTCTTTTGCACAAAAGCTGTTATTAGACACATGATAGATCAAGGAGAAGGAGGCAAAATAGTTAACATTTCTTCTACAGCTGGGAAAAAAGGATCAGCAAATACTTTGGCATACAATGGTGCTAATTTTGCGATAGTAGGAATGACTCAATCAATGGCTAGAGAGTTAGGGCCTTACAATATAAATGTAAATGCTGTTTGCCCAGGTGCTGTTGATACCCACAGAATGGATATTCTCGGAAGAGGTGAAACATGGACAAATATGGCTCAAGTGACTCCCATCGGTAGAAACGGAACAGATGATGAAGTTGGAGAGTTCTGTGCATATCTGTGTACCGAAGCAGCTTCATGGATTCATGGACAATCAATTAATCAAAATGGGGGATCAGTTATGGAACACTAAATCTTTTTATTAAGATTTAGTAACGGTTTTCTAATTAATTTTTTATATTGGAGTAAATATGATGAATAATAAAATAAAAGTTATAGAGAATGGAAATGTTTGTTCTCCTAAGGGATTTTCTTCGGGATCAATTTTCTCTGGTATCAAATCACCAGGTCAAGATAAAAAAGATATAGGAATTATTTTTTCAGAAAAACCATGTATCTCAGCTGGTACTTTTACTCAAAATTCAATTGTTTCTCCATCAGTTAGTTGGACAAGAAATATTATAAATTCTGGTAATGTTCAAGCTATTGTTGCAAATTCTGGCTGTGCTAATACCGCAGTAGGAATTCAAGGGTTAAAAGACGCAGAAGAGATGGCCAACATTACGTCTAAAAAACTAAATATTAATATAAATTCGGTTGCAGTAGCATCGACAGGAATAATTGGAGTAGAATTACCAATGGCCTTGATGAGAAAATATATTCCAAAAATAGAATTAACTTCTAATGGAGGGAATGGTTTTGCAAATTCTATTTTAACAACTGATAAAAGGACAAAAGAAATAGCTTTTTCTATCAAAATTCATAATAAAGAAGTGAAAGTAGGTGGAGTTGCAAAAGGTTCGGGGATGATTCATCCTAATATGGCAACTATGTTATCTTTCATTACAACAGATGCTGATATAGATAAAATAGCTCTTCAAAAAATTATAAAATCTGCAGTTAAAAAATCTTTCAATCAAATTAGTGTTGATGGAGACCAGTCAACAAATGATACTGTATTAATTATTGCTAATGGACTAGCGAATAATAATAAATTAAAAGATTTAAGTAGTGAAGAAACTAAATTGTTTTCAGATGCAGTTCAAAAAGTATGTACTTTTTTAGCAAAAGAAATAGCTAGAGATGGAGAAGGTAATAATAGATTAATAGAAACCGAAATTGTCGGTGCAAAAACAACAAATGATGCACTTTTAGCCTCAAGGTATGTAGTATCATCTAATTTAGTTAAAACTGCCGTATATGGAAGAGATCCTAATTGGGGTAGAATTATTATGGCTGTAGGAGCTTCTCAAATTGACCTTATTGAATCCAAAATAGATATTTTTGTCAATGACATTCAAATAGTAGCTGAGGGTGTTGCTATATCATATAATCATCAAAGTATTGTAATTGCTATGGGAGAGGAAGTAATTAGATTTAAAATTAACCTCAATATAGGAAATGAATCTGCTAAAGCATGGGGTAGTGAACTTACAGAAGAATATGTAATATTTAATTCTGCTTATACGACCTAAATTAAATAATGAAAACTTCAAAAAATAATATTTCAGTAATAAAAATAGGTGGTTCAACACTTGGTGAAAATGATAGCACCTTTGAAGATATAGAAAAACTTTACAAAAAAGGTTGGAATATTGTACTTGTTCATGGTGGTGGTAGAGAGATTTCAAAGTGGTTAAATAAGCAGGGTGTTGAGCCTGAATTTGTAGATGGATTGAGGAGAACAGATAAAAGAACTCTAGACGTCGTTATTTCAGTTCTTTCAGGGAAAATTAACTCTGAAATAATTATCGAATTACAAAATTTAAACATAAAAGCGGTTGGAATTTCAGGTTCTTCTGGTCTTATTTCTGCTAAACAGCTCAGCAAAAAACTTGGTTTCGTTGGTGAAATTGTTTCTTGTAATACTGACCTTTTATTTTCTTTATTTGAAAATGGTTTTTTACCAGTAGTTTCTCCTTTAGCATTAGCTTGTGATAAGAAGAAACAAATTTATAATATTAATGCTGATACAGCAGCTGGAGTTTTGGCTAAGAATTTAAAAGCAAATAATATTATATTTCAGACAGATGTATCGGGAGTACTAGATTCACATAGAAGAATAATTCCACAAATGACAAGATCGCAAGCGTTAGATTTAATTAATTCAGGAATAGTTCAAGGAGGAATGATACCTAAAATCAAAGCTTGTGTTGATGCTTTGGGGACTGTTTCAACAGGGAAAATTATTGATGGAACTATACGAGGAAACTTATTAAGTGCATTCACTAATGATAATATTGGTACTAGAATAGTATAAAGTTGAAATTAATTTGGAGTGTTAAATGCTTTCTTCCCAAGAATATAAAGATTTAGAAAAAAAATACTACATGCAAGTTGTCAATAGAATGCCACCCGTTTTGATTAAAGGGAAGGGCACTATCGTTACAGATACTGATGGAAATGATTATCTAGATTTTACTGCAGGATGGGCAGTTTTAAATTTAGGACATTCTCATGAAACTGTAACTAAAGCAGTGAGTGAGCAGGCTGGGAAAATAATGCAAATGAGTAACCTTTTCTATACCACTCCGCAATTATCTTTAGCCAAAACAATTGTAGATAATTCAGACATAGATAAAGTATTCTTTTGTAATTCGGGTGCTGAAGCAAATGAGGGAGCTTCTAAATTAGCAAGAAAATGGGGGAAATTGAAATTAAATGGAGCTTATGAAATTATTACTACTTTAAATTCCTTTCATGGTAGAACCCAAGCAATGATGGCTGCCACAGGTCAGCCCCATTATCAAAATAATTGGAAACCCTTAATGCCAGGATTTGTAAATGTTGAATATAATAATCTAGATGAAATTAAGAATGCATTTAACAAAAATACTTGTGCAGTATTAATCGAACCCGTTCAAGGAGAAGGGGGAGTGAATATTCCGGATGAAGGATATTTAAAATCAGTTCAGGAGTTTTGCAGATCAAAGAATATATTATTTATGTTGGATGAAGTTCAGACAGGAATGGGTAGATTGGGGACTTTATTTGGTTATCAGAGCTTTGAAGGAGTAGAACCAGATGTTATGACATTAGCAAAGGCTTTGGGATCAGGTGCTCCATTAGGAGCTTTTTGTACAAAAGACTTCTGTTCAGTTCTAGAACCAGGAGACCATGGTTCTACATTTGGAGGAAATGCATTAACAACCTCAGCAGGAGCAGCCGCTGCTGATTATATGGTAAAAAACAATATTCCTACAATGGCTCTAAATTCTGGAATTTATATGAGAGAAAAACTAACAAATTTAAAGGAAACTATTGATCAGATTACAGAAATAAGAGGAATGGGATTATTGATAGGAGTAGAAATGCAACAGGAAATTTCAGCAACAATAGTTGGTGAAGCAGTAAATAAAGGATTATTAATTAATGCTGTAAGACCGAATATGATTAGATTTATGCCTCCATTAAATGTTTCAAAAGATGAAATTGACCAAGCAGTTTCTATATTAGAATCAATATATAAAACTTTATAAAAAAATTATGTCAAAAGGGAAATGTATATTAGCTTATAGCGGAGGGATGGATTCAACCATTTCTGTGGTTTGGATAAAGGAAAAGTACGATTTAGATGTAATTACCTTGACTGTAGATCTGGGCGCAGGTCCTGAAATAGAAGGAGTAAAAGAAAAAGCAAAACAAGCTGGCGCTGTTGAAGCAATTGTTTTAGATGTAAAAGAAGAATTTGTAACAGAATATATTTTCCCTGCTCTAAAAGCAGGTGCTATGTATGAAAATGTATATGCTTTATCCACAGCATTAGCCAGACCTTTGATGGCAAAAAAATTAGTAGAAACAGCCAGAAAATTTGGAGCAGGATATGTATCACATGGATGTACGGGGAAAGGAAATGATCAAGTTAGGTTTGACTCATCGATAAAAACTTTATCAGGCAATGGAGAGTCTATAGAAATCATTGCTCCAGCAAGAGAATGGGGTATGACAAGAGATGAAGAAAAAGAATATGCAAAAAAAGCAGGTTTAGAACTAAGAGAAATTGGTAAAAACCAAAGAGTGTATTCTATTGATAGAAATTTATGGGGATTAGCAATTGAAGGAGAAGATTTAGAGGATACCTGGGCTGAGCCACCTGAAGATGCTTTCTCATGGACAAATAGTTTAGACAAAACACCTGATAAACCCGAAATAATAGATATTCAATTTAGAGAAGGAATGCCTATATCTATTAATGGAAAAAATATGTCAGGAGTTAAACTAATCGAATTTTTAAATAATTTAGCAGGTAAACATGGTATAGGTAGAGTTGATCATTTAGAAAATAGGCTAGTGGGGATAAAAAGTAGGGAAGTCTATGAAACTCCAGCCGCGGTAGTTTTGTATAATTCAATTATTGCATTGGAAACAGCTACTCTATCTAGAGAACAACAAAGAATAAAATCTTTTTTATCACAAAATTATTCTGACTTGGTATATGATGGGAGATGGTTTACTATGTTGAGAGAAAATATTCAAACATTTATGAATAGTGTTCAACAATTTTCAACCGGAGATATTAAATTAAAACTTTATAAAGGATCATGTAATGTTATCGGAAGAAAATCTAAATTTTCTCTTTATGATTATGACATGTCTACCTATTCTTCAACGGATAGTTTTAATCATAGTTCCGCTGTAGGATTTATAGATATCTATTCTTTACCATCAAGAATACAAGCAAAAAAACAAAAATTTAACGATTTATAAGAATTTGACTCATAATAAAAAGAAAAATAATTTTACTTCTTCAGTCCAAGGAGAAGAGATATTTGGTAAGTTTACCAGTTCATTTGAAACAGATATCCATTTGTATGAAGAAGATATTGAAGTTTCAATAGCCTATTCCAAAATGCTAAAAAAAATTGGAATTATAAATCAATCTGAAAATCTGAAGATTATAGCTGGTTTAAATGAAATAAAGTCCGAGATTTTAAAAGGAACATTTAAATGGGATTTTTCTTTGGAAGATATTCACATGAATATCGAAAGCTCACTCTATACTAAGATCGGTAATGTAGCCGGGAAATTACATACTGGAAGATCTAGGAATGACCAAATTGTCACAGACTCAAGATTATATTTTAAGAAAAAAACAAAAACCATAATTGAGGAATTATTTGACTTACTGAAAGTATTAGTTGATATAGCAGATAAGAATAAAGAAATAATTATGCCAGGTTATACTCATTTGCAAAAAGGCCAACCAGTTTTGTTATCCCATTCCATTTTAGCGTATTTTTCTATTCTTTATCGTGATTATGAAAGATTTAGAAAAGCTCTCATAAATATTGATTTTATGCCTCTAGGTTCCGGAGCTTTTGCAGGTGTAAATATCCCTATTGATCAAGATTTTCTTCAAAATGAACTAGGTTTTAGCCAAAAAATATCTAATTCTATTGATGCTGTTTCTTCGAGAGATTTTATTTTAGACTTACTTTATTCTTGTTCTTCCTTAATGATAAATTTTTCAAGAATTTGTGAAGAGTTTATAATTTGGAATACTGATGAATTCAATTTTATATCTTTACCTGAAAAATTTACTACTGGTTCGAGCATTATGCCTCAAAAAAAGAACCCTGACTTTTTGGAATTAATAAGAGCTAAAGCAGGAACGAATTTAGGCTCACTTCTATCGCTTTTTACTACTATAAAAGGCCTTCCTTTTACTTATAACAGAGACTTACAAGAAGATAGACAGGGAGCAATTCAAGCAACACAAACAGTAATTGAATCTATAAAAATTATCAAAGAAATTTTAAGCGAAATGAAATTCAACTCTGAGAAAATGTTTCAATCAGCCGAAAATTCAAATATTTTAGCAACCGATTTTGCTGATTATTTAACTGCAAAAAATATTCCATTTCGTGAAGCCTACAACTTAATGAAAGAGATTTCCAATACTTTGAAAAGAACCAATAAGAATATTACTGATCTAAGCCTTGAAGATTTTCAAAATATTTCTCCTGTATTCACTAATGATGTGATGAAAATAACAATAAAAAGCTCTGTAGAAAAAAGAAATTCATTTGGTGGGACTTCTAGCCAGTCAATAAAAAATCAGATAAAAGATTCAAAAAATCTTTTGAATAAATTAAGTAATGAAATCAAATAACTTAGTAATTTCTAATAAATTTAATAATTTAGAAATAAAAAATTTAGATCAATTTTACGATATTTTATGCCAAGGTTATAGTATTTATGTAAATTTACAAAAAACAGATGAACAATTTGTTTTCACTCCTACAAATAATTCTAAAATTGTTTTAGGTTCTATAGAAGTTTTTTTTGAAAAATTGGTTAAGTTATTTGATAATGTTGAAAAAAAATTATTAATTTCAATTAATGAGTTAAATCCAGGAATTTTTGAAGTTATTTCTGAAAATTTAAGAAAATATAATCTTTACCAGAATGCTATTTTATTAGGACTTGTTTCTAAATTTTGGGATGTAAGGAGAAGAGTAGTTGATACCTCTGCAAGCTTAGAAATGGCAGTAGATTATATACCAAATGAACATACAAAAATTTTAAATGATCAATATGCTAAATGGATTTATTTGGATAAAGAATATGATGAAATTATAATTAATGAAATAAAATCTAAGGAGAAAAAGATAATAGCTGACAAAAAAATCAACAAAATAGATTTGCAACTAATATAATGAAAAACCAATGTATTATAAGCACTTCAATACTTTCGTCCAATTTCAAGAATTTACATAATGAAATAAAAGATATTGAGAATTGCGGAACTGATGAAATTCACATAGATGTTATGGATGGAGAATTTGTTGAAAATTTATCTTTTGGACTGCCAATAATAAACACTATAAGATCAAGTACGAAATTGCCTTTAGAAGGTCATATGATGGTCAATTATCCAATAAAATATGTCAAATCTTTTGCAGATGCAGGTATCGACATATTTACTTTTCATATCGAATCAAAATCACCAACCATGAAAACGATTGAATTAATAAAAAAACAAAACCTTAAAGTTGGAATTGCTATCAATCCTGATTCTTCAATTTCACTACTTCAAAAATATATTGATCATATAGACCGAATAATTTTTATGTCAGTTTATCCCGGCAAAGGAGGACAAAAATACATTCGGTCAACTGAAGATAAAATGATAGAATTTTTATCTTTAAATAAAAATAAAAATATACTCTTGGGCGTCGATGGTGGCATAAAATCTGAAACAATCAGAGGAGCCTACAACGCAGGAGCCAGATTATTTATCTCTGGAACAGGGATTCTTGATAATAAATTGGGATATTATGGAGCAATAGATCAACTGAGAAGAGCTACTTTAAACTAACACCTTTTTTATCTAGTGTTCTAATTTCTCTAACAGTTAATTTAACGACATAAACCTTATCATTTATTGTAATTTTTCTTTTTTGTATATTAGGTTTTGAAATTTTTTGAGTTGCGTTCAATGCATGTGATCGATTATGACCGAACAAGGGTTTTTTTAGCGGACCGAGCCCCAAATGTTTTCTAGGATTTATAGCCATTATTTGTTCTCTTTTAAAATTTTATATAATCTATTAAAATATCTTTTTTGTATATATTTAGTTTATCACCAAAATTATAATCTAAAATATAAAAATTATGAAAAAAAATAAAGAAATACATCTAAATGATCTAGCGAGTGCTATAAAAAATTTTATTTTCTATTTAAATTTATACAAAGAAAGAATTAATGATCTTAATGTATTCCCGGTACCAGATGGCGATACTGGAACGAATATGTATTTAACTTTGAAAGATCTAGATACTATTATAGAAACTCCAACAAAACTTCAACTTTTTTTAAAAGAAATTGCTCATACTACACTTATGGGAGCCAGAGGAAACTCTGGTGTAATTTTATCTCAGTTTTTTAAGGCTTTATTAAATTCTTATGAAAAAAATGGTTCACTGACTATAAATTCTTTTTCCGAAACATTTTTAATAGCAGCTCAGATAACCAGAGAATCATTGCCTAATCCTGTAGAAGGAACAATGTTAACAATTTATGATGACATAGGTAATGCGATACAAGAAAAAAAAGGAAAAGTTGACAATTTTTCTGACTTACTAAAAATTATTGCCGATACTTCTATCAAATCAGTAAGAGAAACACCTAATAAACTGAAAATTTTAAAAGATGCTGGAGTGGTAGATTCTGGAGCGTTAGGATTAGCTATAATGCTTAATTCTTGGTATTTTTCAATTGATAAAGATATTTCTATAGAAATCCAATTAGAAAAAGCTTATGAAAAAATGATAGCAGGAATGTCTCGCAAAGTTTCTGAATCTTTTATGTCAAATGAAGAGGAATTAGAATGGGGAAATTGTACAGTTTTCACTATAAAAGGGTCTGACTTAGATATAGATAAGGAAAGAAAAAAAATATCTAATTTTGGAGAATCTGCCATCATAACAGGTGATAAAAATTTACTCAAAATACATGTTCATGTTGAAGAAACTGAAAGCATTCTAAATTATGCAAAATCTATTGGGGAAGTTGAAAATTTATTTATTCAAAACATGGATGAACAAACTAGGAATCTACAAAACAATCAATTAGATATTGATGAATCCAATAATTTGAAAGTCGAAACAGCAGTAATAACTGTATGTGAAGGGAATGGAATAGTTAATTCATTTTTAGAAGCTGGAATGGGTGGAGTAAAGATTGTTATAGGAGGAGGAACGAACAATCCTAGTGTTAAGGAAATTATAGATGTTGTATCTAAAATCAAATCACCTAACATAATAGTTTTACCTAATGATTCTAATGTAATTCCAGTAGTAAAAGAGGTAATTAATATGAACTTAGATAAAAATCTTTTTATGTTAGAGACTGCATCAATTCAAGAAGGAATTGTTGCAACTTTTAATTATGACTCAGAACTTAATTATGAAGAAAACATAAAAAATATGGAAGAAGCAGTTAAATCTTCTGAATACGCCTCTATAACCAAGTCAACAAGAGATGTAACTATAAAAGATATTAAAATAAATAAAAATGAGTATATTGTTTTTAAGAATTCAAAAATAAATGGATCTTATAAAAATTTGGATCAAGCACTTTATGAAATTATAGTAGATCTATATTCAAGAAAAGATCTTATAACTTTGTTTGTTGGTGATCAATCTATTAAAGACAACTATAATGATATTGAAGAGAAACTAAATAATGATTTTGAAAGTAAAGAAATTGTGATTTTAGATGGGAATCAAAAATATTATAATTATCTTTTATTAGCAGAATAACAGGAGTGAAAAATGCCAAAAATAGCAATAGTTACTGATAGTACCTCAGATTTACCTAAAGAAATAGCAAAACAATATAATATAACGATTGTTCCTTTAAATGTACATTTTGGAGATGAAACACTTTTAGACGGAATTGATATCAATTCTAAACAGTTTTTTCATAAATTAGTTGAATCGGAATATCATCCCCAAACTTCTCAGCCATCAGTTGGAACTTTTATAAAAACTTATGAAACTCTGTTGAAGAATTATGATAATATTCTTTCTATTCATATTTCAAGTAAACTTAGTGCAACTTATAATTCTGCCTTACAAGCAAGTAATGAATTGTCTTCGAGTACTAAAAATATTACAGTTTTGGACAGTTTAACTGGTACAGTAGCACTAGGAGCTATCGTTACAAAAATAGCTAAAATGAATAAAGAAAATGTATCTATGGAAAATTTAATTCAAGAATCTAATAGTTTATTTAATAAAAATGAATTTTTTGGATTTGTTCCAACTTTAGAATATCTGGCTAAAGGAGGTAGAATTGGGAAAGCTCGTGCATTTATGGGCTCTTTATTAAAAGTAAAGCCTATGCTGTCGTGTGTTGATGGTTTAATCGATTCTGTTGGTAAAGTGAGAACATTAGATAAAGGCATGGAATTTCTAATTGATAAAATGAATGATCACAAAATAGATTCACTTTTTATTGTTCATGCAAATTCTGAAGATAGAGCAAAAATACTTTTTGATAAAGCAAAAGAATCTATTGATCCTGCAAAAATAGAAATTGCTGAATTTGGACCTGTTGTAGGGACACACGTTGGCCCAGGAGCTTTTGGGATAGGATTTACTATCGAATAATTATTTGAGATGCCTGATACAATAGTTGAGTTAAAAAAAATTCATTCAATTCTTATGAATGAATATGAAAATGGATTGAATGATGAATCTGTTGAGCAAGGACTTGATGCTTATCTTAATAATTTAGATGCTAATTTTTATTGGGTAAAATCTATTTATCCTCTTTCTAATAAAAATTATAAAAATTTAGGGATAGGCGAGCGACATATTTGGATAAAAAATAGTTTAGCAAAAATACAATATGAAACAGGTAAATTATTATTTGAAGAAGAAGAAAAAGAAAGACTAGAAAATATTTCTCTTGAAACACCTGTTGATAAAATACCTTTTATCCCCAAAAGATTTATAAATAAGTTTCCAAATATTAACATATTTAATTTACTGGATCTTATATATCATTTTCCTTATAGATATGAAGATTATACGAATATAAGAAAAATTATACAGCTAAAAGAAAATGATTCTGCATCCATAATAGGTGAAGTAAAAAAGTCTATTTTATTACCTAATAAAAAAGGTCCAAGGGCTACTAGAATTAGTATTTCAGATGGAAGCGGTTATATATCTGCTACTTGGTTTAGGCAGCCATATCTAATAAAAAACTTTAAGATAGGCTCCAAGGTAGCATTAGCAGGGAAAGTAACCAAATGGAAGAACTATTTACAATTTGACAATCCATATTTTGAAAATATCAATGATTTAGATAACAATGGAAATACAAAATATGCAAAATATTTACTACCATATTACCATTCCACTCAAAGATTGCCTCAATTATCAATAAGAAAGGCTATTTCAATGGCATTAAAAACAGGTTTGGCACAATTAGATGATTTTTTGCCCAATGACATACTTAAAAGAAATAATTTATTTACATTAAAAAAATCTGTTTTAAACGCTCATTTCCCTAAAAATAATGAACAAAAAGAAAAAGCTTTAAAGAGCTTTGCATTTCATGAGTTTTTTTTGTTTCACTTATCAGTCAAATTACGAAAAAAAATAAGAGAGGAAACTTTAAATTCTAAGCCAATTTTAAATTTTGAATCCAATTTAAAGAAGATAATTAATTTTTTCCCTTATGAATTAACGATGGATCAAAAAAAATCCTTAAAGGAAATAGGAGAAGATTTATCATCAAATGTTCCAATGGCAAGATTATTACAAGGAGAAGTGGGTTCTGGGAAAACAATAATTGCCTTATTAGCCCTTATTTGTACTTCTATGGAAAATCATCAAGGTATTTTACTTGCGCCAACTGAAGTTTTGTCCGAACAACACTTCATGAATATTTGTAACTTACTGGGGGCTAAAAACAATTTTGGAACTCAAGAAAATATTAAAATAGCCAACATTAAATCTGAAAAACAATTAAAAATAGGACTGTTAACAGGATCTTTAAATGAAAAGTTAAAATATCAAACGAGAAAATTGATTGAGGACCATGAAATTGACATTATTATAGGGACTCATGCTTTATTAAATGAAGATTTATCAATAAATAACTCAGGTCTAGTAGTGATCGATGAACAACAAAGATTTGGAGTACAGCAAAGAACTGCTTTGTTGGATTATGATCCAATACCAAACATGTTAGCAATGTCTGCTACTCCAATACCTCGTACATTAGCATTAACTGTCTATGGAGATTTGTCTTTATCTACTATAAAAACTCTACCAATTCAATCTAGAGCTTCTGTCGATACTATATGGTTGAAAGGGAGTGAAGGAAACATAATTTTTGAACTTATAGAAAAAGAAATAGAAAAAAAATCACAGGTATTCTATGTTTGTCCTTTCATTGAAAATTCAGATGTTTTAAATGTAGCTTCTGTTGTAGAAGAATTTGAAAAAATATCAAAAAGCTTTTTGTCTAAATATAAGATTGGATTATTACATGGAAAAATGAAGATGGAAGAAAAGCAAAGAATAATGGAAAAACTTAGAAATGGGGACATAGACATTTTAGTGACCACACCAATAATAGAAGTAGGAGTGGATATACATAATGCTACACTTATGATTATTTACTCAGCCAATAGATTTGGAATTTCTCAATTACATCAACTAAGAGGTAGAATTGGTAGAGGTGAAAAACAAGGGAAATGTATTCTTTATACTGATGAAGAATTAAATGAATTTTCGGAAATGAGACTTAATGCAATCGTTAACTCTAATGATGGATTTCAATTATCTGAAAAAGATTTGAAAATACGAGGACCGGGAGAAATCGAGCGTACAAAGCAAAGTGGCTGGCCTGAATTCAGTATAGCAGATCCAAGTGATATAAATTTAATTGAATCGGTAAATAAAGAATCAGAAATCATTATAAAAAAAGATCCTGATTTGATTTCTAAAGATAATGCATTAATAAATAAATTAATAAATAAATCTCTTTCAAATAAAATTAATTTAAGTTAAATAAATATAAGTAAGAATATAAGAAACAAAATCTATGAACCAATAAGGTTTTGGAAAAAATTATCTAACAACCAAGTTTAGCAATTTATTTTCGATGTAAATTTTCTTTATTATTTCTTTATCAGATAAATATTTAGATATTTTTTTTGAGGAACTAATATTTTCCATTATTTCTTCAATAGAAGTGTTTACTTGTAATTTTATTTGGTCTCTTAATTTGCCGTTAATTTGTACTATTAAAGTATAATCATTTCTTTCAATCAATTTTTCATTGAATGTAGGATTGTTTTGTAGATGTATTGATCCTTTTTCTCCTAATCTATTCCATAATTCTTCTGTTATATGAGGACAAATAGGTGAAAGATGTATTAATAACCTTTTACATGCTTCTATCCAAGTAGAATATGAGATTGTTCTTTTCTGTTTTATTTTTTGTAAGGTATTTGTATATTCCATTAAATATGAAATAGAAGTGTTAAATTTGAAATTAGACATATCATTTATAACATTCTTGGTTGTTAAATTTGAAATTTGTTCCAAATTTTTTATTTCAGACTCTTCTATATGTTTAAATTCGTATTTTTCAATAATTAAATTCCATAATCTCTTTAACCATCTATGGATACCATTAATTCCAGAATCTGACCAATCTCCACCCTTATCCCAAGGTCCTAAAAACATTAAATATGCTCTTACTGAATCAGTTCCATATTTTTCTATAAGAGGTTGAGGATTTAAAGGATTATTTCTTTTAGAAATTTTCATATGTCTTGCAAGCATAACTCCTTGATTAAAAAGTCGCTTATATGGTTCGTCAAAATTCAAATATCCTAAGTCTCTTAAAACTTTATTGAAAAATCTAGCATATAAAAGATGCATCACCGCGTGTTCAGCACCTCCCATATATTGATCTACTGGGGACCATTTGTCAATCTTTTCTTTTTCAAATGGAGATTGAATATCAGGACTTGCAAATTTCAAATGATACCAAGAGGAATCCATAAAAGTATCCATAGTATCTGTCTCTCTCCTTAATTTCCCATATTCGGGATGATCAAAATAAAGGAACTTTTCATCAAGAGTCAGAGGTGATTGCCCAGTAGGCATAAATTCTTTAGCTTCAGGTAGTATTACAGGTAAATCACTTTCTTCTAAAGGGATAATATTTTCGTTTTTGTCGTAACAAATTGGAATAGGTGTACCCCAATATCTTTGTCTTGATATAAGCCAATCTCTAAGGTGGTAAGTAATAGTTTTTTCTCCAACTTTTTTGCTTTCAATTAAGTTTGTTATTCTTTTTTGTCCCTCTATATTATTAATCCCATTAAATTCTCCAGAATTTATTTGTATTCCGTTGGCAGTATATGCTTTATCTAAATTGTTAACTTCTGATCCGTCTTCAGAAATTACTACTCTTATAGGTAAATTGTATTTTTTTGCAAAAGAAAAATCTCTTTCATCATGAGCTGGGACACCCATCACTGCTCCAGTACCGTACGTTGACAAAACATAATCTCCTACAAATACAGGAACCTTTTCACTATTTATAGGATTAATACAATTGACGCCTAAAAGAACTCCCGTTTTATCTCTAGTTGTTGAAGTTCTATCAATTTCAGATAATTTATTTGCATTTTCTATGTATTTTCGAAGATTATTGTTTTTTTTGGTTAAATCTAGTTGATTTATAATAGGATGTTCTGGAGATATAACTAAAAAAGTCACTCCAAAAAGTGTATCTATTCGTGTTGTGAATGTATTTATTTTTTTGTTCGTATTTTCAATTTGAAAATTTATAGTCACTCCTTCAGACTTTCCAACCCAATTTGTTTGCATTTGTTTAATTTTTGATGGCCATTCCAAACTATCCATGTCTAACAACTCTTCTGCATAGTCGGTTATTTTAAAATACCATTGAGGCATCATTTTTCTTATAACCTCACCGCCAGATCTTTCTGATTTTCCATCTCTGACTTGCTCATTTGCTAAAGTAGTTTGATCAATTGGATCCCACCAGACTGGACCATTTTTCCTATAAGCTATTCCTTTCTTATACATATCTAGAAAAAACTTTTGATTCCATTGATAATATTCAGGGGTACAAGTTACTAGTTTTCTATCCCAATCATAAGAATTTCCCATTAGGTCGAATTGGCTTTGCATGTTTCTAACGTTATTAAAAGTCCATTTTTTAGGATTGATATTTCTCTCTATAGCTGCATTTTCTGCAGGTAAACCGAAGGCATCAAAACCTTGTGGGTGCAAGACATTATATCCTTTTAATCTCATGAATCGTGCATGTGCATCTGCTGGAGTAAAGGCAAACCAGTGCCCTATATGAAGATCTCCTGATGGGTATGGAAACATTGATAATGCGTACCAATTTTTTTTGGTTGCAACATAATCTTCAGTTTTATATAGCTTTGTTTCTTTCCAAACATTTTGCCATTTTTTTTCTATATTTTTAGGTGAATACTCTTTATCTTTATCTATAACCATTAAAATTCGAACTTTTATTATATTTTATATTAAGATTTATACTCAAAAACTCTAATTATGATGCTTTTATTGATGTTTATTATTTGTAATAAATTATAATTATCTCAAAATTACTCGTAGTTATAATTAGGATTTTAAAATGTTTGATTTAATAATAAAGAATGCTCTTATGGTTGATGGAACAGGTTCATCACCTATAAATAAAGATATTGGAATTAGTAAAGATAAGATATCATCTATTGGAAATTTATCTAATGCTGAATCTAAAAAAATAATAGATGCGAAAGGGCAAATAGTCTCACCTGGTTTTATAGATACTCATTCTCATGCTGATTTTGAAATATTGAGAAATCCCCAACATGAATATGGAATTTCTCAAGGTGTTACTACAGAAATTATGTCTCCAGATGGGATCGGTTTAGTACCGTTGAGTAAGAGTAAATCTAAAGATTACATGGATTATTTGTCTGGAATTTTAGGATATCCAACTGATGATTTTGATGGAACTACATTTGAAACTGCAAAAGTTTCTTATGATAAAAAATGTAAAATAAACGTTGCGATGTTTGCAGGACATGGACCTTTAAGGCTTGATATATGTGGAATGGAGGATATCCCTTTAAGAGGCGATTTACTAACTCAAGCAAAATATAATTTAGAATTAGCATTAGAACAAGGGGCTTCAGGCCTAGCCACCGGTTTGGATTATTATCCCCAATCCTTTTCTGATACAGATGAATTGATTGAATTATGTAAAGTTGTAGCTAAAAAAAATTCTATATATTCTGTTCATCTTCGAAGCCACGAGAAAGATAGAGCATTTGCTAATGGGGGCATATTGGAAGCTATAGAAATTTCTAGGAAATCTGGAGTCTCTTTGCATGTAGAGCATTACAGAACAGCTGAAGAGACTGCAGGAGAGATAGATAAGATACTAGAACCTATAGATAAAGCAAAAAATGAAGGATTAAACATAACAATGGAAACCTATTCATATCCAGTAGGTTGTACAGTTCCTATTATTTTTTTTCCAGGTTCTTTTCATATTGGCGGAACAAAAAAAATAATCTCAAATTTATCTAACCAACAAACAAGAGATTTTTGGGAGAAAGAACTACTAGAAGATCCTCAAAGAGCTGGAATTGAAGAAATTATGTGGACTTCAATAGGTTTGAAAGAATGGAAAGATTATGTTGGTTTAACAGTAAAAGATGCTGCAAAAAAAGATGGATTGTCTCCTATTCAACATATTTTAGATATGATGTATAGAACCAATTTAAATTGTGGATTTAGAGGGGTACCCCCTTCCAGCGTATCTATTTGGAGACAAGTTGAAGAAGATATCATTGAACTTATGAAAAGGCCTGACTATATGGTAGGGTCTGATGCCGTTCCTACTGGGCAAATGATTCATCCTAGATCATATGGATGTTTTACAAGATTTTTGGGCAGATTGAGAAGAAGATTTAATGTTCCTATTGAACTGATGATTAATCGAATGACAAAATTACCTGCTGAAACCTTTGGCCTGAAAAACAGAGGGATATTAAAAGAAGGTTATTTCGCTGATTTAGTTATTTTTGATCCAAATATTGTAAATGATTTAGCAACCTTTGAAGATCCTGAAATTCTTTCAGTAGGAATAAGTCAAGTTTTAGTGAATGGGAAAATTTCATTCGAAAGTGGGAAAGATAATTTGGAGTTAAATGGTAGATTTGTTTAGTTCTATGGCTTTACCATAGATCCATCAGATCTTCTAACAGTATCCCAAGCTCCACCATATTCTCTTTCCTTAAATGGAAATTTTTTAGCTAAATTTTCATCAATATCAATTCCTAAACCTGGTTTTGAATTAGGCCACATCATTCCATCTTTTATTTTTGGGTAGCCTGGGAAAACTTCTTTAGTTTTTTCACCAAAAATAGAATATTCTTGAATTCCAAAGTTGTAACAATTAATATCTAATGCTAAATTTGCAGCATGTCCAATTGGAGATGTATCTCCCGGTCCATGCCAAGCAGTTCTTATAGAAAACAATTCTCCCATTGCAGCTAATTTTTTTGCAGGAGTTATCCCACCTATGTCAGAAATATGTATTCTTATAAAATCTATAAGTCTATTTTTTATCATAGGGATTATTTCATGGGGAGAGCTATAAAGTTCTCCCATTGCAATGGGGGTAGATGTTTGAGCTCTGACCATTTTAAAATATTCATTATCTTCAGGACTAAATAAATCTTCCAAAAAAAACAGTTGATATTTTTCAACTTCTTTTGCAAACCAAACTCCTAAAATTGGAGGGATCCTCTCGTGAACGTCATGTAATATTTCTACTCCATACCCAAATCTGTTTCTAATGTAATCGAAAAGAGAGATAGCTGATCGGATATATGGTTTAGGTTCAAATATTCCACCAGGATGGGCATAATTTTTTTTTGTGTCATACTCTTTAATCCATGAAGTTATTGGTATAGGACCTTTACTTACATCTTTATTTTTTGCAGTGTTTTTACCAGTTTGAGCAGATTTGTTACCATAGGTTGAGTAACCTGGGGTTGAAACTTGTACTCTTATATGATGAAATCCTTGTTCCATATAAGCTTGCATTTTATCACCAACCTCTTCATTTGAATCTCCAGATGTATGAACGTAAACTGCTGCAGCTTCTCTTGATTTACCTCCTAAAAGTTCATAGACAGGCATATTAGCCATTTTCCCTTTTATATCCCAGAGAGCCTGATCTATACCTGATAGAGCATTGTTAAGAACGGGGCCATTCCTCCAATAAGAAGACACATACGATGATTGCCAGATATCTTCTATATTGGAAACATCTCTCCCGATTAAAAATGGTTTTAAGTAGTCTTCGATGGCGGACTTTACAGGAATTGGTCTTTGAGTGAAAGTGGCACACCCCACTCCATATAAACCATCTTGATCTGTTAGAACTTTTACTATTACCAGTCTTATATTATCTGGTTCTGTAAATATTACTTTTATGTCCTTAATTTTTGGTGTTTTCATTATTATCTCCTTAGAATATATTATTTCTCCAAACTTATGATTTGGAATTATTTTGTATCATTTTTATCTTTTAAATATTCTTCTACTGTTGTTATTTCCAATAATTCTACATAGAAGTATAAATTACTATTTCCGGGAATTCTTGGTGGTGCTCCTTGAGAACCGTAGCCTAAATTATAGGGTATTTTTATGAAAATTTTTCCATTTTTCCCTATCTTGGATATTCCTTTTTGCCATCCTTGTATAACACCTCCCAATGGGAAAACTCCTGGTTCTGATCTAATATAAGAGGAATCAAAAATACATCCATTTTCTAACCATCCAGTGTAATTTGTTATAACTAGACTATTCAAATCTGGTTTTTCTGCTTCACCATCTTCAAGAATAAAATATTCCAATCCATCTAAGTCTATTTCTCTTGGTTCGCTTTCTAATGCTTCAAGTTGAGGAGATGCATTTGAATAATACATATTTTGACAATACATTTCTGAAGGAGTTGGTTCTATTACTGGAATTTGGATATTTTTTGAAGGATCAGCTCCACCACCTCTACAGCCAAAAATTAATATAAGTGCAAAAAAAAATGGTATTTTTAAATAATACAATCCTATCCTTCTCCAGCATCAACAAATTGTTTTGCTCCATTAGCCATCCATTCTCCTGTACTCGCGAATAAAAATTGAACTCCCATTTTTGAGAATTTTGGAGTATTGTTCAAATTAACCATAGTTCCTGCCACTCTTCCAGCTTCCATAATTTTATTTAGAGAATTATCAATTGTTTTGGTGACTTCTTTATTTTGCATGTCATTGATATAACCCATTGATTGTGCAAAATCACCTGGTGCCACAAAGAACACATCGATATCATCTACTTCCAAAATAGAATCAAGGTTTTTATAAGCAACAATATCTTCAATAAGTATCACAAGTAAACTTTTATCGTTAGCAATTTCTAGGAAATTTGGAACTCCGTATCCTTGTCTAGAAGTAGTCATTCCTCTTTGTCCTATTGGAGCGAATTTTCCTCCTGCAACTACATTTTCTGCTTCTTCTTTTGTGTTGACGTGAGGGACTACAATTCCTTGTGCTCCAAGATCTAAAGTCCTATATATTTGGCCTTGTGAATTTTCGTTTATTCTGACTACTGAAGTCAGGTCCCAAAGGTCACATGCTCTTGTCAGATCTCCGATATTGTTTGGACCTACTAGGCCATGCTCTCCTTCTAACCAAATTCCGTCGATTCCGGCTTCAACTGCTGCATTTCCAAAAGCATCAATGTCACTTGCATGCGCATTTCCTGAAGCGATATAAGCTCTTTCACCATTTTTTAGTTTTTCTTTTACTTTATTGTTACGCATTTCTATTTCTCCTTTTAGTATTTATTTTATTTTATTTTATTTTATTAGTATATCCAGGGCCTTTTCCTTTTTGCCAAGCATGCTCGGTTAAAACTTTAGTGTCTATATCTACTCCCCAACCTGGAGCAGTAGGAATATCAACTACACCTTTTTTTATATTTAAAGGTCCACCTATCATTTGATCTTTCCATGGGACATCATCGATATCAATCTCCATAATTCTTACATTAGGTACATTGGCACACAAATTTAATGAGATCATGGTAGATAAATGAGAATAGTAATTATGTGGAGCAATATTAATTTGATGACTCGCTGCTAATGCCGCCACATCTCTAGAATTTCCGAATCCTTGCCAAGGGATATCTATCATTGCAACATCCATTGATCTGAGATTAAAATAAGGTCTGTAATCGGTTATTCCGAGTAAATTTTCTCCTGATGTAATAGGAATAGAAGTTGAATCTTTGATTTCTTTTAGTCCCTCTGGTTCATACATGTCAATTTCTACCCACATCATATTATATTTTTCAAGTGCTGAACAGATTTTCTTTGCAGCTTGAGGTTTAAAATTGAAATTTAAGTCTAAACCAATAGTTACTTTCCCTTTGGAACCTTCTTGCAAAGCACTTATATGATCTTCTATAACATCTAAAAGTTCATAGTTAACAAAAGTTTGGTTTTCTGTCGTATATTCCAAACCCTGGTCTGTAGATCCATTTCCCCCACCAAATCCTCCAAAAAATACATACGTATTTTTTGGAGGATGACTTAGTGGAGAATCAGGTCTAACTATAATATTAGTTTTTAGTGAAGTATATCCTTTATCTGCAACTTCTTTCCCAAGGTTAACAATATCTTGCCGTGAGTTTAAAGGGCTTACTCCTAACAACTCATAACTTCTTGCCCTAGAAGTTCCACAATGAGACCAATAAATCTTTTGTGTATCCCTTAACTTACCTCCGAATAGCTCGTAGACGGGTATTCCATGATGTTTACCTTTAATGTCCCATAATGCCAGTTCAATACCAGCGATTGCTTTTGAGGCTATCCCACCCTTTGATTGTATTGCCATTCTTTGTAACTCCCAATAAATTGACTGAATATTTAATGGATCTTTTCCTATAAGTAAAGGCTTAAAATCTTCCACTGCTCCTACTATACCCCAAGGGTTTCTTCCATCGGACATTTCTCCAAATCCTGTTATTCCTGAATCAGTCTTTATTTCAGTAAATTGCCAAGGTCTCCATCCAGCATCTACAACATAAGTTTCAATAGATTCTATTTTCATATCTTTACTCCAAGTAGCTAATATATGTAATATAGACATAAATTATTTTTAAGTAAATAGAGAATAATCACTATGAATCAAAAGAAATGTTGCTCTCCTCAAAGGAATGAAGTTGGAGATCAAGTAAAATTTACACATAATATAGAATTCAATAAAACTCATAATCAGGAAAATAATTCAATGGTACTAATAAACGGTGGTATTTTTTCTATGGGTACAGATAATCCTAGTTCTTTTATGTCTGACGGTGAAGGCCCAACTAGAATGATAGAAATAGATCAATTCTATTTTGATAAATTCCCTGTCACGAATCTAAAATTCGACGAATTTTGTCAAAATACCGGATATATAACTGAAGCTGAAAAATTTCAATGGTCATTTGTATTTCATCTATTGGTATCGGAAAAAACAAAAAAAAATGTATCTGAATCAGTTTCTAATGCTCCTTGGTGGTGGAAAGTTGAAAAAGCTTACTGGAGAGCCCCATTTGGTCCAGACTCTAATATTAAAGAACTTGAAAATCACCCTGTTGTGCACATATCATGGAATGATGCAGTTGCTTATTCAATTTGGGCGGGGAAAGCATTACCCACAGAAGCTGAATGGGAAATGGCTGCTAGGGGAGGATTAGATAACAAATTATTTTCTTGGGGTGATAATGGTAAAAACTTACATGAAAAGTGTAATATTTGGCAAGGACAATTCCCCAAAAAAAACACCATGGAAGATGGATGGTTAGCTACATCTCCAGTAAACTTGTTTGAATCTAATGCTTTTGGTGTTTATGATACTTTAGGAAATGTTTGGGAATGGTGTTCTGATTGGTTTTCTCCCTCATTTCATCAATTAGAAAGAATTTCAACAAGAATAAATCCTAAAGGTCCTGATAATGGAAGTACAAAAGTTATGAAAGGTGGATCTTATTTATGTCATGAGTCTTACTGTAATCGGTATAGAGTTGCTGCAAGATCACAAAACACCCCTGATTCCTCTACCGGTAATTTGGGATTTAGGACAATATATAGAAAATAAGGAGAGAAAATGTTAGATAGATTTAAAGTTCCAGAACAGGATAAAATTTATGTGCCTGTTGATAAAATTACAAAAGTTACTGAGAATATTTTAAAAACATCCGGAGTAACAGAACAAGGAGCAAAAAATTCTACAGCTGTACTTATAGGAAATGATTTGAGAGGTGTAGAAACTCATGGTGTCTCAAACGGCTTAAGGTTATACGTAGAAAGCTATGCTTCAGGAAAATATAATGCCAAACCAAATATTAAAATAATAAAAGAATCTGCTACAACTGCAAATATTGATGGTGATGGAGGATTAGGTGCAGAAATTGGACCTATGGCTATGGAATTAGCAATAGAAAAAGCTGAAAAATATGGTATGGGTTCTGTGGTAGTTAGTAATACAGGACACTTAGCGGGGTGTGGTTATTATCCCTTACAAGCAGTTGAAAAAGACATGATAGGTCAAGCAATGACTTCTGGAGGGGCTGGACTAACTGTACCAACTTGGGGATCAGAACCAATTTTAGGAACCAATCCAATTGCTTGGGCTGTACCAACTAAAGATATGCCTCCCTTTTTGTTTGATGTAGCTACAACACAAATCGCATCAAATAAAATAAGTCTTGCTCGTAGAACAGGAGCTAAATTATTACCGGGTTGGATTACTGATAAAAATGGAGACCCTATACTTGAAGAAGTAGATGCTCCTGAAAGAACAGGTAGACACGGCGAATCAAATTATCATTTATTACCATTTGGAGGAACAAGAGAAAATGGTTCACATAAAGGTTTTGGATTAGGAATGGTTGTGGAAATTATGACAAATGAACTTTCTGGAATGGGACCCGCACCAATATTAATGCACGAAGGATCAGATTTCTTTGCTGCATATTCGATTGACGCATTTACTGATGTAAAAAAATTTAAACAAGATATGGATAATCTATTAAAAAGAATTGTAGAATCTAAACCTGCCTCAGGATATGAAAGAGTCGTATATGCGGGTTATTTAGAAAATGAGGAATATTTAAAACGATCGAAAGAAGGAATCCCATATCATAAAGAAGTTATTGAATGGTTTGAAAATCACTGTAGTGAAATAGGAATAGATTGTGAGTTACGATAATGTTAGATAGATTTAAAGTCCCTGATAAAGATAAAATTTATGTTTCTGAGAAAAATATAACTGAAGTAACTCAAAAAGTTCTCGAAGCTTCTGGTGTTTCAAAAAAAGGTGCAGCAAATTCTACTGCAGTTTTAATTGGTAATGATATGAGAGGTGTAGAAAGTCACGGAGTGTCAAATGGATTAAGACGTTATGTAGAACAATACGCATCAGGAGATTATAACTCAAAACCAATAATCAAAACATTAAGAGAATCTCCAACTACAGCTTCTTTAGATGGTGATGGAGGATTAGGTGCAGAAATTGGACCTAT